>Ga0116129_1000038_pt1 | contig 97356 bp, 70 predicted proteins | sample June2015DPH_17_2_FD_89732 | JGI IMG/M metagenome (GOLD analysis project Ga0116129, IMG submission 89732) | Peatland microbial communities from SPRUCE experiment site at the Marcell Experimental Forest, Minnesota, USA - June2015DPH_17_10 | ecosystem: Environmental > Terrestrial > Soil > Wetlands... | reverse complement strand
CCAATCGGGTCCGGAGACTTGATAGCGTTTCAGCCCGTATGCCATGGTAATGAACTCACCCAAGGCAGTATCCAAGTAGGTGATTCTTCCCGGCTCGATGCTGCGGGTTCTGCCGCCCTGAGTGGGCTTCACTGACGCCGCGTCGAATGCATGGGGAGCGGTCTCGGCCTGGGTTTCGGGGAACGCCTGGGCGCGGCTTGGGAGAGCGTACAAGATGCCGATCGCGATGGGGCCGGCAATAGCCGCGACTGCGGCAGCAGCCAACAGGAGTATGCGCACGAAATTCAGGCTGACCGCAGTACGATTTGCCATGATTGTCTCGATCCGTTTCTTCAGATTGGAGCCGGTAACCCCAGATACACAGACTAACGGGGATTCCAGATAGAACCTGCAAACATTGGGGATTCCCTCGGCATAGACTTGCGGATCGCCGGTCACTCTCAAGACATCTTCGTCGCAGGCGCGCTCCCGCTCTTCCACCAGCCGTTCCCTGATCCACCAGACCAAAGGATGGAACCAGAAGATAGCTTCCACCGCCATGTGAATGGTAGCCGTCAGATTGTCCCGCCGCCGGACATGGCATAGCTCGTGCGCCAGCACCGCTTCCAACTGGGATGGCGAGAGACGCGCCGTAATGCCTGCGGGCAGCAGCAACACGGGCTTGTGGATGCCGAACACTCCCGGCTCCAGATGTGCGGATGAGGAGAACACTTCGATCGCCAGGTTGAGACTCAGCGGCGTTGCCACGCGCCGGATCGCGCGAATGCGCCGCCACAATCGGAACCAACAAATGCACGCGATCACAAAGCCGAAAACCCACACGCCAATCAGAATTGCGGGGAACACGCCCGACGGTGCTCGCTCGCCAACCAACCTTGCCGTTGGAGCCGATGACACAAAAGGTCGGGTGATCTCATCCATCACAAAGGAAAACTGCGGCTGTGTGATCGCCGGAGCCGCGCGCCATCCAAGTTGACTGCCCCTGCCGACCAGTAATGAAAATGGGATTTAGAAACTTCGCCGATGCGGCCAGCCAGATCCAGTACCGCAGCTCCGTGCGATTCCTTCGCAGCGTCAGCGTCAGCAGCCATGCCGCGGCGGCGCAAAGAGTCGATTGCCAGAGATGATTCGCCAAGGGCGATAGATAAGCAGGAGTCATTTCGGCTCACCTCATTAGTTCTCGACCGGCACTTTGTCCGCATGGTCGACGACGATTATCTCTATGGGCGCTTTTTGCGATTCCAGTTTGAGTCCAAGCTGATCCGGCAGCGTCGAGAAAATAGCGTCGCTATTCACCATGGCCTCCTTGAACTCTGCCGGGCTGAGTCCTTTCGGAATGTTGTATAGATCTGCGTCGAACGAATACCCGCCCGCCAAGCCGGTGCGATCGAGAACCGGTCGACCCACGGAGTTCATCAAGGAGAGTTGGTCCGCCAGGTTCGCCATGGCCCAATTCTTGTAAGAGTATCCTCCTTTGCCGTCCGGACGCGTGCTCATAGCGCCCCCATCCCCCAGTTTGAACTTAGGGCCGCCCTTCGCGATCACCAGCGCATACACCGGAAGCTCTCGGGTCTCGCGGTGGAATGCCAGGTGAAACCTATCGACCAGCAGCGGCCCCAGCATCCGCTGGAGCGGCTCGGCGGAAACTGCGGCTGCGGCCTTAGCGACCACATCGTATCGGTCTGTGCTGCCGTAGTTCACGATCCAATCGGGCCCGGAGAGTTGATAGTGTTTGACGCCGTATGCCATTGCAATGAACTCGCCCAGAGTAATGTTCAAATAGGTGATTGTTCCAGGCTCGATGCGTCGCGTTGTTCCGCCTCCGGCCCGATTCGGCTTGACTGACGCCGCGTCGAATGTATGGGGAGCGGTCTCGGCCTGGACTTGGGCGCGGCTTGGGAGAGCGTATAAGATACCGATGGCGATGGGCCCCGCAATTGCCGCGACTGCGACAGTCGCCAACAGGAGTATGCGCCCGAAATTCAGGCTGACCGCAGTACGATTTGCCATGATTGCCTCAATTCGTCTCTTAAGATTGGACCCGGTCACTCCGGACACACAGACTAACGGGGTTTCCAGATAGAACTTACAAACATTGAGAATCCCCTCGGCGTAGACTTGCGGATTGCCGGTCACTCGCAAGACACCTTCGTCGCAGGCTCGCTCCCGCTCTTCCACCAACCGTTCCCTGATCCACCAGACCAAAGGATGGAACCAGAAGATGGCTTCCATCACCATGTGAATCGTAGCTGTCAGATTGTCCCGCCGCCGGACAAGGCATAGCTCATGCGCCAGCACCGCTTCCAACTGGAGTGGCGAGAGACGCTCTGTAATGCCTTCGGGCAGCAGCAACACGGGCCTGAGGATGCCGAAAACTCCCGGCTCCAGACGCGCGGATGAGGAAAACACTTCGAGCGGCAGGTTGAGACTCAGCGGCGTGGCCGCGCGCTGGATCGTACTAATGCGCCGCCACAATCGGAGCCAACAAATGCACGCGATCGTAGAGCCACCCAGCCAAACGCCAAACAGAATTCCGGGGAGCCAGTCTCCAGCCGATCGCTCGCCGACGTGGCGCACCGTTGGAGGGGGCGGCGTAAAAGGGCGGCCGATCTCCTCCATCACAAAGGATAACTGCGGCTGCGCGCTCGCCGGAGCCGCTCGCCATCCAAGTTGACTGCCGGCGGCAACCAGCAACGAAAAGGGGATTAGAAACTTCGCCGATGCGGCCAGCCAGATCCAATATCGCAGCGCCGCGCGGTTGTTCCTCAGTGCGAGTGTCAACAACCACGCCACGATGGCGCAAAGAGTCGATTGCCAGAGATGATTCGCCAAGGGCGACAGATAGGAAGGAGTCATCGCGATTTCTCCTTTTTCGAAGGCTTGCGGAGAGCCTTCTCGGCCTCCTTCACATCGTCCAGGGTGAGCTCGCCGGATTCCACCAAGTGCGCCATTACGAGCCTGGCTCCGCCGCCAAATAGCGCCAGCAGTTCGTCGATCAATCTGCGCTGCGCGTCCTTACGCGAGATCGCCGCCTCGAAAATATTGGCGTTGCTGATCCGCTTGACGCAGCGAAGGGCCTTCTTCCGCTCCAGGCGATAGACGGTGGTCTGTACCGTTGTATAAGCCGGCCTGCCGGGCTCGGGAAACGTCTCTTGAATTTCCCGAACGGAGCAGGCGCCCTTTTGCCAGAGCGCCTCCATCACTTGTAACTCCAGCTTCGTCAGTTTTGGGTGTGGCATCGCAGTTCAACTGTAATGAGATTCAGTCTACTATCATAATAGTCGGATTGCAAGACAAATTTCGAGTGGACGGCAGGCGCGCAATCCCGTGTTTCCCTTGCCCTGGCGTTGCCGCGGACTGTATCCATCAGGGCGAAGGAGGTCCCGACCCGGCCCCTCGCCCGTTCAGGCCTTCTGGATCGCCGACAAACCGTCCAGTATTATCTGCACCGCGGCTGCATCACCAATTGTGGAATTGATCATAAGCTGGAAGAACTGCCGGGCAGGCCACTCGATTCCGAAGTATTGTTTGATGAAGGCCGCCCGGTCCTGGTCAACAGTGCCGGCGAGGTGAATGGCTTCCTCCTCGCTCTTTCCCTGCTGCTGCAAACGGCGTACCTTCTCTTCGAATGGCGCGTATATGAAAATGTGGAAGGCATCGGGGAGATCGCGCAGATAGTACGCCGAGCCGCGGCCTACAATGACGCAGTTGCCCTCGGCTCCGGCGCCCCTCACGATCTGCTCGGTGATACGGCGAATCCCGTCGGCATCCGCGAGCTTCATCCCGGGCGCGTTCAAGCTTCCTTCGTAGCTGCCTCGCATGAAGGCTTTGAAGAGACGATAATACAGTGGGTCTTTTCGCTCTTCATGCTCTTCGATGTGCCGGCTGGCACACTCCAGGCGGCGGGCAATTTCGTTGGTCAGCAACTGATCCCATAGCTTCCAGCCCAGACGGTCCGATAGCTGCTGAGCTATCCCGGCAGCGCCGCTCCCGTATTCACGCTCAATTGTCAGCACCTTGATCATAAGCTTTGCCTGTTACTCGGAATGTTACTCCACCACGACATGTCCACCCGCGGACGGGTCATTCTTGCGGACGACGAACGCCAGCAGGAACATGAAGCCTGCGGCAACCGCCAGCACCATGAAGGTATCGATATAGGCGAGGGTTTGCGACTGCGCCTGCATCGACTGGTAGATGAATCCGTACGCCTGCACTTGCGCATCCGGCACACTCGCCCCGGCGTGAACGAATTGTTGGCTTAATCCGCTCAACTGATTCCGGAAGGCAGGATCATAGTTAGTCGCGTGGTAAGACAACACGGATTGGTGAAATTGCGCCCGCCGCGCCAGAATTGTCGTGACCATGGAGGTTCCCACGCTGCTGCCGATGTTGCGCATGAAATTCACCAGGCCCGAAACACTGTTGCTCTTTTCCGGAGCGGTCCCGATGTAGGCACTCAGCGTAATTGGCACGAACAGGAAACCCAGCCCGCATTGCTGCACCATGCGGAGCCTGCTCGCTGCCGCAAAGCTGATCAGCAAGTCCAGATGCCAGGTGGAATAGTACATCCCGAACGCCAGAGTCAGCCAGCCAAACGCAATGATATATTTCGTGGGGACCTTGGTGGTGAGTTGGCCCACAAAGGGTATCGTAATCAGCGTGATCACAGCAGCGCCGGAAAGGACCAGCCCGGCCGACTGCGCCGTGTATCCCATCAGCGTCTGAAGAAACTGAGGCATCAGAACCAGACTGCTGAAAAATACCATACCCAGGACGAACATCATCAGGTTGGCCAGGGCGAAGTTGAAGCTCTTGAACATGCGTACGTCGATGACGGGCGTCTTACTGTGCAACTCCCACAGAACCAGCGAAACGAGGCACATCGCCGAGACCACCATTAGAATGACGATGAAGTGCGAACCGAACCAGTCGTCTTCCTGGCCCTTGTCGAGCAGGATCTGCAGCGCCCCCACGCCCAGCGCGAGCAGGGCAATGCCGATGTAGTCGATGCTCACACCGGCGTCCTTCTTGCGGGCAAGATAGGGCGGGTCCTCCACCATCCGGAGCACTAGAAACAAGGTCAGCACGCCGACGGGAAGATTGATATAGAAGATCCAGCGCCACGAGTAATTGTCGGTGATCCATCCCCCCAGCGTCGGGCCGATGGTGGGCGCCAGGATGGTGGTGATGCCGTAAGCCGCGAACGCCATGCCGCGTTTCTGAGGCGGGAACGTGTCCGCCAGAATGGCTTGCGCCATGGGTTGAAGCCCGCCGCCGCCCGCGCCTTGAAGCACGCGAAAAAGAATCAGCGCCCCCAGGCTGGGGGCAATGCCGCACAACAACGAAGTGACGGTGAACATGAAGATGCACAGCAGGAAAAACCGCTTGCGTCCAAATGTGACGGCCAGCCATCCGCTAATGGGGAGAATGATCGCGTTGGAGACAAGATAGGAGGTAAGGACCCAGGTGCTTTCGTCGTTGCTCGCGCCCAGGTTTCCGGCGATGTGCGGCAGCGCCACATTGGCGATGCTGGTGTCGAGAATCTCCATGAATGCGGCCATGGCGACCACAACGGCGATCAGCCAGGGGTTGAATTTGGGTTGCCAAATCTCCGGCTCTTCCGCCATATGCTCTCCTACCTCAGGTACACCTTGGGATCGACCGACATTCCGGGGCGCAGCCGGTGGTCGTCGTTCTGTCCGGGGTCGAGGTTAATGCGAACCGGAATGCGCTGTACCACCTTTACGTAATTCCCGGTCGCGTTTTCGGGAGGCAGCAGGCTGAATCGCGAACCGCTGGCCCCGCCCACCGCCACGATCTTGCCACTGTATTCCTTGCCGTACGCATCCACGCTGAAGCGGACCCGCTGGCCCGCGCTCATGCGGCTCAACTGGGTTTCTTTGAAATTCGCGGTGACCCAGATGTCGTCGAGCGGAACCACCGCCATCAACTGCTGACCGGGGGAAATATTCTCTCCCAGTTCCACGGTCTTCTTGCCGACGATCCCCGTGACGGGCGCGACGATGGTGCAGTAACCGAGGTTCAGCTTAGCCTGATCGAGCAGCGCCTTCTTCTGCGCAACTTGGGCCAGGGCGGATTTAGCGCGCGACTCGCTGACCGCCACCTGCTGAGGCGCGGTCCTCGCGGATTCAATGGAGGCGTCCGCCTGCGTGATCCGCTGATCGGCCTGGTCCACCGCGCTCTGCGCCACCACAATGTTCTGCTCGGCTTCACGGACCGCCGCATGGCGTGCATCGAGCGTAGCCTGCGCGCCGTCGGCGCTCGCCACGGCGGTGTCGTATAGTTGCCGCGGAATCTCGTTCTTGTCCACCAGCAGCTTGTAGCGCGCGACATCGTCGCTGGTTTTCTTGACGTTGGCCTGCGCTTCGCGGACCTCGGCTTGGGCCAACTCCAGGCGGTCGCGGGCCGCGCTCAACTGGCGCTGGACGCCGAGCACGAACGCGGTCGCATCGACGCGGCTGGAAGACGCGGTCTTTAGCTGGCTGGCCGTGTTGGTGCTGGTGATGGGCACGTCGATGCGCGAGCTTTCCAGCGCCGCTTCGGCGTCGCGAAGATCGGCTTCCGCCTTGGCCACCGCAACCTCATAGTCGCGTGGATCGATCTTGACCAATATGTCTCCGGCTTTTACAAATTGCTCGTCCTCCGCCAGGACCGCAATTACGTTCCCGGTGATCCGTCCGCTAATGGCATTGATGTGTCCGTCGATCTGCGCGTCGTCGGTGGTTTCATACGTGTTCAGATATTTCCAGAGGTAGTAACCGCCGGCGGCGAGGACCACGACGACCAGCACGACCACGAGAAGGCGCCCTATGCGGGACTTCTTGCGGGGCGCCTTAATGTCTTTCACCGGTTCAGCCATCGCTACTTCACCTCCAGGAGCTTTTGGATTCCCTGCTCGGCGCCGCCCAAGGCTCGCGCCAAATCTATTTTCGCGAGATTATGAGCATACAAGGCGGCGATCAGATTGTCATTGGCGCTGGCGACAGATTCCTGCGCCTGCACCACTTCGATGTTGTCGGTCACGCCGGCCGCGAACCGGTCGCGCGCTTGCACCAGCGTTTGATTGGCGAGGTCGAGATTGTCTTGCGCTACGGCCACCTGGTCGGCCGCCGTGCGAATATCCAGAAATGCCGTGCGGACCTGGTAATCGATCTGGCCGCCCAGATCGGCAAGCTCATCCTGGCGCTGCTTCAAGTCCGCCTTGGCCCGGACCTCGTCCCCCTTGATGCGCCCGCCGTCAAACACGTTGATCTTCGCCGTAGCCACAACGGAGAACGTGCCGTGGGAGCTGGCGAGCGTGTACCCGACGTCGCCGTAATCGGCAGTGACGCCGGCCGTGGGATAACGCTCGCCGCGCGCCGCCTTGACGGTCTCCTCGGCCGCGCGCACCCGCGCCTGGTAACTTTGATAATCGGGCCGTTGAGCGAGAGCCGTACTCAGTGCCTCGTCCTGGGTCAGTGAAGTCAGCGGTGAAAACGGCGCGGTCTCCGACAGATTGAATTCCTGGCCGGGGGGAAGCCCGATCACGCGGCCGAGTGCCAGTTTGTCCCGGTCGAATTGGTTTCTTTGGGCCAGCAACCGCTGTTGCTGCTGTTTCAGCTCCACCTGGGACCGCAGAACGTCAATGCCGGAAGCCGTTCCGGCATTTTGCTGATCGACGGCCCGATCGTACAGCGCCTGGGAAGTGGCCACCTGCGAGCGAATGGCTTCCACGCGGGAAGCGTCGGCGACAATCTGAAGATAGGCGCTGGCCGTGGCTTGAACTACCAGGTCGCGCGCGTCCATTACGGAGAGCTGTGCGGCGCGCTGGCTCTGTTGAGCCGAACGAAGATTCCTGCGCGCGCTGTAGTCGAATGCGCTCCACGACGCATAGGCGCGTACGTCCGTGAAGTGAAACGGCCCGGAAATCGATGAAATGTGCACTCCGGGGATGGTGACGTCGAATCCGAGCGTTTTCAAGTTAAGCTGTTCCTCGGTTTCACTGGCTTGGGCGTGGAGCTGCGGCAGCAGAGCGCTCAGCGCCTGGAGCCGCTGGCCGCGGGCGGACTCATTCGCCGAGTCACTGACCAGCAGTCCCAGATTGGCCTTCAGACTGCGGTCGACGGCGTCGTGAAGAGTGAGCGCCAATGGTGTAGACGAGGCGACCCCTCGCGGGACGCTACCCTGGAATTGGCTCTGCTGGCCGGCCATGGTAGAGGTGGCCAGGAGCCCCAGGAACAAGTAACCTCTCGTAAGTCGCATATCGTGTATCTCCTTGTTCCGTTCGATTATTTCGTTCACTTCCTTAGTAATGATTCCCGGTATGCCGGCTATCCATTCGCAACTACAAGGTGGTCCGCTCTCTCATGCCGAGCAGCGCGGCTCGGCCTTTCATCCGCCAACGTCGCGATCTTATGGGCGGCCATTCCAGAAGGTGCTGAAGACCGGGCGGCAGGACGGGCTCTAGTTCCCGGCCATATACTTGCCAAGGTAATCCACTACCGCCCGCATTTCCGGCTCGGCGCCCGTTGCCCCGCGCTGCACCATGTCGGTTACGATGACCTGCCACTCTGCGCGGGGCATCCTCATCCTCGAAAACGTTTCCACTCCGTGGCAACGGCCGCAAACCTTAATCACCGCCTGTTTGCCCTCGCCATCGGGAAGCGCTGCGCTGGTTGGCGCGGATTTACCTGGCGTGCCGGACCCGGCCGCAGCGGGACCGGAAACCGATTGCGCAACGGCGCCTGTTTCGGCGCCGCTACCGGACAGCGAGAAGGCAATCAACGAGTCTGCGCTGTTGAGGGAATTGCCCACGTTTCGCAGATGCGCCGGACCTCCCGCAGCAATCACAACGTACTGTCGGCCGTCGCGGCCCAGGTAGGTCATCGGAGAAGCGTTCGCAATGGCTTCGAGCTTCATCGACCAAAGTTCTTTTCCCGTGCGGGAATCGAAGGCGCGGAAGTAGGAATCATTCGTCGCGCCGATGAATAAAACGCCGCCCGCTGTTGCGATAGAGCCGCCGACGTTGGGTGCGCCGCCATGCCTGTATGGTTCGGATTCGAGCTCTTCAAAACCGCCGAGCGGAATCCGCCAGGCGATATCTCCCGTGTTCGCGTTCACGGCGCTCAACTCTCCCCAAGGCGGCTGCTGGCAGGGATATTGGTCCTGATCGAGGAAGCGTGCATACGCGCTCTCGTTGCGATACGGCACGGGCGACCCGGGCGGGGTTGCGGCCATGTGACCGATGCCGCCCATGCTTGTCGTGTTCACAAAAATGTAGGCCAGTTTCGGATCGAACGAAACGCCTCCCCAATTTCCTCCGCCCATCGAGCCGGGAAAGACCAGCGTCGGTTTCAAACCGAACGGCATATATAACCCGCCATGCTCGTAACCGTCGAACTGCTCGAGGCAGTAGCGTTCGGCTGCCGCCGTGCGTTTGGTAATTTCCTCACGCCGCATGGTGGTGCGCGCCAGGGCCGGAGGCTTGATGGGAAACGGTTGGGTGGGCCATGTTTGTTCGCCGGGAACGCCGCTAGCTGGAACGGGCCGCTCTTCGACGCCAAAAATCGGCTCGCCGGTTGTGCGGTCCAAAATGAAGAGCAAGCCCATCTTAGTGATTTCAGCGACCGCGGAAATTTTCCGGCCGTCCTTTACCACGTCAATCAACGCGGGTGCGCCGGTCACGTCATAGTCAAAAATGTCGTGATGCACCAACTGGTAATACCAGCGCAATTTGCCGGTAGCCGCATCCAGCGCTAAGACGGAATTGGCGTAGAGATTTTTCCCCTTGCGGTCGGCGCCATAGAAACTGTCCGCGGGATTTCCGGTTGGCAGGAAGACCAAACCGCTTTTCGCATCCACGGTAATTTCGCCCCACAGGCTTGGGCCGGCGCGACCCTTCCAGCCGTCCGGTCCCCAGGTTTCGTTGTTTGGCTCGCCGGGTTGCGGAATAGTATGGAATCGCCATACCTGCTTGCCGGTGCGGACATCGAAAGCGCGCGGATCGCCGCTCGGTCCTTGGCTGACGTTTTCCTGCGTGCTGGGAGCGACGATCGCAAGATTTCGATAAATGGCGGGCGGGGAGCTGAATTTGTAGGTCGCTTCGGGGAAACGCTCCGTGATGCCCGTGCGCAGGTTGACTGCGCCATTGTCGCCAAATTCCGTGACCGGCTTGCCGGTTCTCGCATCGATGGCTATCAGCGTGGCGTCGCCGGTGGCCAACAGGAGACGGGGCGGCCTTTGCGAATCGCCCGGCCAGTAGGCGACGCCGCGGTTTTCCACGGCGTGGACGAGATGCGGATCGAATGTCCATACCGCCTTGCCGGTTTCCGGGTCGAGCGCGATCACGCGCGAACTTTGACTGGTGAAATACAACAAGCCGCCGGCGAGCAGCGGCGTGGTCTCGAATTGGCGGCCTTTTTCACCGGTGTGATAGGTCCATGCCCGCGACAGGCGGGTGACATTTGCCGGGGTGATTTCGGAGAGAGGCGAGTAGTGTGCTCCGGTCGGATCGGGGATTTGACCGGCGCTGGTGGCGGCGCCGAGACCGAGATAGAGGGCCAACGCAACGGCAAGAACGGCAGCAGGCAGGGTGCGCATCGGAACTCGAAATAGAATGTAAAGAAGGCCATACCATTCTGTCACATCAATATTGCGAGTGTGGCGTACGACCTAGGCAGGAGGTGTGGACCGTTTTTGGGGGGATGCGGCCAAGACAATGTTGTCGCCCTCAGCCGGACCCAACTTCTTGCGGATGTTGGATTCAAGCTGAGAGAGTGTGAGGTGCGTTTGAGGCGGAAGATTTTTTTCGTAGCCGAGAGTCGGCGGCGGATAGTTGTTACCGCGCGGCCCGAGGATCCCGGAACTACTCTCGAACCCAGAAAAAGAGCGCGTTCGTCGCCAAACGGTTCGGCAGTCCGGAAACGCCGTTCGCGCGGGGGCCCTAACGCGTGATGGCGGCGTAACGGTAGCTCAATGAGCCCTGGTTTTCTGAAAGCGCAAAATGTGTATGGCAATTATTTACTTTGATTATCGGACATCAGGGGGGAAGCTTGTGTCGCACACTGGCGATAGGCAAACGCTAGGCGACAAGGGAGGGGTTATCCAAGAGTCACGCTGGCCGCGGGGCTACTTTGGCGGTTTGCGTTCCCTTGACGGTAAGAAACCGGTCCATTTACACTCGCCCTATGCCACGAAAAGTCATCCTGGGATTCGGAATCAGCCTTGACGGTTATATTGCACGGCGCAACGGCGACCTCGATTTTCTGGTCATCGACAAAGAAGGTGAATCCGCGATGGCGGACTTCTTCGCCAAGATCGATACCACGATTATGGGGCGGAAGACGGCCTCTGGTTGGGTGAAAATGCGCGAGCGTGGAGAGATGCCCGAAACGCCGGGCATGGCCAACTACGTAGTTTCCCGGCGATGGAAGCCGGGCAAACGCGAGGGATTCGAAGTGGTGAACGGATCTCTGACAACCTTCGTGAGAAAACTAAAACGCCGCCGGGGGAAAGACATCTATCTGGGCGGTGGGGGCGAATTGGCCCGCAGTTTCCTGCAAGAGGATTTGGTGGACGAACTCTTCATCGGCCTTGGTCCCATACTGTTAGGCGATGGCATCCCCGGCTTCCCGGGCAAGTTTCCGCAGCGCGATTTTAGGCTGACCGAATGCAAGTCCTACTCGAACGGATCGGTCGGGTTGCGCTATGAACGGAAGGGGACTAAGAATCGATAATCGGGCGCGGATGGGTGAAGTGCGATTGCCTTTTCCGCGCATCTGGCAAGCATTCCTTCGTTTTGCACGGGTCGATTCGACGTGTGCGGGCGGACGCCACCGGACACCTCCCGCAGACGGCGTAGCGGCGATCAGGGGCGCTCGCATCGCGGTCCGCTCGCACGACCAAGCGCAGAAACTACGACTAGTTCATCCGGCGAAGCAGAGAGCGTTCCCGTCCGGGTCCAAGACGATGAACGAGGATTGGCCCCACGGCTCTTTCTTTAGCCGGTGAACGAAGGGGACTTTGCGGCTTTGATATTCCGCGAAAAGTCCCTTCACGTTGGCAACCGACAGAAAGGCAGCAATCACCTGCTCCTTTTCGCGAAGGCCGGCGACGTACATCGGCTGATGCACGAATCGCAGATGGATGCAGGCTTCATCACGGCTGACGGAGGCGTAGAACGCAGGCTGGCCGTGGAGGAAATCGATTGTAAATCCGAGCTTGTCGCGATAGAAATCGGCCGCTGCCGGCACATCCGACACATAAAGCACCGGCATTGCCTTCGTCAGCTTTAACGCGGCTGGGGCTCGCCGAATGGTTTTCGGCGCTTTCTTCAAACCTTGCTTGAGTTCCGCCCAACTGTTGTAGCCTTGCTCCAGCGCAATGATTTCCTGGGCCTCATTCAGCGGGAAGGGAAGAGCCAAGGCCTCGGTATCGGTCAGATCTTCATAACGGGAAAGTTGGCGGATTCGGCCGCCCACGGAGTAGTTCCGTTCTCCGTGCCAACGAACCAGGAGCTTTGCTTGTTTCTTGAAGTTTTCGAGACTCACGCACGCACCTCCAGTTTGGTTTCTGCAGGCGGGCATTGCCCTTTCGGCAAAAATGTATGCCGAGGCGTCCTTAGCGCGACCTTCCCAGATTACCCGATTCCGTTCTAGATTGGCAATAGAAGCAGGCCTTTGCAGATGGCGACCAACTCGGGACCCGGAGCCGGGAGTTGGGAAAGCCCGACCCGTCCCGACAACTCACCGCCTACGCAGCCGACTTCCAGAGTCCGATGGTATTTCCGTCTGGATCGGCAATCCACGCGAAAGTTCCTGTCGGAATAGTGACCGGTCCGACGAGTTTCTTGCAGCCCAGCCCCTCGGCTTTGGCGATGTGTGCGGCCACGTCTTCTACTGCGACGTAGAAGATCGTGTAGTGGAACGGATCATGGCCAAGCCCGGTGATGTGGCCGCTGATACCCGCTTCACTGATCATGGCCGCGGGACCGGCGGCCTGGATCGTCCAGTCAAACAGATCTCGATACAGTTGCTGGGTGCGGGCAGTGTCGCGACACCCGATTTCGAAGTGAACCACGGGATTTGGCATTTCTACATAATAGAGTATGCGCCGGCGGGTCGCAAGACTCGGAACTGCCCGACGCATGAAGCGCCCCCAATCCTCCGCCGAGTGTAAACTCTCCTCATGGTGTTCGCCAAACGTCTGCGCGAGGGAGTTCGCCGCGGAGAAATCACTTGCAGCGTCCGGATCTGGACTCGTCCCCACGTCAGAGTCGGCGCGCGGTACCGCATGGAAGAAGGCGAGATCGAAGTGGATTCGATCGAGCCGATTGGTTTTCCGGATATCACTCCAGCGTTGGCGCGCGAGTCGGGATTCCTGGGGATCATCGATCTGCTCAAGGTCGCCAAGCATGGCAGAGGCGAGAATATCTATCTAGTCCGTTTCCATTACATTCGTCCACGAATCAACCGTCGGGGTGGGCGCAAGCCTGCCTGAAGAGGGTTTACCCCATCGGCCCAGCCGGCGCTTTGCCTGGGGTCTTTACACGACTCTAACAATTCTCCGCGCACTCCACACAAGATGTTTACATTCCTGAGGTTCAATTTGAGTTGTGAGGAGAACACTCGAATGGAGAAAAGCGAATGCGAGCGACGCTGATCATTTTGGTCCTGTTGACCACTGTCCCCGAGCTTTACGCGCAGGGCGGCCCTCCTGGCGGCGGCCCCGGCGGTAGTACTGGCAATGGCGATGGCATCTGGCGACGGAACGCCGCTTACGGCGAGATCCAGACATTCGACTCGTGCCAGGGACACCAGACCAACACTGGCGCCTACCACTACCATGTGAACCCCGTCTGTCTGCGCGCCCAACTTGGCGACAACGTGGTTCTTGTAAAGAGATCCCGCGTTGGCGCCACCTATCAGGAAAAGACTTCCGGATTCACTCACTCCCCCATTCTCGGCTGGGCGCAGGATGGCTATCCCATTTACGGACCGTACGGCTATTCCGATCCCACCAACGCCGCCAGCCCCGTCAAACGCATGGTTTCCAGCTATCAGTTGCGAGACATCACGACGCGTACGTCTCTTCCCGCCTGGTCGCTTCCCAACCATCCCTCGATCTCGCAGCAACTTACTTCGAGTCAGTACGGGCCGCCAGTCAGTACGGCCTATCCGCTGGGCCGCTACCTTGAGGATTACGACTATATCCAGGGGCTCGGCGATCTGGATCAATACAACGGCCGAAGCGCCGTCACGCCAGATTTCCCCAACGGTACTTACGCCTACTTCATCACTCTCGATTCCAGCGGCAATCCGGCCTTCCCCTATGTCATCGGCGGGCAATATTACGGGACCGCCTCGGGAGCCCAGGTGCAGACCGTCACCGGAACCGTACAGGATTATTTCGACAACAGCGTCTATCCGCAAACGCCCGTAACCACGCCCATCCTCGCTTCATGGGCGACGAAGAATTCCACGCGGTTCGCGACCATCGTCAGCGGTCTCGACCCAGCAGCGGGCCCGGTCACAACCTGGCCAGGCGCGGAACCCGCGGGAATTCAGACCAGCGGCTCGGTCACCGCACCCATCTATGCCGAAATTCAACGTATCCAGTATTCGGCAAGCTCAGTCTACATCAACGCCAATGGCCTTCCCGGTTATACATTCGGTCCGTGGTTCGGTTTCCAGACCAATGGCGGGGTGTTCGTCAATTTTCCCAGCTCGCAGAATCTGCTCTATCAGTTTCCGTCGGCGCCCGCGCCCGCCTCAAGTCTCACATCCACCGGCGGCGGAGCTTGCGGCCTCTGGGTCAATGGCGTTGAGGTGTTCAACTTCATGGACGGCGCCAGCTACGCGAACAGCGCCGGCGAGGACGAAGGGCCCGGAAACGTCACGCCTGGCGTGATCGACGTATCCGCAGCTTCGTTTGAAGGAGGCCCGGTGGCGCCGAATTCAATCGTCGCGTCGTATCCCATCTTTGGGGCAACCATCGCCTCATCCACAGCCGCAGCCAGCTCGCCTAGTTGGCCAACGACTCTCGGCGGCGCCACAGTCACCGTGACTGACTCCGCCGGCGCCACCCGCACGGCGCAGATCTCCTATGCCTCGCCCACACAGTTGAATTTCGTGGTCCCTTCCGGTACCGCCGACGGAGTGGCGACAGTTAGGGTGACAGTGGGAACCAGTTCGACCGCGGGCAGTCTGAATGTAGTCTCCACTTATCCGAATCTGTTCAGCGTCAATAGCAGCGGTCTTGCCGCGGCATACGTGCAGTACCAGAACGGCCAGATTTCCAACGTCTGGCAGTTACAGAATGGAGCGACTGTTCCGCAAGCGGTCAGCGCTGGATCAGCCGGCAATTCCGCGTACCTGATACTGGTGGGCAGCGGACTCGGCGGAGCTTCCGGCAGTACTTCCCAAGTGACAGCGACCATCGGCGGCGTCAACGCTACTGTAGCTTACGCCGGCGCTGAGGGCACTTACCCTGGAGCCGACCAATACAATGTGCTGATTCCGCCGTCGCTTGCGGGGAAAGGCCAGGTGGATGTGGTGGTGACCGCCGCCGGTTTGCCTTCCAACACAGTTACCATCACACTCCAATGAAGACGCTGACTCTGTGTCGGCTCACGGCCCTTTTCTGCCCGACGACGATGTTTTGGGTCACTACGCTATTTTGGGTCACTACTCTGTGCCGCGCTCAAGGCCCGGAGCTGCGTTCCTGGGTGATGACTACATCCACGAACGCAGCCATACGGGCGATTGCGCCCGATGTGCACACGGTTCGTTCCGACGAGCGCTTTATCTATGTGGAATCGGCCGGCCTGTCGCTGCACTCCTTTGGGCCGCTCGAAGCCAACCAGTACGACCCGCCGCTTGGACCGCGCGCCTTTTCATTCCGGATTCCGCGTTACCCCAGGCCGGCAGCCGTGCATTTGAGCGCACCGCTGGGAATCATCGGCGTGTTAGCGACCGGAGTCCCCATCTACAATCCCATCGGCGCAGCCTCTTACCGCGATCGGAACATCTGGCATCGGGACGCGGTAGCGGCATCGGCCAAAGTGTCCGCGCTGCTGCCGGCGCTGACGGCGGCGACCGGCCGCCATTCTCCCATCATCGGGTTCGCGCTTGACGGATATCCCATTTACGGGCCTTTCGGCTGGGACGCGGCAGGCAATGTCCGGCGCATGAAATCGAGCTATCGCCTGCGGCCGATCTCGCGCCGCGCCGCCTTGCCTGACGGTACAACCCTCACTCCCGCTCAGGAGGGTCCCGGCGCAGGCCCCGATTTTCCACCCGGCGCCTTCGCGGAGGATTATGAATTCGTAAACGGCAGCGGCGACCTGGATGAGTTCAACGGCAGGTTCGCGAAAACCCCCGAATATCCCCAAGGCACATACGCCTATTTCCTGGCGACTACAGATGGTGGCGCGATCGCGTGGCCTTATCTGATTGGCCCACGCTACTTCGGCGAAGCACCGGTGGAGACACCCGCCCGCATCGAGGTGCAACATCAAGGCAGGATCGATCTCTTGACGGACCGTGCTCGAATCCAAACAGACGAACCAGTTCACCTGACGCTGGTGTTTCACGATTCGCAGGGACGCGCCGTTCGTTTCCTCGAGAAGGTTCACCAGCAGCCGGTTCATCTCATCGTGGTATCGAAAGACCTCGCCGAGTTCGATCATATACACCCTGAACCCGTTCCGGGCGACGCGTTCTCGGTGACTCATACGTTCACCCGGGCGGGAGAATATTGGCTCTATGCCGATTACACTGCGCCCGGCGAGCCGCCGTCCGTAGCGCGGTTCTCTGTCGCCGTGACAGGTGGGCCGCGCAAGCCTGTGATGTTGCATATCGACACCGAATATACAAAAACCGTCGAAGGGATTCAGGTTGCCTTCACGGCGCCGCAGCGACTCGATGCCGGTCGCGACCTGCCGTTGGCCTTCACTCTGACGGACGCCGCGAATCACCAGCCGATAGCCGATCTGGACCCATGGCTGGGCGCGTGGGGGCACATAATGATCGTCGGCGGGAATGGCGAGAGCTTCATCCACGCACATCCCCTCGAAAGCGCGGGGACGGAGACCAGCCTTCTGCCGCACACTCACGCAGCGCCGGTTTCGGGGCCCAGTCCTTCGACCATCCGAACTGTAACCGGGTTCCGCTCGGCGGGCATCTACAAACTCTGGTTCCAGTTCCAACGCCACGGCCGGCTGATTACGGTTCCCTGGGTAATCAGAGTATGGGAATCGGCTCGGCCGGCTTTGAAAACCGCGGCTCTGCCTGCCGACGCCATCCGCGTAACCATCAGCGGCGCTGGATTCGAGCCGGCGCGCCTCGAAATCCCCGCCGGAAAAGAAGTTACCCTCGCCTTTACGCGAACGGATGCTCAGAACTGTGCGAACGAAGTCGTCTTCCCCGCACTCGGACTGCGCGAACCGCTGCCGCCTGGTGGAACGGTAATCATCCGCCTGCCCGCCCGGCCATCAGGCGAGCTGAGTTTCGCTTGCGGCATGGGGATGTACCGCGGCGCGATTATGGTTCGTTAGACCGATGTAACCGGTAGATCGCTAAGCCGGTCGAGGCCGCGAGCATTGTGCCGCGCGACTCGCGCAGGCGTCAGGGAGTAGTTTTCCAGCAAACCGCAAGTACCTTCCTATCCGATTGACGCCTCCGTCGTCCAAGCCATAGAATCCAGTAGCTAGTTAGGCATAGCTAGATAGGTAAAGCATGGGCGCGAAGAAAAACGACATCCTGCAGGGCACCCTGGCCCTGCTGATCTTGCGGACCCTGGTAGCCGGCAAGCGGATGCACGGGTATGCCATCACGGCGCACATTCAGCGCGTCTCGGACCAGTTGCTGCGCGTGGAAGAAGGCTCGCTCTACCCCGCGCTTCACCGCATGGAGCAGCAGGGGTGGGTGCGGGCCGAATGGGGCCAGACGGAGAAGAACCGCGAAGCCCGTTTCTACTCGCTGACCGCCAAGGGCCGCAAGCAGCTCATGCAGGAAGAGGAGAGCTGGACCCGGCTCACAGAGGGCGTGGCGCGCGTGATGCGCTACGCCTGACGCGAAAGGTGAAGCATGGTGTGGGGCCGTATGGCTTGGTACTGGCGGATTTGGAATGTGCTGCGGCCCGGCCGCCTGCAAAGCGACCTGGAACGGGAACTCTCGTTTCACGTACGGGAGCGCGCGGAAGAGTTACAGGCCGGCGGCATGAGCGGCGAGCATGCCGTTCGCGCGGCGCGGCAGGCGTTCGGCAATTACACGGCGCAGGTGGAAAGGACGCGGGATATGGACATCAACGATGGGCTGGAATCGCTCGTGCGGAATTTGCGGCAGGCAATGCGCGGGCTCGGCAAGACGCCTGCCTTCACCGTAACCGTGATCCTGACGCTGGCGATTGGGATTGGCGCCAACAGCGCGGTGTTTTCGGCCATCGACGCGGTGCTGTTGAGAGCTTCGCCGTTTCCAAACGGCGATCGACTGGTGAAGCTGGGTCAAGTGAATCCGAGGAATCGGGACGCCTTTGTTGCACCGCCGCGCCTCGAAGACTGGAACCGCCTGAACAGAACGTTTCAGGCGATTACCGGCTATTACACGGAGGACGAGTCGGAGCTTTCCGGTGAGCTTCCCGAGAAGCTGAAGCGGGCGCTGATCGCCCCGCGCTTTCTGCAGGTTTGGGGAATCGCGCCGGAGCTGGGGCGCGACTTCAGCCCACAAGAGGAACACTTCGGCGGACCGAATGCGGTCCTGATCACCGATCGGTTGTGTCGGCGCCGCTTCGGAGGCAGCGCCAACGCCATCGGCAAGAATCTCCGCATAAACAACATTTCTATGCCGATCGTCGGCGTGATGCCGGCCTCCTTCCTTTTCCCCGACCGCGACGTGGATCTTTGGTCGCCGAGCCCCATGGATTCGCCTTACTCGCAAAGCCGCGAGACGGGCTGGTTCACCACCTTCGGGCGCCTGAAGCCGGGCGTGACCCTGGAACAGGCACGTGCGAATCTGGCCTCGGTGCAAGCTAACCTTGGCCGGCAGTTTCCGAAGACCGATGCGCGCATCGGCGCCTCCGTCGAGCCGCTCAAGGAAGCCACCGTCGCGGGAGTCCGGCAGTCTCTCTGGATACTCTTCGGATCGGTTTCGCTGCTGCTTCTCATCGCGTGTACGAACATTGCGGCGCTGCTGCTCTCGCGCGCGGCCGAACGCCAGCATGAGATATCCGTCCGGTTCTCGCTGGGCGCATCGAGGTCTTCGGTGGCGGCGCAACTACTGACTGAGGTTCTGGCTCTGGCGCTGGCAGGGGCCGCTCTCGGTTTGGCCATCGCGGGCGAAGCCTCGCGCGTGTTTCGCGCCTTGGCCAAGGATCTGCCGCGCGTTGAGGAGATCCGGCTCGATTCCGGCATCGTGCTCTATTCGTTGGCCTGCGCCATCGCGGCCACGCTGCTCTGCGGAATCTTTCCCGCTATCCGCGCCACACGGCGCAACTTGGCCGGTTCGCTGGCGCAGGCGGGCCGCTCGCAAGTCTCGAGCCGCAACCCCGTTCAGTTCACGCTGGTGGGAGTTCAGGTGGCTTTGGCAGTGATGCTGCTGGCCGGCGCCGGGCTGCTGTTGCGCAGTTTTCAGGAGCTGGGGCGCGTGTCTCCGGGCTTCGATGCGGAGCACGTGCTTACCTTCCATATGAACAGCTCATGGGCCGAGACGGGGGACCAGAAAGGCGCCAGGCAACGCTTGGAGAGGGTGCTGGACAGCTTGCGCTCAATGCCTGGCGTGACAGCGGCGGCAGCTTCGATGTCTCTTCCGGGACTGCCCGACCAATATCAAATGGAGCTGAATACCGTGGAAGGCCGAGCGGAAACCGAGCCCAAGATGCTCGCCCAGAGCCGCGCGGTCTCACCCACCTACTTCGCCACGATGCGAATTCCATTATTGGCCGGTGACACGTGCCGCGACAATCTCAATACCTCTGGCGTGATGGTGAATCACAGCTTCGCTAACGCATATCTGGCCGGGCGGGCTGCTATCGGCCTTCACCTGGCGCAGCCAGGGAGCGCGTTCTTTCCACCCGGCGAGATTCGCGGCATCGTGGGCGATGCGCGCGAGAGCGGCATGGACCGCGAACCGCCTCCCACGGTTTATTGGTGCTACAGCGCGCTTCAGCCGGGCACGTATTTCCTGGTCAGGACGCAGGGCGATCCCAAGTCGATGGCCGAAACCATTCGCCGCAAGGTTCACGAGATCGAGCCGCGCCGATCGGTCTACGACCTTACGCCGCTGGTCGATCACATATCGGATTCCTACGCGGAAAACCGCCTGCGCACAATCCTGCTCGCCTTTTTCGCCCTCACAGCGGTGTCACTGGCGTGCGTGGGTCTCTATGGAACGCTGAGCTATCTGGTAAGCGTGCGCCAGCGCGAAGTCGGATTGCGCCTGGCGCTGGGCGCGCTGCGGACGCAGATCGTGCGGCAATTCCTGGCGCAAGGGCTGAGCGTCGCTCTGCTAGGTTGCGCAGCGGGCCTCGCGCTCACGGCCGTGTTCGGGCGATTGCTCTCGGGAATGCTCTACGGCGTATCCGCCTGGGACGCGGCCACACTCGGCGGCGTAGTGGCAATAGTGATGGCGGTGTCGATTCTGGCATCGCTATTGCCGGCGATTCGCGCAGCGCGCCTGGAGCCTATGCAAGTGCTGCGCGAGCAATAAGGGCCCGGCAATAAAGACCCAGCCCCGTGAAGGACCCAGCCCGTGGCGCACGCACTTTTGCGTGCAGCGTTCACACTCGTGTGAACGCGTCTTGGCTGCTGTACGAGGCCGCGTCCCCAAGAGTGCGGACGCGGCAAGCACGAGTGCTCGCGCCACGTGCTACTTACCGGCCCGGCCCCAGTTGCCACTCCTCATTGAAGAATCCCGCCTGCACAATCTTCCCCGGGAAGCGGCCATCGGGCGGCGTAGTTAGATCGACCACCGCATAATCCGGCAGCTTCGGCGTCTGCCGGGCGTTACTCAGGTAATCGGCCTCGCGAAATGTGAAGCCGCTATTCAGCACTACATATCGATTCGGATTCAACGGATTCGGGTAGATCAAAATAGGCGCATGCGTGTCGGCCGAGTAGCGATCCTTGCCCACGGCGATGCCGGCCGCGCTCCACTCGATCGGCAAGCGGTCCGCAATGCGCGCTAGAATCTTGTTGCTCGATGGGTCGCCCCACAGAATCAGATTGCTCGCCGCGATTTCCGCGTCGCTCACATCCACATCGCGGCGTACCTGCGCTTCTCCGCGGAATTCGCGCCGCCATTCCTTGATGGCGCGGGCCTCTTCGCTTGCGGTCCATTTAGCGACCGCGGGCGCAATCGGCGAACCGGTAGGCGAGACAAAGAGGAAGCTATCGAGAAAGGCGTCGTCGATGGGGCCCTGCAGCCCGTGCCGCTTGTGCAAACCGGATTGCAGAGTGCCATCGGCGAGGCGCCACTGCGAGCCGGTCTTGCGGAAATGCACGTTCCATGAGCGATCCGAAAAGGGTCCAGGCGCGGTGATCTTCTGGCCGTCGATGGCCACCACCGGCTTGCGCGCCAGATCGAGCGGGCAGCCGCCGGAGGCCATATCGAGCGTGAAGGCGGCAACATTGGAAGTTTCGATCTCAACCGCGCTATCGCCGATGATGGAGGCGTTGACTCGTGCGCGTTCCCAATGCCGGCCCAGAGCATCGATGGAGACCCACTTCATCCGGTTATAAGCCAGCGTCCAGGTGGTGAACTTGACGGTGCGCGGGTAAGGGTCGCGGCCGCGCTCAGCGATGGCGTCCAGCATGTCTGCGATCTGAATCTTCGAGTCGGGATGATATTTGTGCGCAGTCTGCGGGCCGACTAAGCGAATGAGCCGCAGTCCCTCTTCCGCCATGGCCTGCTCCATCATGTCGGCGGCCTGCTTCTGCGGATCGATTTCACCGTTGTAGGCGATGGTGGAAGTGTTGTAGAGATTGACGGCGTAATCGGTGGCGTCATACAGATGGAAGAGCTTCAGCTCCCACCAGGGCGGCGCGGCGTCGCCGGTGAGTTGGAGCTTGAGGTACTGCACGGTTTCGCTGAATCCGGCGCCGGGCTGTACGGCGGCCCAGAGACCGGCATGGTGCGTGCCGATATCCCACGCGGAGGCGCCGCCCATGCTGAAGCCCCGGTCCAGAATGCGGTTTTCGTCGATGGCGTAGTGACGCTTCACGGCCTCGAGCGCTTCGAAGAAATCCACCTCGCCGGCGAAGCGGCTGGCATTGCAGAAGCGGCCGTAAAGATGCAGCACGATAGTATCGCGCGGCGCGAACTCGCCGATATTGCGCGTGCGATCAGCCAGGAAGTTGATCTCGCTGAGCGTTTCATTGCGGCCGTGAAACCAGGCATCGAGCCGCCAGCGGTGCGGCGCGGTTGGCAAGTACGAAGGCGGCACTACCAGGCCATAAGGCTGCACGCTATGGTCAATCTTTGAGATGTAGCCGCGCACCACCAAGCCCGTCGCGCTGGTCCAGGGGGCATGGTTCTGCGCCAAATCGGCGGCGCGCTCCTCGCCCTGCTGCAGCAGCGCCTTGGCCTTGGCGACCTCGTCGGCTTTGAAGAATTCGTTGTACTGCAGCGCGTAGCGAACGGCCTCCTGATAGATGAGAACGTCGGGCAGAAGCGCGTTGCCGTGGAGTTTGGCGGTAGCGGCGCGCAGGTGGTCGAGGCCGGCTTGCAATTCGGCGCGGTCGGACGCGGATATCTCAATGCCGGCCGGCGGTACGGATTTGATGGCAGGCTGGGCCAAGGCCGCGGCGGCGATCGACAAAGCGAGCAACATCCTCATGTACGTCACTATACTTAATATAGCGACGCTTAATATAGCGACCCTTGAAGTGGCGACTCTGAAATAGCAGATCAACCAGATGCAACGGCGGGGATGGAAAAGCACGGCGGCCTATGCGGCGTTACTGGCTGCAGCGTTCGTTGTGGGCGTGGCGGTAACAGTAATCGGAAATTTCGGCGACGAGCTCGACAACAGCGCCTACGATTTCATGCTGCGCCGGTACCAGCCGACACCGTGGCAGACCGAGTCGGCGATTTTGGCGATTGACGAGCACACGCTGGTGGCTACGCCGGGAGGGATGCAGGGTATCCGTGGGCCGTTGGCGGAGGCGCTGCGATTGGTAAGCGCGGCGGGTCCGAAAACCGTAGCCATCGACCTGACGCTGGCCGACTCGAGCAAGGATCCCAAAGTAGACCAGAATCTGGCGGACGCCATGCGGACTACGCCGAACCTCGTACTGGCGACCGATTTATTGAACGATGCCTGGGAAGAGCCGTTACCTGAATTCGCGAAGTTCGAAGCCGCGCTAGGACATGTTCACGCCGCGCCCGATAACAACGACGAAATCACGCGGGCGGTTTCTCTTGAAAAGACCTTCGGTTACAAGAAAAAATGGGCGCTCTCGCTGGAGGCATTCCGGTTATATTCCGGAGCGTCGGAGCCGGTTCAGTCGCCAGAAGACTTGCAGGTGGGCGGCACGCTTATCCCGGTTCCCGACCGGCGCATCCAAACGCTGCGCGGCGACGAACAAGGCGACGGCCGCTTCCTGCGCGTGCGCTTTGTGCCGCCGAACATGCAGCCCATACCGCGGGTCTCCATGGAAGCTCTGCTGAGAGATCACTCACTGGCGCGCGCCTTCACGGGCAAGGCGGTGTTTGTTGGCGTCACCGCGGTGACGGAGGTGAAAGACCGTCTGATGACGCCCGTTGGCAGCCACCGCACCACCGGAATCGAAATCAACGCGGAAGCATTTGAGACCATGGCGCGCGGGCTCTTCATCACGGATGTCTCCGGATTATGGGTGGGGCTATTTAGCTTGGGGCTGATGGTGGCGATGGGGCTCAGCTTTCGTTATTTGCCCGGCTGGCTGGCGTACGGCGGCGCCGCGATACTTTTGGCGGCGGCTTGTGTTACGCCTTACGTCTTTTTCACGCACCAGCGCGTCTTCTCGTTTGCGACTCCGGCAGCGGTTGCGTGGCTGAGCTTTCTCGCAGCCGCCGGCTACTATCACCTGGTGGTGCGGCGCGACTGGCGTACGGAGCAGGCGGCGCGCGCGCGCTATCAGCAAGCCATGCACTTTGTCACTCACGAAATGCGCACGCCGCTCTCGGCGATCCAGGGGTCCAGCGAATTGATCTCGCGGTTTGCGCTGACCGAGGAAAAAAGAAAGCAGATCGCACAGTTGATCAATTCGGAATCGAAGCGGCTGGCGCGCATGGTGGAGATCTTTCTCAACGTAGAGCGGCTCTCGGCCGGACAGATGGAGCTTAAACGCGAGACCATTCCGGTCAGGGAAATGGTTGCGCTGTGCCTGGAGCGCGTACAGCCGCTCGCCGAGCGGAAGCGCATCGCGGTAGCAGTGGAACCGATGCTGGACAACATGCAGGTCACCGGGGACCGCGAGCTGATGGAATATGCCTGCTACAATCTACTGACGAACGCAGTGAAGTACTCTCCGCAGCGGACCGAGGTGAGGGTTTCCGCCTGGAAGGAAAGCGGCCATGTCCGCATTGCCGTGAAAGATCAGGGCATCGGCATGGATCAAAAAGAAGTCAAGCAGATTTTCCAGAAGTTCTATCGGACCAGGAAGGCCGAAGAGTCGGGCGAGGCGGGTACCGGAATTGGCTTATCCATCGTCCAACAAATTGTGGAACAGCACGGAGGAGAGATCGACGTGGTAAGTCAACCTGGCGCGGGCTCCTGTTTCACCCTGGTACTGCCGGCCGCGGTTGCCACGCCCAATCCAGTTGTGGCGGAACGGCGCTGATTCGATGTCAAAGCTATTGTTAGTGGAAGACGATCCGGGGCTTCAATTTACGATTCTGACGGCGCTTGAGGAAAAGGGCTATGCAGTGGATGCCGTATCGACCACTGGCGAGGCCATCGAGCGCTTGAGCGACGGCGGTTACCCGATCGTCATTTCCGATATCTACCTGGATGAACGCACCGGCCTCGATGTCCTCGATGCGGCAAAACGTAAGGATCCGAACTGTTCGGTGATCCTGATGACCGGGCGCGGCACCATCGAGACCGTGATGGCGGCTACTCGCGGCGGCGCTTTCGATTACATCGCCAAGCCGTTCGATTTGGACGTTATGCTCAATGCGATTGAGCGGGCGGAAGCGACGCACGAAGTCGGTGAGAAGGAAGCCGAGGAAGAGGAGCTACCCGAGACCGAAATGATCGGTTTCTCGCCGCCGATGGTCGAAATCTACAAGACGGTGGCGCGCGTGGCCGGCACCGATGCCACGGTGGTGATCGAAGGCGAAACGGGTACGGGCAAGGAAATGGTGGCGCGTATGATCCATCGGCGCAGCAAGCGCGCCAACGCGCCGTTTGTGGCTGTGGATTGCGCTTCCATCACGCCCACGCTGCTCGAAAGCGAGTTATTCGGCGCCATGCGTGGAGCTTTCACCGGAGCCGACAGAGACCGCGTTGGCGTGTTTGAAGCCGCGCACCGGGGCACCGTTTTCCTGGATGAAATCGGCGAAGTGGAGCCGGCGTTCCAAGTGAAGCTGCTGCGCTTCCTGCAAGAGAAGGAGATCCGCCCGGTAGGCGCTTCCCGAACCAAGGAAGTGGATGTGCGCGTGGTGGCGGCCACCAATCGCGATCTGCAGCGAATGGTGGATGAAGGCAAGTTTCGCGAAGACTTGTGGTACCGGCTGAATACGGTGCGCATCATGATGCCGCCACTGTGCGAACGGCGCGACGATATTCCAGTGTTAGCGCGGTTCTTCGTGAATAAGTACGCCGAGCGGTACGATCGCGATGTCAAGTTGATGGATTCGGGCGTCAAGGCGCTGCAGGATTACACCTGGCCCGGCAATGTACGGCAGTTACAACACATGATGGAGCGACTGACTATTTTGGTGGACCGCATCGATGCGGATGCCGTACACGATGCGCTCACCATTATGGAGAGCCGCGAAAAGCCTGTGGAGACGCTCGCGGAGGCCGAGGAGGACCAGATCCGCCGGGTGCTGGCCGCTACCGGCGGCAATAAGAGCAAGGCTGCGCAGATTCTGGGGATTGAGCGCAAGACGCTCTACCGCAAACTCGAGCGTATGAAGCTCTGACATGGCGCCTACGGTTGATTCCCTACGGGGTAAGGAGATTATCCTTGCAGGTGGAACCGGCGGCTTGGGCTCGGTGGTTGCGGCGCTACTCCTCGAAGAGGGCGCACGCCTGACGCTCAGCTTTCTGCGGCACGAGGAGCGTGCCCGTCAATTCGAAGGTCGCGCGACTCTTGTGCAGGCGGATCTCGCGTCCTTATCGGACCGCGCAAGACTCCTCGATGCTGCGCCATCGTTCTATGGCTTGGTAATTCTCGCTGGCGACCCGGCGCGAGTAAGTGAGGCATCCCAGATGGAGGCGGCGATGCTGCAATCCCACGCGGTAAACTATCTGGGACCGGTCTTGTTGGCGCGCGAAGCGGCAGAGCGAATGCAAGCCGCGGCGATTCCGGGGGCCATAGTACTCATTTCCACGATGCAGGCCAATGCGCTGTTTCCGGGTTCCACCGCCTATGCCGCACAGAAGGAGGCATTGCAGCACGCCGCTCGCATCCTGGCAAAAGAGTGCCGGGGCGCCAGGAACGTTCGCGTTAATGTAGTCAGCCCTGGCGTAACGGCCGCGGGAATGGCCGAAGCCAGTATCGCATCAGGAAAATATGACAGGTTCATCAATGAAGGCGTCATCTCGCGGTTCGGCCGAGCCGAGGACATCGCCCGCGCCGTGCGCTTTTTCCTTGAGCCCGATAACTACGTTACCGGTCAAGTGTTGTGTGTGGATGGCGGCATCACTCTCTAACTCTGGGAGCTCAGTCTGCCCCGGTTCGCCCGATAGTGGCGGCGCGCGGGCTTTTACGATAAAGTACAGCTTGACAGCGTTTGTAGCCGCAAACTATACTGCAAACACTCCCACTCCATGACCCAATCACCCACTTTACGGCTGGATGGCAAGACTGCTGTCGTTACCGGAGGCGCAAGCGGCATTGGATTGGCCATCGCGCAGACCTTCGCGGCGGCCGGCGCTTCCATCCGTATTTTAGATCTCAGCGGCGAGCGCGCGGAAGCCGCCGCGCAAGGAATCGCCGCGGCGGGCGGCCATGCCTCGGCGCATGCCTGCGACCTCGCGGATGAAGCCGGAGCCAGTCAAACGCTAGGCTCGTTGATTGCGGAAGGCAGAATCGATATCCTGGTGAACAATGTCGGCACGGCCCACATCGGCACCGTCGAAACCACCTCGGCGGCCGATTTCGACCGCGTCATGCGCATCAATGTGAACAGCTACTTCTATGCCACCAAAGCCGTGGTGGCGCACATGAAGGCGTCCGGCGGCGGCGTGATTCTGAATATGGCGTCGATTTCCGGATCGTGCGGTCTCGCCGACCGTTTCGCCTATTCCACCAGCAAGGGCGCGGTCATCGCCATGACCTACTCGGTGGCGCGTGATTTTCTGCACCACAACATCCGCTGCAATTGCATTTCCCCGGCACGGGTCCATACGCCGTTCGTGGACGGCTACCTGCGCAACACTTACCCGGGCCGCGAGGAAGAGATGTACAAGGTTCTTTCCGCCGCGCAGCCGATCGGCCGCATGGGCAAACCGGACGAGGTAGCCATGCTGGCGCTCTACCTGTGCTCGGACGCCGCGTCCTTTATTACCGGTTGCGACTATCCCCTGGATGGCGGGTTCTTCAACCTTCGAGGTTGATGGATGCGGATCGATCCTCATCTGCGCGAGTCTGGTTTCACCTGCGACATGATCTACGCGCGACAATTGCCGGCGGCGGTGAAATCCGTAGACCAGCCGTTCTTCGTGGACCACATTACCAAGCCCGGCGTCGAGGGGGAGCAGTCCAAAATTCTCGGAGAGACCGACGCGCGTTTTACGGTCTAAAAGTACGTCATGGACTTACAACTCAAAGACAAGGTGGTGGTGATCACGGGCGGGGCCAGCGGCATTGGCGCCGCAATGGTAAATTCCGCCGCGCGAGAGGGCGCCATCCCGGTGATAGTCGACCGATGCGCAGAGGCGGCCTGCCGGATGGAAGAGGAAGTGCGCGCGGGCGGTGGCGCGGCGCTTGCCATCGTGGTCGATCTGGCGGCGCCGCAGAATTGCAAACGCGTTGTGGAAGAGACTCTCGACCGCTTCGGCCGTCTGGATGCGCTGGTGAACAATGCGGGCGTCAATGACCGCGTAGGATTGGAAAGCGGCAGCCCAGCCGAATTTCTGGCGTCGATCGAGCGCAATCTCCTGCACTACTACAATATGGCCCACTATGCGCTTCCAGCTCTCAAGAAGGCGCAAGGCGCCATCGTGAACATCAGTTCGAAAACGGCGGTCACCGGGCAAGGCGGAACCTCGGGCTACGCCGGTTCGAAGGGGGCGATTTTAGCGCTCACGCGCGAATGGGCGGTGGAATTGCTACCCTACGAGATCCGCGTGAACGCCGTGCTGCCGGCGGAGGTGATGACGCCCATGTACCAGAACTGGCTCGCCGAGTTCGAGAATCCGGAGGACAAGTTGAACGGCATCGTCTCGCGAATTCCGCTCGGTAAGCGCATGACCACGCCGGAAGAGATCGCAGACGCGGCGCTCTTCCTGATTTCGATCCGGTCGAGCCACACCACCGGCCAGCATATCTACGTGGACGGGGGCTATGTGCATCTGGACCGTTCGCTGACTTAAGCCATGACAATTGCGACCTAACATGACAACCGCCTCGAAGCCCGGCCGCGCCGTTCCGCTCACCGAGCCCCAGTACCTGCTGCCGCTGGTGCTCATTACCAGCCTGTTTTTCCTGTGGGCGTTCGGCGTCAACCTGAACGACATTCTGATTCCTCACTTCAAGAAGGCGTTCCAACTGACCGATCTGCAATCGTCGCTGATTCAGGCGGCCTTCTTCGGCGGCTACTTCCTGGCGGCGCTGCCCGCCGGTTGGTTGATGGAGCGTATCGGCTACAAGAAAGGCATCCTCAGCGGACTTATGATCTGCGCCACCGGGGCTCTGCTGTTTATCCCGGCGGCCAGCTCGCTGTTGTATGTCTTCTTCTTGTTTGCCCTGTTCGTGATGGCGTGCGGGCAGAGTTTTCTCGAAGTGGCGGCGAATCCTTACGTCACGATTCTCGGGCCGCCGGAGAGCTCGGAGCGCCGCCTTAACCTGGCGCAGTCGTTCAACTCGGTGGGCGCGGTGGTGACGCCGTACATCGGGGCGGCGTTCATTCTTACCAACACCAGGGCCGGGGCGGCCGCCACGGACGAAGTAAAGACCGTGATCGGACCATACATGGTAATCGCCGGCGTGTTCCTGTTAGTGGCCGTAATGATTCTTCTCACGCGCCTTCCCGAAACTGAACGCGAAGTGAAAGCGGAAGGCAGCGCGCATCCTAAGCTGGCGGATGCCTTGCGTTACCCCCATTTAACGAAGGGAGTTATCGCGCAATTCGCCTATGTGGGCGCGCAAGTGGGCGTGGGAAGTTTCATTATCCGCTTCGCCGAATTCTTGACTCCGGGCACGTCGGACAAGGTTGCCGCCGATTACCTGAAGTATCACTGGATCGGATTCATGATCGGCCGTTTCGCCGGATCTCTCCTGATGAAATACATCCAACCGTCGCGGCTGCTGAGCCTTTTCGCCGGCGGCGCTTTCTTATGCGCGTGTCTCGCGCTGATGGCGTCGGGAACGCTCCCCATCTGGGGTTTGGTAATGATTGGCTTCTTTCACTCAATCATGTTTCCGACCATTTTCGCGCTAGGCATTAAGGGCCTCGGGCCTTACACCAAGCTTGGTTCCTCGCTGCTGGTGATGGCGATCATCGGCGGCGCGGTCTTTCCGGCGCTTATGGGCTATGTGTCGGATTTGACCAGCATCCGAACGGCATTTGCCGTGCCGTTGTTCTGTTACCTCTATATCTGGTACTTCGCGGCGCGTGGATCACACCAGGGATCGCGCCAGGGACCTCATCCCGCCACTGTAATCGCATGAACCGCCGCTACTGTCTCGCACTCGACTTACAAGACGATCCGCAACTGATCGACGAGTACCGGCGCCATCACGAGCATGTCTGGCCGGAGATCACTCAGAGCATTCGCGATGCCGGTATTGAAGACATGGAGATATACCTGCTGGGCACGCGCCTGTTCATGATCATGGAAGTGAGCGAGCGATTTTCTTTCGACGCGAAGTCTGAAGCCGACCGCGGCAACCCCAAGGTGCAGGAGTGGGAGCGATTGATGTGGAAGTTTCAGCGCCCGCTCCCGCAGGCTACGGCAGGTGAGAAGTGGATCCTGATGGAGCGTATCTTCAAGCTGGAAACATGACCGCGCGATGCGGGTTTTCAGTCCGGACGTGGGGTAAACAGGCTATCCAGATCGATCGTCAACCCCGGGAAGAGTTCGGAGCGAAGCTCACCGCGGAATTCCTCGGCGTGTCCTTGGCGGAAGCCCCATACGCATTGTGTCTTGGGGTAGATCACCCAGACCTCAATGCCGCCATTGGAGAGATACTTCTTCACTTTGCGGTCAATCTCTTGCGCTGTGTCGGACTTGCTTATGATTTCCACCGCGAGGGCCGGGGCGCCATCCAGGTACCCACCACGCGCTGGATGCGCATTCACGACGCTCACATCGGGCCGTAGCCACACGGCCCCGCCCATCTTGTAACCCATTTCTACATAGGCGCGGCCAAGCCGAGGCGATCGATTCGGGCCGCCCAGCGCCTGCTTCAGAATATCGCAGAGATGATCGGCAATCTCCATATGATCGAATTTCGGAGGCGGCAAGCGGATCAACTCTCCATCCAGAAGTTCCAGTTTCCCTGGCTCGTCCGGCATCTGCTCGAATTCTTCGAATGTGAACAGGCTGGTGGAAACGCCCATGCACTTCATATATTACACGACCTTCAATTTCGATTCCCGATTCGTGGATCTTTTCCCGGCGCCGCATCGTACCATAGAGTATGCATACGATTCGGTGTGTCCTTCTTAGCGCTGTCAGTTCTTTTGCCGTTCTAAGCCAGACTCCCACGGCGCGGCCGGAGTTCGACGTTGCGTCTGTCAAACCGTCCGTCGAATCCGCGAATCCCATGGCCAACATCGGCCGCGGCTTGCATATCGACGGCGCCATGGTAAGCATCAACGGCATGACGCTGAAGTGGTACATCCACTATGCCTACACCGTGAAAGAGAATCAGGTCTCCGGGCCCGACTGGCTCACCGCGGAAAGGGTCGACATCGTCGCCAAGCTGCCGGCCGGCGCGACGCGTGAACAGATTCCGGCGATGATGCAGGCATTGCTTGCGGACCGGTTCAAGCTGACTCTGCATCGCGAAAGTAAAGAATTCCCCGTCTACGCTCTTATAGTGGGAAAAGGCGGAGCGAAGATCAAGGAATCGCCCCTCGACCCCGATACCGATGACGGTCCCGGCAAGGCTAATGTCGACGTCAACGTCACTGGCGGCGACCGTGGCGCGACAATCAACCTGGGCAAGGGCGCGTCCGTCGCGTTCGAGGCTCAACGGCTGGTTGCCAAGAAGGTGACGATGGCCTATCTGGCCGATTCGCTGGCGCGATTCGTGGACCGACCGGTAGTGGACATAACCGATCTCAAGGGAACCTACGACCTCACGCTCGACTATAATCTGGACGATGTGCGCGCGCTGATTCTATCGACGGCCCCTCCCGGCACTCCCCTGCCTCCCCGGCAAGCCGACGTCGGCGAGACCAGCGTTTCCCTTATGGATTCCCTACAAGCGCTGGGCCTCAAGTTGGAGCCGCGTAAGGCCCCGCTGGATTTGCTGGTCATCGATCATATGGAGAAAACTCCCACCGCGAACTGACGCATGTAGGACAGGCCTCCTGGCCTGTCCTCTTGCCCTGTCTTCTTCGCTATAATCGCCCTGATGAGAGCGATTCTTCCACTTCTGATTGGCGCGGCCACGTTGCTCGCGCAGACTCCCCCCGCAGCCAAAGCGCCAACCAAAGCGCCAGCCCCCGCCGCGGCCCCCAGCGCCCGTTTGCTGAACCCTGCGCTGGCAAAGGCCAGGGCGCCGGATCTCTTTCGCGTCAAGTTCACCACCACCAAGGGCGACTTTGTGGTGGAAGTCAGCCGCGATTCGGCGCCTTTCGGCGCAGACCGCTTCTACAATCTGGTGCGGATCGGCTTCTTCACCAACGTCAGCTTCTACCGCGTGATCGCGGGCGCGCTGATTCAGTTCGGGCTCTCGCCGTTCCCGGCGGTCTCGAAGGCGTGGTCCACTGCGCCAATTCACGACGATCCGGTGAAGTTGCACAACGTGGCAGGCACGTTGACGTTCGCTAAGACTGGCGCGCCAAACTCGCGCACGACGCAGTTCTTCATCAACCTGGCCGATAACACGCCGTATGACAGCGACGGCTTCACGCCGATCGGCAAGGTGACTGACGGAATGGACGTGGTGAAGAGCCTGTACAGCGGCTACGGAGAGATGGCCGAGCAGCCGGGCGGGCGCGGCCCCAGCCAACAGAAGACGACGAGTGAGGGCAAGCCTTATCTCGACAAGAATTTCCCGCTGCTGGACAGCATCAAATCGGCAACCATAATTTTCCCGGAACCGGTTGCGCCGGCGGCGAAGAAGGCGCCGGCCCCCGCCGCGACCAAGAAATAAGACGTTGCCGCCGTGAGTGTCTGACCTCGCAGAATGGTTGCCCGCCACACTGCCAGGGGCGCCGAGAAAGCCCTGGCTGATTCCGCCGGCATCACACGCCTCTCGGCAGCCGCTTCGTAAACCAGCTCGATCCGGAATTCCTGTTTGGCGGCAATTCCGGGTCGAGTGAGAAGAAGCCTTCTTATCCCGCTACCGCCATCCCGCCACGCCATCGCGCTAAACTAGCCCCATGAGCCGCCTCGCTGCGCTCGCGCTGTTCCTTCAACTCCCGATAGCCGCCGGACCGGTCGCCGGAACCGCCGCGGATCTCGCCCGCGCCCTCCGCGAAAATGCCTTCGACCGCGCCGAGTGCTATCGCGTGCGCGATCTCAGCATGGTCAAAGAGGACATCCGCATCTATCTCACCGACGGCCACCTGATTTTCAGCAAGCCCGTCGCCGGCCACCGTATTGCCGCGGTCTTCACGGCCGATACCGAGGGCGGCGACGGCGAAGCCATCGTCTTCCCGCCTGACCGCGCCGAGCGCCGCTCACTGGCGGCGTTCACCCATTCGCCCAATCTCGACGACCATTTCCGCAGCGCGCTGTTCCTCTTCACCGGCGCCGAGTACGACGATTTGCAGTCGCAGATCGCGCAAAATTCCACCAACAAGAAGATGCCGGAAATCGGCGCGCTGATGGATGAGCAGTGGACGCCCGTGCTGCGCAACCTTGTGCAAAGCTATCAGACGCGGATCGTCCTCGATTTGATTGGCGGCTCCGCGCGCCCTCCGGACCTTCTCACGGCGGTGTTCGACAGCCCCAAATTAGGCACATACGATCTGATGTATGATCCTCTGAACACCGAACAGGTGATTGGCGGACAGATAGCGAGCCGCGACAACCGCGCCTATTTTGACGACTGGTTCAGCTTCACCGCGCGATCGTTCCGCAGGAACCTCGCGCCGCGCCCCCTGGATCTGGTCACGAGCGATTACCGCATCGACGCCGCCATCGACCCCGACCTTTCCATGAGCGTAGTCACTCGCGTCAAGATCCGTGCGACGGAAGACGGAATGGCGGCTGCCGCCTTTGAAATCACGCCCGCGATGACCATTACCGCCGTGACGGTGGGTGGCCGTCCCGCCGAAACCCTGCAGCCCGAGTCTCTGCGCTCTAATCTGCTCCGCGCCGGTAACAAGATGTTTCTGGTTGTGCCGCCGGAGCCGCTCCAGGCCGGCCGCGATTACGAGTTCGAATTCCATCACGCGGGCAAAGTGGTGGTCGACGCAGGCGACCGCGTCTTCTACGTGGCCGCGCGCGGCAACTGGTACCCCATGCATGGCCTGCAATTCGCCAGTTACGATCTGACGTTCAAGTACCCGCACGATCTCGATCTGGTGGCGCCGGGCGATGTGGTGGATGAGCGTACCGAAGGTGACTGGCGCATCGCCCGTCGCCGCGTCTCGGCCACCATCCGCATGGCCGGCTTCAACATGGGCGACTATGCCCATGCGCGCACGGACCGCGGCGGTTACACCATCGATATCTGCGCCAACCGCAAGCTGGAAGCCGCGCTGCAGCCCCGCGCCGCCACCCCGCTTCCGTCGGTTGCAGGCTTAACGCGGCGCCGCGCCACGGTGGGCTCGCCGGACCAGAACGTGAGCCCCGCTCCCGCTGTCAATCCCCTCGCCAGATTGCAAACGCTCGCCGGCGAAGTGGCGTCCGCGCTCGAATTCATGGCGGCGAAGTTCGGCCCCCCGGCGCTGCCGCACCTGACGGTCTCGCCGATTCCGGGTACATTTGGCCAAGGGTTTCCCGGACTGATCTATCTCTCGACGCTGTCTTATTTGAAGGACCGGCCGGCGGGCAGCCTGTCCACGTCATCGCTGGACCTCTTTTTTGACGACGTGTTACAGGCTCACGAAACCGCGCACCAGTGGTGGGGCAATCGCGTCACCACCGAAAGCTATCGCGATTCGTGGCTTATGGAGGCGCTGGCCAACTATTCGGCGCTGCTTTACCTCGAGAAGCGCAGGGGTTCCCGCGCTGTCGATCAAATGCTCGGCGAATACCGCGCGCAGCTTCTCGATAAGAATCAGGACGGCGAGACCGTGGAATCGGCGGGCCCCATCGTGCTGGGCCAGCGCTTGCAAAGCTCGCAGCAACCGGCCGGCTGGCGCGCCATTACCTATGGAAAGGGCTCGTGGATACTCCATATGCTGCGCCACCGCATGGGCGACCAACGCTTCTTCGCAATGTTGGGCGATATCGTGAAGCGCTACGACCACGCCAGCATCACCACCGAGCAATTTCGCAAATCGGCGTCTCAATTCCTGCCGCCGAAATCGGAAGACCCGACCCTCGAGGGCTTTTTCGACCAATGGGTTTACGGTACCGGCATCCCCGCGCTCAAGCTCACCTATGTGCTCAAGGGGCAGGCGCCCGCGCTACGGCTCGTGGGGACGCTCGACCAATCCGGAGTGGATGAGGATTTCAGCGTGATGACGCCGGTTGAAATCCAAGTCGCGCGCGGGCAAAGCGTCACCCGGTGGATCGCTTCTTCCAATCAGCCGGTCACGTTCACCGTTGCGCTCAAGCAGGCTCCCTTGAAGGTTGCGCTAGATCCACACAACGCCGTGCTGCGGCGATAGTATGTAGGACGGGCCTCCTGGCCTGTCTGCCGCGGGTATCACGCAAACTCACATGATGTTGAAAGCTGCAATTCCCACCGCCGCTACAACTACATGAAATATTACACCAATACGAACAGGGCAACCTGACGGACGTGCTCTGGGAACGCTCCGCGCTGAAGCATGTCGGTAACGTGGTGACGCCGACGACGCTGGTACGAGCAGCACTTTCCCAAAGCGAATTAGAACCGAGTGTGACTGCTTTTCGACGGAGTGATGGCCAGCGCCGCTGTTAGAATGTACCGCATGGACCTGATCCAGCGCCGCCTTCCGCAGAGCCACATCCCGTCCACGCTGAGCCCCCAATTTCGGTGTCTTCGCTACTTTGTCCAGTTCGTATCCGGTATAACCGCCACGTCTTTGCTGCTTGTCGGTTCCTTACGCATCAACTGCGTGGCGTGGCCAAATCACCATTTGACCGAACCTCGATAATTGGCCGCTCTTCACTCATTCATGCGGAGAGCCGAAAGGACGGTTCGCAGAAAGGCTTGAGCGAATGCCTACGGCGTCCAACTTCCCAGCGCCTGCCATCCGCTATTAGCGCTCGACCCCGCCGCGTACATGTAGGTGCTCTTCGCCCCGACATACGTGTTTGTAAACGCCACTGGAAGATTCAAGGTCAGATTCGTCCCCGATGACGTGACGCTTGTCGCCGCCACATTGACCGAGCACTGACTGTTGCTCAAAGTCACTGCCGTGCCCGGCGCCACGGGTGAAGACCATGCCGTGCCAGCGTCGTTGAGGAAGTACAACTGGTTCGTCGCCCTGGCGTAGTAGAGCATACAGGTATTGGCCGCCGCCCCCGAATTGAAACTGGGGGTGAACCAGACCCACACCGACGCCAGGTCCGCGGCCCCCAGCGAATCGGCGTACTGTAAAGCGAACGTCTGATCCAAACCCGTACCGGCGCTAGGCGTGACCGAGACATCGCTCACCACTTCGCTTGTGGCGGGCACAGTCCAACTTCCCAGCGTCTGCCATCCGCTGTTGGCGCTCGACCCCGCCGCGTACATGTAGGTGCTCTTCGTTCCAGCGTACGCCGCCGTGAACGTCACTGGCAGATTCAAGGTCAGATTCGTCCCCGATGACGTGACGCTTGTCGCCGCCACATTGACCGCGCACTGACTGTTGCTCAAAGTCACTGCCGTGCCCGGCGCCACGGGTGAAGACCATGCCGTGCCAGCGTCGTTGAGGAAGAACAACTGGTTCGTCGCCTTGGCGTAGTAGAGCATACAGGTATCGGCCGCCGCCCCCGAATTGAAACTGGGGGTGAACCAGACCCACACCGACGCCAGGTCCGCGGCCCCCAGCGAATCGGCGTACTGTAAAGCGAACGTCTGTTGCAAACCCGCACCGGCGCTAGGCGTGACCGAGACATCGCTCACCACTTCGCTTGCGGCAGGCACAGTCCAACTTCCCAGCGTCTGCCATCCGCTGTTGGCGCTCGACCCCGCCGCGTACATGTAGGTGCTCTTCGTTCCAGCGTACGCCTCCGTGAACGTCACTGGCAGGTTCAAGGTTAAATTCGTCCCCGACGATGTGACGCTTGTAGCCGCCACATTGACCGAGCACTGACTGTTGCTTAACGTCACTGCCGTGCCTGGCGCCACGGGTGAAGACCAGGCCGTCCCGGCGTTGTTTAGGAAGAACAACTGGTTCGTCGCCTTGGCGTAGTAGAGCATACAGGTATTGGCCGCCGATCCCGAGAAATTGGCGGTGAACCAGACCCACACCGACGTGAGGTCCGTGGGCCCCTGCGAATCGGCGTACTGTAATGCGAACGTCTGTTGCAGACCCGTGCCGGCGTTAGGCGTAACCGAGACATCGCTCACCACCTCGCTCGCGGCAGGCACAGTCCAACTTCCCAGCGACTGCCATCCGCTGTTGCCGCTGGATCCCGCCGCATACATGAAGGTGCTCTTCACCCCCGCGTATGCCGCCGTGAACGTCACCGGCAGGTTCAAGGTCAGATTCGTCCCGGACACGTTGACGCTCGCGGCCGCCACATTGACCGAGCACTGACTGTTGCTCAACGTCACTGCCGTGCCTGGCGCCACAGGCGAAGACCAAGCCGTGCCGGCGTCGTTGAGGAAGAACAACTGGTTGGTGGCCTCGGCGTAGTAGAGCATGCAGGTATTGGCCGCCGATGCCGAGAAATTGGCGGTGAACCAGACCCACACTGACGTCAAGTCTGTGGCCCCAAGCGGGTCGGCGTACTGTAGGGCGAACGTCTGCTGCAGACCCGTTCCGGCGTTGGGTGTTACAGACACCGTGGTTGGCGGTGCGCTTACGCCGGTTGCATTCGTCAGAACCCAGGTATCGTTGACGTAACCGGAAGTTGAAATGCCGCCGAAGACGATCATGCGGTCGCTGCCGCTATCGTAGACGGCAGTCTGTGCCTCTCTGGCAGTCGGGAACGTCGCAGGGGACAATTCGGTCCAGGAGGGAGTTCCTCCCGTGCCGTTGGCAAACGAAAGCGTCCAAGCGTCGCTAAGCAACTGACCAACATCCACCCCGCCATAGACTGTCATCCGATTAGAAATAGGGTCATAGATCGCGCTGTGGAAATCTCTGGGAGGGATCGCTGCTCCGCCAGGAGAGAGTTGCGTCCAGGCGGGAGTTCCGCCCGACCCGTTGGCATTCGAAAGGACCCAGACATCGCTGAAGGGCGCTAAGTCGTAGCCTCCAAAAACGGTCATCCGGTTCGAGTTAGGGTCATAAACCGCAGTGGCGCCCTGCCTGACTGACGGTCCGCCCGAAAGCGATAGTTCTGTCCACGCGGGAGTTCCGCTTAATCCATTGGCATTCGAAAGGACCCAAACATCGTTGTAGTATACGGGGCTAGACAATGAACAGTTACTTCCGCCGAAGACGATCATTTGATTCGCTGTCTGATTGTAGACGGCAGTGTGAAAGATCCGTGGAGCCGGCGGTCCGCCGGTAGGACTGAGTTGGGTCCAGGTAGGAGTCCCATTGACGCTATTCGCATTGCTTAGCACCCACACGCTATTGTCGCAAGGGGTTTCGTCCTGGCCCAATCCGCCGCCAAACATGATGACTCGAGAATTGACGGAATCGTATACTCCGGATTGACCGAGTCTCGTCGGCGGAATGCTGCCGGCTGGGGTCAATTCTGTCCACTGGGGGCTGCCGGAAGTGGTAAGCGACCATACGTCGTTGAGATTGACGCCCGCGTTAGTTCCGGAGAACATGATCATTTTGCCCGTAGCGGGATCGAGAACTGCGCTGGCCCATGCACGGGCCGAGGGAGGGCCGCCGGTCGGGGCTAACTGAGTCCACGATTGCGCGCCCAGCGGTAGAACGAGCGACGACCAAGTCAAGATAAGAACGAAAACCATGGCACGGTGAATACCGTAGCGCCTCGGCATCGACCATTGCGTCCTTGCATGAAACATGGGTAAATACGTCACGAATCCTCCATTGAAGCGGCGCCGAGAGCAGTCACGTTGCTCTACTGGCGCCGGAGTGCAGCCTACTTCAGCCGCATCTCCCGGTACGATGCCAAAATATGAATTCACGTGGATCTAACTATATCAAGGATCTTTCAGGGCGATGAAGTCACTGAGGAACTGTTGCCATGCGCAGATCGAATAAACCATTCGCCCGGGACTCAAGGGCCGTACTTATCCCTTCTTAAATCTGTGCCAACATTGAAACCGTGTGGGCGTTCAGTGGCTTTCCTCTCCGCCGTCCTCGACCTGATTGGTATCCGAAACAATAGAATCTGCTTGCATTAGCATAGCCCTCCGAGGCCACGCTCTCACTTATATCACTGGTATTCTGCGGCAATAGTCGATTCTGTGTCAAGATCACATGCTGGCCGGATGGGAGAATTCGAACAGTAGCGACCGGCAAGCGTATGTTTCTAACCGGTGGGTTGATGCAGATCGGGTCTTCTTAAACGGTGAATCTCCGCCGTCGGGGGCGTCTTCAATTCCGGCAGACGCCGGGGCCTGCCGGAGTTCGTCCGGTGGGGTTCGCTGCGAAAGCTTCAATGGCCGCTTCGCCTTCCTGTGGCGACGCGCCCGCGCCAGCCGCGTCCCGACGGATGCAACCCGGTAGATTCAGTACGTCTATATGAGCCGCCGGGCAGATCCTCGATAGAGACGGTGATAGAGACGGTCGGAAGCTATGAATCAATCGCTGATAACGCAAAGTTGAGAGACGAAGGGCCTGTCAGATGTACGCGTCTTTGTGGAGGCGCGGCGCAGCCTGCTTTCACGCCCCATCCGAATGTGTATGCGGATGAGAGTGCATCGCCCCCGAGGCGTGACGATGGCGATGGGCGTGAACCAGATTGGTGCGCTGCAATAGCTCGCTATCGCGTAGTATCTCCTCTGGGCGCGCCTCGGCCACTAACCGGCCGCAATCCAGAACATAACACCGGTCGGCTATGTCTCCTAAATCCCTAAGATCATGGGTAGCCGTGATCACCGATTTGGCCCCGCCGCCCCACTCAACCAATAGATCGATTAACTGGCTCTGGCTGCGCGGATCGAGCGCCGCCGTAGGCTCGTCCAAAAGCAACACCGCGGGGTCCAATACCAGCACGCTAGCCAGCGCTACGCGCTTCTTTTCTCCACCCGACAGCCGGTGAGGAACGCGATCTTTCAGGTGAAAGATGCGGAGCCGGCTGAGAATTTCGTCCACCCGCTCGCGTATCTCGGCCTTCGGCCAGCGAAGCTGCAGGGGGCTGAACGCCACTTCATCGAACACCGTCGGGTTGAAGAGTTGTACATCCGGATTCTGAAACACCAGACCAACTTCTCTGCGGAACTCCAAGGCAAAGTCGTCATGGGCGAAGAGATCTTCGGTCAGTTCGTCTCCCCGAAACCGGACTGCGCCCGATTGCCCGAAATACAATCCGTCCAGAAGACGCAGCAGTGTGGATTTTCCAGATCCGTTGGCGCCCAGCAGGGCGGCGCGGCTTCCTTCCGGAATCGACAGCGTCAGTTGGTCCAGGGCCGTCAGACGCTCGTAGCTATAAGTAAGGCAGTCGGCCTCGAATAGAGTCATCTGCCGGCCCACACAGCGGCGGCGGTTAGAGACATAAAGGCTATCGCCGCCGTCCAATCGAGAGGCTTCATTTGAAAATCATCGAGTAAGTAAACCTCACCGCGGAATCCGCGCGACAGCATGGCTAGATAGACATCGCCGCTCAATTGAAAGGTCTTAGTCAGTAGGACGCTGGCGCTTGAAACGGCCATGCGCCGCTGCTCACTTGCGGTCATGGTCCCGACGGTGCGGCTTTTGCGCGATTCGAACATTTCATGCGCGGTCTGCAGCATCAGCAGGATATAGCGGCAGGTCATTCCAAGAATCACTACGAAGACCACCGGCACGCGGAAGATCCGCAGAGCCTTGAGTACGTGCATCCACGGCGTAGTAAAGATCAGCAGCAGCGCCAGTGTGGCCGCTGTCTCGACGCGCAGGATCAGATAACCTGCCGTGGTGAGACCTTGCGCCGTGATCGTCCAGTTAAGGCCGGGCAAGTGAAAGACGGGAACGCCGGGAGTCAGAAACACGGCCGGAATGGCGATGGCGGCGGTGAAAGTCAAGGCGCCGATCCACACTCGACCGGCTAACATGCGGAAGGATATCAGCGAGAATGCGGCCAGCAGAATAGCCAGCGCGAAGACTGCCGCGATCACCCACAACCTGGTTGCCAGGGCGGATGCAAGGATCAAAGCAAACAGCCCGGCGACTTTCACCCTGGGGTCCAGCCGCTGCAACAGGCCAGCGCCACCGGCGGAAGTTTCCGCGTGAAGGGCCCGCTCCATTGCCAGATAGAGGCCCTCGATGGTGTGTTCGATGAGGCCGCCGCGCTTGTGACTGTGGAAACCGCTCATGCGGCGCGCTCTTCGGAATCGTAGCTTTGCGCGCGTATGAATCGACCCACGGCCAGGCTGGCAAGCATTACCAGGCCGGCGCCAAACATCGCGGAAAGCAGGTATCCGAAGGCGGCGCTGGTCACGTATGGCGGCGCGTAGCGCACAAACGGCGCGGTCCACAGTGAGGACAAGCGCTCCAACCCTTCTGGCGCCCGCTGCGGAGCAGGCTGCTGAAACGAAGACTGCGCCATCTTCTGCCGAATGGCGGGATTTGAGTAATCGGACGCCATCCATTCGCCCCAGGCCGACCCCGCAGCTAGAATGCCTAACGGCGTCAGGATCATCAACAGGCAAAGCCCGACCCACAGCGGTCGCAACGAACCCGCGCCGGCCCGCTCTGTTGGTTCGGTGAGCGCTATGCCACGCCCGGCGGTGGATTTGAGCAACGATGGGTCGGACTTCTGGATGAACGCCACCACGCCGGCCGACACTACCAATTCCGCCAATCCGGCAATGGTCAAGTGACCGAGCATCATCGCGGGAATCGCAACGCTGAGCGGGTATGGGCAATAGAGCGGCGCGCCGGTAGCATCGCGATATAGCAGCGGTTGAATTCCAAACTCGATGGCCGCCAGCAGCGCCGAAACGTTGATCGCTACATAGCCGGCCAACCCGGCTGCAACCACACGGCGGAACGAGAGGATGGCGGACCGACCCGCCAGCAAGCGGTAGACCGCGTAAGAGACCAGCGCCCCAATGATCGCCATGTTGAAGCAGTTAGCGCCGATGGCCGTGATGCCGCCGTCGCCGAAAAACAGGGCTTGAATCACTATGGCTACGGATACCGCCAGCATGGCGGCCCAGGGTCCCAGCACCACGGCCGCGAGGCCAATGCCCACGGCGTGACCGGTAGTGCCGCCGGGCAGCGGAAGATTGAACATCATGATCACAAATGAGAATGCCGCGAACAGCGACAACAGAGGCACCAGCCGCGTGTGCAGGGTCTTTTTGACGCGCTGCAATGCCACATACCAGAATGGCGCGGAGCTTGCGTAGAGCGCCGTGCAGGTCGCCGGGCTAAGATATCCATCCGGTATGTGCATAACCTCTCTCAGTGTAGTACGATTTGTCTCAGTGTAGTACGATTTGCGAATTCGTAGCACGCGGGTTCGCAGCAGCGGAGTCATTGCCCAACCGCCGTTTGGCATCCTGCGCCTCCACATAGCTAAAGGCTGGATTCAGCGCGAGCGCCTGGCGAAACAGATCCTTGCCCCGTTCCGCGTTCCCGGCCATAGCGATTACGCCGGCGTGATACAGGAACATCGGCTCCGGCGTATGGAACGCCAGGGCTTTGGCGCTGACCTCTTCGGCTTCCTTCTGCTGGCCGGCGCGGAAGAGCACCCAACTTAGCGCATCCTGTGTATATACGTCCTTGCGAGTTTCGAGTTCGGCGCGCGCCAGCGCCACGGCGCGATCGAGGTTTCGATTCTCATCCGCATAGACCACTGCAAGCATGCGATTTCCCTTTTCGCCATTGACTTGTCCCAACTTGTCGATGACGTCGATAAGCTGGCGCTGTTGCCCGGCGTCGGATGGTCTGCCGAGCTTGGTGTAGAGCATTTCCAAAGCGGCGGCGTAGTCGGGAAGAGGAATCACGGCTTGCGCCTGTTTGAAGTTCGCGGCGGCCTTCCGTAAATCCCCGGCGGCGGCATACTCGCGCCCCAGCGCAGCCAGTGCGCGATGATAGCCGGGTAACTTCTGGAGCGCCATTATATATGCGGCGTGGGCATCAGCCGTGTGGCCGGTCTTGAAGAGCATATCTCCGAACTCAACCAGGCACCAAGCCAAGTTCTCTGCAGTGGGGCTGCCGGCTTGTACAGCGGTCGACATCCATGCCAGCGCCTCATCGCTCTTGCCGGTGACGAACCGCTGATAGGCAATGCGATTGTAACTGGCAAGATTGGGACTGAGAGTCAGCATTCGCTGGTAGGCTTCATTAGCTGAGTCATACTGCCCCATTTCCATGAGAGAGTCGCCAAGCAATCCAAAGGCTCCGCTATCGCTGGGATTGCGCGCCGTCAAAAGGGCGGCTAAATCCGCCGCCTTGGGGAAGTTGTGGCGGTGTGTCTCGATTTCGGCGCTGAGACGTATCCCGTCGTAGCTTTGCGGGTCTGCGGCCAGCATCCTGTCTACCAAAGTGGCGGCGCGATTGAGATAGGCGAAGTCGGTAGTCTCTCGAAGCTTTTGGATGAAAGCCGACGCCAGGGACGCCTGTACCTGGGCGTCGTCGGGCGCCTGCTGAAGTAACTTCTCGTAAGTCGCGATGCGTTGGTCGGCTGTAAGATGCGCAGCCTGCACATTACGGTATCGCGCGGTAGCGCTTTCCTGGTCTTGCGCCAATGAGGCGGCGGCCGCGAAACACATCAGAACGGTAAGTTTCATATTGTTCACCTATTAAGACAGAAACCGCAAGGGCTGGACCCAACCCGCGGAGACTGCGCTCATCGCCAGTCCCAGGCAAATCACCACCACTGCGGAGAACACCGGAATCAGGCGGAAGATGGGGCGCCTGGAGGTTTCCTTGCCGTCCGGCAGCAGATGCCGGGCGTAAAGCGCCAACATGCCGATTCCCATCAGGACCCCCGCCAGGCCTGAGCTGAACCCGATCAATAGGACCAGGCCGAGCCCCGGATGACCTAGCGCAATGGCGCTCAACATTAGAATGAGCGCCGAGGGGCAGGGGACCAGACCTCCGCTGATTCCCAATGCGATCAGGCTGCCCAGAGTGACTTTTCCTTCCACCATGTGAGCGTGAGTGTGTCCGCCATGGCTGTGGACCAGGGCGCCGCTGCCGTGATGGCGATCGTGGGAATCGTGATCGGCCTCGATGAGTTCGGCAACAGCGGAGAGCCCTGTCTGAGACCCCGCTGCAGCCAGGATTGGCTGCCCCACTTTGCGGCGTGCGTACTGATGGTTGTGGTTGTGCGAATGGTTATGATGATGATGACTGTGTTCGCCATCCATCAGAGCGCTGGAACGGCGGTAGAGCAGCATTGCGCCAACCGATACGATGGACAGCCCGGAGATCACTCCCAGAATCGGTACGATCTTTTCGGGGACTACATACTGCTGGAAGAAGAGTACGCCCAATCCCAGCAAGAACACGGTGAAGGTGTGAGTGAAAGTGACAACGAATCCTAAGAGGCCCGCATGTTTCAGCGTGCCGCGGGACCCCACCAGATATGCCGCGACGATGGTCTTTCCATGACCGGGAGACATGGCGTGGATCGCTCCCAGTCCAAATGCGGCCAGGATCCCAAAGAGAATCGTTCTCCACTCCAGGGTGTGGCGCTGCAGCAACTTTGAGAGATAGTCTCCCCGGACTACGGTTCCGGGCGCCGCCGGTTGCTGCTGCGAGAAGGAGGGACTCGCGGCCTGGGGCGGCGCGGCCGGAACCGTTTCGCGAAGAACCGGCGGTAAGAACGCCGGCGTAAAATTGACTCGCGCGGTGAGATCCTGGGGCGGCGTGATGGCGGGGTCGGCGGGATAGTAGGTCAATCCGCCGCTAAGGTCTTTGGCGGGTTGAGAAGAGCTCCGGATGACGGCGCTCTGGTTGTGATCGACGACAATCTCTTTCCATCCGGCGCGCCCGGGATAATTCCGGTCCTGATAGGCGACCTCACCGGGCTGTAACGAGGCTTGGGCCGCGATGGAAATTCGCAATACCGGCATGCCGCCCGCGCCTTCAACCGCCTTCGCGGAAACCGATATCACATGCAAAGGCAGCGGCCGGCCTCCTTGAGACAGCATCAAATTCGCAACCCATTGCTTTGCCTGCCGCTCCGATTTCCCGGCCAGCAGCGCCTGGTCCTTCCAATCGATCTGCCATTGCCCCAACAGCTCGAATGCGGGGATTTCCGCAAGGTCCAGAACATAGGTTAGATCCACCAAGCTGTCGCGGAAATACAGGCGGGAGTAGTGATTCACGCTGAAGTTTCCCATAGGGTGCGCGCTGAGCGCCGGGGAGGCCCCAAGCCAGACCAAGGCAAGCCCAAACAGTGTCGCCGGTGTCCTCATGTCTGGTTCTACGAGTATGGTGAAGCGGCGGATGTGCCGGACGAGGGAAATTTCACCGTTTTTTCGGCGGGTGGGCGGATCATTGCGACGGCCACCGCATCATGGGGCGCCTTCTCGCCGGCGCGAGGCCCGTAGCGCGTTCCCACGAGTGCGGGACCACGCCTAACTATATTATTGAAATCCTACTATACAGAATCTCCAGTAGTTTAGCCATCGCTGTCTCCGCCTACACTGAAGGCAGTTCAGGAGGGGATAATTATGCCGAAGTACATCGTTCTTTCGGTGGTCGCGCTATGCATCGCCGTGGCCGCCGATCGCCCGGCGCTCAGCGGGACCTGGGTGTTCGACCCGGCGCACAGCGTCATCAGCGAGTCCAAAATCAAGTCGGAAACGCTTTCTATCGACCAGCAGCCGGAGTCGGTGAAGCTTTCCGAAAACGTAACCGAGATCAGCGGTAAAACCAACGTATCCGACATATCCTGCAACACCGCCGGCCAATCATGTAAGGTCAAAGACCGCGGGGCGGCGGAGGTCTCGTTCTGGTATAACGGCGGCATGCTGGTGATGTCTGAAATGCGGCATGGCAACGATTGGGTGGTGAAGCGCCGCTTGAAGCCTTCCGACGACGGCCGTACGCTCACTATTGAGGTGATCCACCTCGCCCCCACGCAGAATACCGAAACGCTCACCTTCACGCGGCAGTAGACGCCAAATCCAGCGCGCCCGGCGGACGGTATGATCTAACACAGCGCGGCATTGCGACTTTTGCGACAATGCATTTTGTCGGACTCTTTCGCCTATGCCTTGCATCCTGCTGCTGGTGTTTCTCGCCTTTCCCAGGGTAGTACTGGTGCTGATGTTCCTCCTCTCGGACTATCTCACGCGGGCGTATCACGGGTTGCTGGTCCCGCTTCTCGGGTTCATTTTTCTGCCGCTCACCACCCTCGTGTATGCGTGGGAGGTGAATTCCCACATGGCCATTCAAGGCGTCAATCTGCTGTTGTTGATCATTGCCGTGGTGGTGGACCTGGGCGGTTTGAGCGGCGGCGAATGGCACAGACGCAGCCGTTGGTAATACTATAGCTGTGATGACTCTCCGCGCCTTGTTCGCCGGGTTTGCCGTATCAGCCCTGACATTCACCTGTTTTGCGCAGGCTCCTCCGAAGAAAGGAAATCCATTGGTCAAGAAACAGGCCTACGGCCACATGCCGGATGGCGCAGCCGTCGATCTCTATACGCTCACTAACGCGAAGGGCATGGAAGTCCACATCATTACGTATGGCGGCATCGTGACGTCGCTGATGGCGCCGGATCGCGCCGGCAAACTGGCCGATGTGGTGCTGGGGATGGATACTCTCGCCGGCTACCTTGCGGACACCCAGCATTTCGGCGCGCTGATTGGCCGCTATGGCAACCGCATCGGGAACGGCCAGTTCCGCCTGGACGGCCAAGTGTTCACCCTGCCGAAGAACGATCCGGCCGACAAGCCCGAGAACACGCTCCACGGCGGCCCCGCAGGTTTCGACCATCGTCTGTGGAAAGGCGCGGAAACGCCGAATGCCGATGGCCCCAGCGTCTTGCTGACGTATGTGAGCGCGGATCGCGAAATGGGCTTTCCCGGCACGTTGACCGCGAAAGTGATCTACACGCTGACGAAGAATAACGAACTGCGGATCGATTACACGGCTACTACCGATAAGGATACTGTAGTCAATCTGACCAACCATTCGTACTTCAATCTGGCGGGAGCGGGTCAGGGCGATATCCTGCAGCACCAGTTGACTATCAATGCCGACCGTTTTACGCCGGTCGATGCCGGATTGATCCCCAACGGCGAGTTGCAAGCGGTGCAGGGGACGCCGTTCGATTTCAACAAGGCGACCGCCATAGGCGCGCGCATCAATGAGCCGGACCAGCAACTGAAGTACGGTCACGGCTACGATCACAACTATGTAATCAATAAGGGCATGGGCGGATTGACGAAGTGCGTCGAGGTATACGAGCCGAAGAGCGGACGCGTTTTGGAAGTCTCGACCACCGAGCCGGGCGTCCAGTTCTACACAGGCAATTTCCTCGATGGGACAATTCACGGCAAGGGCGGCAAGGTCTATGCGTATCGCGGCGCGCTTTGTCTCGAGACGCAGCACTTTCCGGATTCACCGAACAAGCCGAACTTTCCGTCGACCGAGCTGAAGCCCGGGCATACTTATCACACGGTGACGGTGTACCGGTTTTCGGCGCGTTAGTGGGACCGGCCTCCTGGCCGGTCAGTCGGCGGACGCGCCTCTGGCGCGCCGACCGGCCGGGAGGCCGGTCCTACCTAACGCGCAAAGTTCGGATCATCTTGCCCCATAGAGCGTCGCTTAATTCTTGCGAGTCGGATTCGCGCACGGGCGCAACTTCGATGTGCAGACCCGCCATTTCATCCTTACTGCCCGGGCCCCAGGCCACGCGCGCGGGCGGGTGGTTGGGGTTGCGCGGGTTGTCCTCGGAGTTGTCGTAGGTGAACTCCATTTCGACGCGCGTATCGGCGGGCAGGCGAATCGGCGCGGCGTAGACGTACTGCTGCTGCCAATCGAAATTCCAGTCGGAGATGCGGATCAGCGTGCGGCGCGAGCCGTCCGGCAGCACCGCGTAGCCATACATCTCTTTGCAGATATAGTGCGCGTGCGGGTTGATGGCAATGACGTCTACTGCAACGGGAATGGTGAAGTGGTCGGTCACCTGGTAAATGCGTTCACCGGGCGGAATATCGATGCGGTTGGAGCCAAGCGGAATATCCGCGGCGTGGCGGGTCGGTTTCTGCGCGGTGAAATAGAGCGCGACGCGGGTGCGGCTGGTTTCGGGGCGCCCACTGGGGTGGTAGTGGACTTGCAAAACGAGGTCGGCGCCGCCATCGAGCTGCTCCGGCATATCGGCGGGCGGTTGAAACGGAAGCGAGCCCGGCGTCCATCCACCAAGACCGCGCGCGGGCAGAAAGCCGGGTGTGCCGAAGCATGGATAGCCGGAACCGGCGTCGCGCTTGCGCGCCGTACCCGTGGCGTCCTGGAAAAGGATGGCGTGGTGGACCACTTTCGGATTGCCGGGGCTGATATCGATGGCGCGAACGTAATGCGAGCGGGCTTCCGGGGCGGGAATGTCGAAGCACTGATAGATATCCGGTCCGTCGGCGGGGACGTCGAACGGCGCGCGCATTTCCGCCACGGCGTCGGGCTTGCCCAGTTGCCAGCCCTCGGGGAAGCGCGGCGCCGGCGGCGTGAGTGCGGCGTCGCCCTGCGGCGCGCCCTCTTCGGCCCATTGCGCGAGCGTCGCGATCTCCGCGGTTGTTAGTTTGCGTTCGTGCTGGAAGCGCGGCTCGGATGGCAGCCACGGCGGCATGTAGTGTTTGCCGGTGACCGTGGCGATGAGGGCAGCGCGTTTGGCGGCGTCTTCGTATGCGATCAGGCTGAAGGGCGCAACGCCGCCGCTGCGGTGGCACGACGCGCAGTTGCGATAGAGAATGGGCGCAACGTCATGCGAGAACGTGACGCCCGTGACGGAAGACCAGAATGCCGCGAGCCATGCGGTGAGGTGCAAATTCCATTGTCGTCAATTCGGGGGCCTGCTGGGCTTCGCGTGTGGAGTTAAGGAGACGACGGCCGGGTCCTTGGGCGCGTCTTATCATTGTCCGAAGCTCACTGTAAATGCACTGGCTGCGTGAATGCCCCGTTGCCCGCTGAATCCCACGCGGCGAAACGTATCCATTTCTTTCCGGTAGCATCGAACGGGATGCGGTAGTGATGGCTGGAGAACGGCGCCAGCGAAGTTGCGGAGACGATTTCGCGGCTGGTAGTCTTGCCGTCGCCCCAGACCAGTTCGACGAATTCGGCCGGCCAGGTCCAATCCACGTCGACGACAAAGGCGCTCTTGCCGCCCGTCCCCTGAATGGAATAGTCGTGTAGCAGGACTTCTCCCGAGGTCACAAAGAAACTCCCGGCGCGCAGGGCATCGAGAACCGGCGTCCAACCTTCCGAGAACTTCGGGACGCGGTCGAGCTTGACATAGTTCACGTCTAATTGCGGGAAGGTCTCGTCCTCCGGCGATTTGGTGTAGGTGTCGCCTTCGGCGATCAGGTACTTTGCGCCTGCCCAGTTGTTCATGTCATCCAACAGGTCGAGGCAGCGCGCCTCGCACAGACGCTTCTGCGATTGATCGACGGGCAACGATTGGAACGAGGCGCCGGCGAAGCGGTCGCTCAGAAAGTGCGGTTTATCTTTCACGGCATCCGGATAGCCGTCGGAACTCTTGGTTCGGGGGTGAGTCTGCCACATGAGGGCGTGCTCGTCGTTGAGCAACTGCATCTCGGTCTCAGGGGACGACGTGTGATAGACCTTGCCGTAGGGCGCGATGGTTTCCGAATACGGCTGCTCCGGAGCAGCCTGAGTGGATCCGGCACGGCGGAGTGGAGCGTGCGTGTAGTAGACCGGCTTCGGGAACAGGAACATGTAGTGGCCGCCGAAAGTGGCGTCGGGTTCCTCGCCGGGAATGATCAGGAAGTCGCGATCTGAAAAGCGCTCGCTTCCCTCGAAATAGACTCGTTGCTCGTCGAGACGAATCTTGCCGGTATCGGTGGGATGCGAATCGGCATGGAAGTCGCACAGCGCGGCGATATTGATGCCGAGCGCTTTGAAGGTGGGAATCCATTGCGGCTGGTGATCGATGGATCCGGCGTCAGTCAATTCCTCGTTGAAATGAAAGTGGAAGTGGCTCACCATCACCTGGTAGCCGGGCAGCGGTTTGTAGACATCGTCATGGGTAAAGGCCATCACAGCTTGCTGAGCGGCCTGCGCGTCGGCCGAATCGAGATAGAAGTATACGGCCATTCGCTGCATTGTGCCGGGAGGAGCGTTGTAGAGCGCGAAGTTCTCTTCGAACTCGCGCGCCTGGCTGATGCGCCGCTGCCAGACGGCATCGGTGACGCCGTATGGTTTGAAGGACTCCTCGCGATCGGCCTGGCGCACTCCCACAGCGAAAGTGGCCTCGCTATCCTTGCGGTAATAGTTGTATCCGAGGTTGGTTTCCACCTCGCGCGAGAAGAAGAATTTGTGGGATGCGGGGAAAACAGCAACCGAGCCGGCTCCGGTCTCGATGATTTCGACGCGGTTGCGCGCCTTCAGCGCTACAGGGTCGGTGTTGACCGCGCCGCCGAACAGGTAATGTTGCCAGCCACGGGCGATATCGCGCCACACCAGTCGCGTATCCTGGCCTATGGTAAAACCCTTCAGGCCGGCGGTGAATTTATACGCGACAGAGGGAGCGTCGGTCTTGGCGATCACCTCCTGGCGAATCAGGTTGGTCCCGCGATAAACCGTGTAACGCAATCCGCCAGAGAAGAGACCAAGTGAGACTCCCGGAAAATTCGCTTCCAGCCGGGCGCCATCGCTGTTGACCTGGCAGCCGGTGGCATGAAACGTTGCCCATGCACGCTCGATTTCTTCGGGTTTGCGCGGCAGATCGACGGCGGCGTTGGAACCGGGATGCCCGGGAACGTTCAACGGCGCGTCCCAGAACGCGAACCACTTCTGACGTTCAATAACATCGGGTGTATATATGCCCAGTTGACGCAACGGCGCTTCCTGCTGGGCCGAGATGCGCCGCCGGCCAGTGGTGACTTCGAATTCCGGCGTGAGGTCGCGCCCCAGTTCCGACCACTTGCCGTTCTTTTGTACCGCCAGTTCCCGCACCAAGGGTTGGCCCGCGTTTACCGCCAGCGTTGCGCGCAAGGTCTGCCCCCTCTCACCTTGCCACGTGAGTTCCAAAGAACCCGAGCGCATCTCGGCTTTCAATCCGTCGAGCGGCTTATAACTTTGAAAATCACAATTGAGGGTTTGCGCCCCGGCAAGGGCCGAGAAGAGCAAACCAGAAAGCGCGATCGTGTGCCAGCGCATGTTTGTCACCGAACCAGAGTCTATCAAAACGTTTCATTGAGCGCGGGAGCGGGCTATAGGAGAGCGGCATATCGACAGCGGGGGACGTAATGAGCCGCACATCCTGGACTCGGTAAATGGTGTCTGACGGCTTGTTTTAGCAGGCAAGGTTTCATCTGGCGATTGACCGCACGCGGCGACGGCACACACGAACAACGATGCGGCGGTGAGCAGAATGCCTGGGCCACGACGTTTGAGCGTACTCCTTGCACCTGCACGGTTGGTAAACGAAGTTACCGTAGATTCACTGGTCACCAGGACTTGTAGTCGCCGTTGCGGACACTGGCCGGCGTCTCGAAGTGGCTGTTCCGTTGGGTTGATACCGCCTTGTCGCGCAGCGTGGGCTCATTGAGCTGCCATTACGCCGCCATCACTCGTCAGGGCGGCCGCGAAAACGACTTTTCCGGATTGCCGAACCGTTTTGCGACGAACGCACTTTTCGGGGATCGAGGGTAGCTCCGGGATCCTCGGGCCACGCGGTAACAACTACCCGCCTACTCTCGGCTACGGAAGAAATCTGCCCTCAAACGCGCCTCACACTCTGAGGAAGAATGACAAAGTACGAGATTATCCTCTATTGGAGTGACGAAGATCAGGCCTTTATAGCCGAGGCGCCTCAGTTGGCCGGCTGCGCCGCCGATGGTTCGACGCGGCAGGAAGCGCTGGCTAATGCTGAAACGGCGATCGCAGAATGCACGGGAACCCGGACGCCCCATCCCTGAACCCAAGGGCCGGCTTCTCTTTGCCTGAGCATTTCCCGGACGCCGGTCGCCACCCGCCGCCGTTACCGCATTCAGCGAAAGCTAAGCTGCTTCCCGTTCGGCGGACTGGCTCTTCACGCTTGCCACCTGAATCGATTTCGCAATGCCCAGGCGCTTCAGAAGCTTGATCTGAAGCCAGGACTGATCGAACTCATACCAAGTCAGGCCATGGCGCGCGGACGTAGGATGCGCGTGATGATTGTTGTGCCAGCCTTCTCCGAAGGTGATCAGCGCGACCCACCAGTTGTTACGTGAATCGTCACGGGTATTGAAACGGCGGCTGCCCCACATATGCGTGGCGGAATTCACCAGCCAGGTGGCGTGGAGCCCGACAACCACGCGCATGCAGATGCCCCACAGCATCAGCGGAAGGCCGCCGATGGCGTACAGCAGAAGCCCGAGCACAACCATAGGGACCCAGTGATAGTTGTTCAGCCAGATATAGAAGCGGTGCTTCGCCAGATCGGGCGCATACTTCGACATGAGCCGCGTATTGTTGTGGTTGGACTCGCCGAACAGGATCCAGCCAACGTGAGCCCACCAGCCGCCGTCGCGGGGAGAATGCGGATCGCCGGGCTGATCGGACTTTTGGTGGTGGATGCGATGCGTGGCTACCCAGAAAATCGGTCCGCCCTCCAGAGTCAACGCGCCACAAAAGGCGAAGAAGTATTCCAGCGCCAATGGCACCTGGTATGACCGGTGCGTGTGCAGCCGGTGGTATCCCATACTGATGCCGAGACCGGTGGCCATCCACAGGAGAAAAATCGCAACCGCAAAATCGCGCCAGCTGAACATGAAAAGCGCGGCGATGGCGCCGACGTGGAAAAGCCCCATCACGATGGCGGTTGGCCAGTTCATCCCGGCCCGCTTGGGGACGCGGCTGTCGATATTCACCGGAGTTTCTGTGTGTGACATTACATAACCAAGCTAGCAGGAGTTTGGCTCATGGTTTGTAAGACTTATGTAATTCCCGCGAAGGCTTAACAGGTACTAAGGCCAACCCCTGTTTACTTGACTGTTTACCTGGCCAGCGTGATGGTCCTGCCGGTGCGGACGGATTCACGCGCGGCGTCCAGAATCTCGACTACCACCACATTGTTTTCGAGCGAGGACGGGCCGTAGGGTTTGAACTTGCCGCGAACCACGGCGGTGAGGTAGGCGATGGAATCCCGCTCCTCGGGCTTGCGCTCGGGGGATGTCACCGACTCTTCCGCCGCTTGCCCAGGCAGGCGCACGCGCAGGCCGTTGCCATGGTCGAACGAGACGGCGGACGCGCCAACCGCTTTATCGGCCAAGTCCTGCTGCGCGTAGACCTCGAGATCCTTGCGGTCGAAGGCCCAGTCCCACGAGGCTTGAATGATGCCCTGCGCGCCGGGATACTGCAGCAGGATGGTGGCCTGGTCGTCCACTTTCGGATAGATTTCGGGCTTGTTGGTCTGCGCCAGCGCGGTGACTTTGAGAGGCTTCTGGTTGTCCATGAGCCACGTCATCAGGTTGGCGCCGTAGCAGCCGAAATCGAAGAGCGCGCCAGCGCCGTTCTTGACCGGATCGCTCAGCCAGGCGAAGAATTCCGGCGGCACGTGGATCTCCTTGGGCCCGGTATGGCCGTCCATCGCCACCATTTTGCGGATGGGGCCGGCGGGTTTGCGATCGTGCATGATGTTGTAGATTTCCTGGTAATTGCGATACCAGGTGGTCTCGTAATTCACCAGCACGCCGACGCCGTACCTGGCGGCCGCCTGTTGGATGGCGTGCGCCTGCTTCATATCGACGGCCATCGGCTTCTCCATCATTACGGTAATGTGGCGCGGCGCGCAGGCTTCCACTACGCCCGCGTGGCCGAAAGTATCGGTGAAGGTGGCTACCGCCTCGGGTTTCACGGCGTCCAGCATCTTGCCGAGATCGGTATAGAGAATACCGGCGGCGAGATTTTCGGCCTTCGCGTATTTGGACAGAAGCCCGGAATCGGGGTCCCAAACGCCCACAATTTCGACTTCTTTTTTGCGCTGCTGTGCGCCGCGCAGGAAGCCGGAAACATGGCCGTGATTCAGACCCGCAATGGCGAGGCGGATGGGTTTGGCCGCTGGTGGTAAAGCCGTTGAGCCGGAATCTTGCGCGTGGAGAGCGACGCAGGCGGCTATGGCGAGAATAGTTAATCGTGCCTTCATCTTCTTCGCATTATTATATTGAAGCATCGTGGCGCGTGGGACGCCGCGACGTCAGGATGAGTCCGCAGACGGCGCGACATCCATGGCGCCGCTTCCAGCGCCGTGGCCTTTCCACGGTGGTGGCGCGCACCAAACGCGCACCCACCCCCTTTGACACCCGGCGCCGCTAGGTGTTACCCTTCCAAAAACCAATCCGGTATGTCGCTGGAGGGCGAATGAACAACGTGTTGTCACCAAATCTACAGCGTGAATTTGAAGAGCGCGGCGTTTCCCGCCGCAATTTCGGCCGCATCGCCGCCATGATTTCCGCCGGCGCCGCCGCCATGCCATTTCTTAGCGAGCCCGCGTTGGCTCAACTTTCCGCCATCAGCGGCAAGATCCCTGATGACGCAGTGATGATCAACTCCAACGAGAATCCGCTCGGACCTTGCAAGGAGGCGGCCGAAGCGGCGCATTCCATGATTGCGCAAGGCGGCCGTTATCTCTTTAACCAGACCAGCGAGTTCGAACATCTCCTGGCCGAACAAGAGGGCCTGAAAGCGAACTACGTAAAATCTTATGCCGGGTCCAGCGCGCCGCTGATGCAGTCGGCGATCGCCTTCACCTCGCCCAACAACCCATTCGTTACGGGCGACCCCGGATATGAAGCCGGCGAGAGATCTTCGGCTGCCATGGGCGCTAAAGTGATTCGCGTCCCGCTCACCAAGACCTACGCGCACGACGTACGCGCCATGGCCGCAGCCGACCCGAATGCCGGCCTGCTCTACCTTTGCAATCCCAACAACCCTTCCGGCACTCTGACGCCGCCCGAGGACATCGAGTGGCTGGTGGAAAATAAACCGAAGGGTTCGGTGCTGCTGATCGATGAAGCCTACACCCACATCGCCGGCGCGCCGTTCTCCACGAAGTTCGTGGCGCAGGATAAAGACGTTGTGGTTCTGCGCACTTTCTCCAAGATTTACGGCATGGCGGGACTCCGCGCCGGCGCGGCGATTGCCAGACCCGATCTTTTGGCGAAGCTGGGCAAGTATAGCGGCGGCATGATGCCCATCACCGGCATGGCCGCGGCCATCGCCAGCCTGAAGGCCAAGTATGTAATTCCCGAGCGGCGCCAGAAGATTGGCGACGTCCGCAACGATCTGATGGCGTTCCTCGACAAGCACAGCATCGGGTACGTGCCTTCCGTTTCAAACTGCATCATGATCGATGTCGGACAGCATAAAACCGGGGATGTCATCAAGGGGCTGCAGGCCGAGAAGGTGTATATCGGCCGCGTCTGGCCGAGCTGGCCGACCAAGGTACGCGTCACTATCGGTTTGCCGTCCGAGATGGATAAGTTCAAAGCGGCCTGGCTCAAAGTGACGGCGTAGCCGGCCGGTGGTAAACGGCGGACCGGTATGCGTAATTGTCTACCGATACCGGCCGCCGCTTTTGCCCTCTTCGGCCAACCGCAGGCCGCGCCGCTGGCCGATGGCCGCGGCGTAGGGTCAAGACGAGCTGATGAAGCGCGTCGACGACCTGATGTGGCAACGTGTTGCTGGGCGATATCGCGGAAGTCGACGAGGATATCGATTACGGCGGCCGCGAAGTGGACGACGTCTACCTTGGCATGCAGTGGATGCTGGAAAACCATAGCTTCCTCGAAGCCAAACGCGTCGGCATCATCAGCTGGGGGCACGGCGGATTGATCGCGCTGATGAACATCTTCCAGCATCCTAAGGATTTCGCCGTAGCCTACGCCGGCGTGCCTGCCAGCGACTTGGTGGCGCGCATGGGTTACGAGCCCCCTGGACACGCCGCGCTCCGCTCCGCGCCGTACCACATAGGCGAATAGGCCGAAGGCAAGAAGTTCGAATACAAGATCTATCAGGACGCGCCCGGCGGGCATTACTTCAACCGCATCGATACTAAGGTGGCCCAGGATTCCAGGCCCGGAGTCTATCGGTTTCTCGCCGGCTATCTGAAGCCCGCTAGGCCGCTGCAGTAGTTGGGCGTGCAGTAGGAGGCCGTGCAGTAACAGTCCGTGAAGTAACATAGTATCGTGCGCCGCTTCCTGGCCCTATCGCTGCTGCTGATTCCAGAAATGGCGATGGCGTGCAACTGCGCCGGCCCGACCGCGGTGTGCCAGCGCGTTGCGGCGAGCGACGTGGTCTTCATCGGGACGGTGGAATCCATAGTCCCCCGCTTTCTCGATTATTGGAACCCGGCGCAGCAGCAATCTCTCACGTTGCTGAACGCCGAAACTGCGCGCGCTCGGGCCGACCGTTCGGCAGCGAGCCTGGCCGCGGCGAAGGACGCGTACGCCGGAATCTTTCCCGATCTGCCTGAAGATTCCAAAAAGCTGCTGGAAGGCGCAAAATCGCACGCGGACCTGGTGAAGGCTTTCTACACGATTCTCGGGAATGGCCGGCGCGTCCGATTTACGGTTAAGACCGCCTATCGCGGCGACGAGGACGAAGACGACACGCTGGATGTCTGGACGCCTTTTGGCGATTGCGGCTTCGACTTTCAAACCGGCGAAACCTATTTGGTGTATGCCGACGACGACGAGGAATCCGGCGCGGTCTCAACGGATTCCTGCTCCGGAACCAAGCGGCTTTCCGACGCGGGCGGCGATCTGGCCTATCTTTACTTCTTCGAAAACAACGGCCACGATTCGGCCCGCTTAGACGGCTTCGCGACATCGAACGAGTTGCACCAAATGGATGCCACGCACTCTCAGGGACCGGTGGCGGGCGCGATGGTGGAACTGAAATCCGAGCGCGGATCGCGCGTTACGGAAACCGGCGCCGACGGCAAATTTGTATTCGACGGCCTGGCGGCGGGCGAGTACTCGATTGCCGCCTACGGCCCCGGATATCCGAAGACCGTGAGCCTTCTGGCGGGTCCGCAGCATGTCCATGTGGACGCCAAGGCATGCGCGGCGGCAACGCTGCTGATATTCAAACCGCCGGATCGATAGTTGGAACGACGGGCTACTGTTTTCGCTTAGCGGCATCGCGCTCCTGCATGGCTTTAAGGTAGGAGCCATACTTTTCGATCAGCGGCAGCAGCGCCTGCTTGTCGCTTTGCCACTCTTTCGCGGCCGCGATTACTTCCGGATAACGCTCCTGCGGAGCCACCGCGATTCCGTCCTCGTCGGCAACCACATAGTCGCCCGGCCTGACCTCGATTCCGCCGCACTGGACCGCTACATTCGCCCCGTCGATACGATAGTGTCCGCCGGCCGAACCCGCCGCGGTACCGCGGGCAAAGGTGGGAAAGGCGAGGCGCTTCAAATCGCTCAAGTCGCGGACCGATCCATCCACCACAAAACCCGCGAGGTTCCGCGTCTTGGCGAGAGCCGCGAAAGTGGATCCGAAGACCGCAAACGCCTTGTCATCGTCAAGGGCGGCAACCACCACCGAACCCGCGGGCGAGCCTTCCAACAGCTTGATTGCGGCCAGGCCCGCAGCGATGCCGGAGGCTTTTTCGTCCCGCACGAGGCGCATGGTGACCGCCGGACCGGAGATGCGCGCGCCTGCCAGCAGATGGATGTCGTTGGTCATGTGCGCCCGGCGGCCAACCAGTTGCTCCACTGCCTCTGACACGGAGGAGCTGGACAACTCGGGAACTTGCGCGGTGAGCGCGGTTATGCAGAAAAACGGAAGCAGGGGACCAATCGATTTCATTTTTGTCCTACCTTTCTTGGAGGGCCAGGCGCAACGGTAGGGCCAGGCGCACGGTCTTCGTTCTCCCAAATGAAAACCTCTTCCACGTTCTTTCCAAACGCGCGCGCAATCCGGAATGCCAGAGGGAGCGCCGGTTCATACTTGCCGTTTTCCACCGCGACAATCGCCTGGCGGGAGACGCCGATCATGGCCGCCAACTGGGCTTGCGTCCAATCGTTTTCCGCCCGGAGCACACGCATGCGATTTTTCATTTGTAGTGGCTCACGGCAATGCCATAGCCGACGGCGTAGAAGAGAAGCATAAAGGCCCAAACCAATCCCGCATGGAGCGGACCCACGGCTTGCGCCCTCTCGAAGTAGCCATACAGGAACACGGCCACTCCAGTCGACAGAAAAGCCACTGCGACGGCTTCGAAATGGACGCGCTTCTGGAATTCGTCCAGCTTTCTAATTTTTCGGAGAACTAATACGATCAGCGCAATGTCCGCGGGAAGCGGCGTCAACGCGACTGCGATTCGAGCCGCGTATCCGAGCTCGATTCGTCCGAGCACCCAGAAGGCGCCGATGTCGATAGCCGCCGCCAGCAAAACCACCGTCAGGACGACCAACAGACGGCCCTTGAAAGGTTGCATGGCGGAATCTCCAGATATGGAAATGTACTTCATCAAGAACTAAAAGTACTCTATAGATTACTTTTTGTCAAGATAACATGTCTTCCGTGGGGCAGCCAATCCTGGCTGCAGCCGCCTTTCAGGCGGCTGCTACGTTAGCTGCGGGCGCGCCGCCAAGAGTCCCACCTAAATGTTTGTCGCTTTACAATGCTATTGTCTTCTATACAAGACAAAGCGCGATACGCTTACGGTATCCGCCGACGAGTGCGTATGGATCGATATACCGTCTTCAAACAAACGGGCACGCATGCCGATGTGCTGGCCGCCATCGGCGCGGCCGATGTGCTGCGGAGCCTGGAACCTCGCATCGTCGAATTTGACGATCGCTTCGAGGTGCAATTGCGGCGGCGCCTGCTCCCTTCCGATCTCGATGCGGTTGACCCCGGCTATTCCTATCTCCTGCGGCCTAATAAGACGGCTCCGCGTCTGCCTCCGGAGAGAATCGTTCAGACTCACGCTGCGGTGGCGGGCCGGAACGCCGCGACTCCGGACGCCGTCATGCCTCGCGCAACCGCGGCGGACCACCGCATGTATTCGATCCTGGGACGAATGAAGGCGCATGGAGGGCCCAACCAACTCATCTCGCGCTTCGCGAAAATGCGGCGGGAAGCGTGGGAGGCAAAAATCTGGGAATGCTTGCACGGCAGTCCGGACTTCGTGTTCCGTTCGCCTCTGGTCCAATTGTTCAATCCGCATTCGGCCAAGGGATACGCGCTGCTGAAGCCCAGTGGCACGAATCGCAACGACAAAACCAAGGACCGCTGGGCGCAGCCATTCATCGAGTGGCTGCGTTTCCGTGGATACTTCGAGGGCAGCTCCGGGTGGTTTGCGTCGGGAGACCTCCGTCTGTTCTGTCCGATTCCGGCGGACATCCGGTACGAACAGTTCATCGCCGCTGTGGCGGCGTTCCGCGATCTCAGGCTGGGAGGAACCGCCGCGAAGATGGATTGCCGTGCGATACTTGGCCTGACCCGCCTGCTCATCGGCCTGATGATGGGAGTGGCCGAGACGTACCGGCCGCCCAACCAATGGGTGCGCGGCGTATGGGTCACACACTACAAGGACATGGGCCAAGCCCATACTCTGATGGCCATGGAGCATCTTGCCATCCCGGACTGGTTGGACTTGCGCACTTCGCAGCAGGCGCAATGGTGGCTTCAGACTTTGGACGAACACGACGTTGTTCTGCGGCGCCTCACCGACAGCCACTCCGACGAACTCGCGCTGCTGAAACAGTACCGGCGCATCTTTCAGGAACGGCGTCGCGAATCGATTGCGGAGTTCCTGGAATTCCTCTCAGGCTACGGCATGCTCCTGTTCCGGAGACGCGCCGCGGACCACTGGGTGCTGCCACAGTTCACTCTTCACGGGGTCACACCAATCCTGAGCGGCGACCCGGATCTTGGGACGGCGATAGGGAACCCAGGCTTGCTTGCCATCGCAGCCGCCGTACGCAGCTCAACCGTAGGCGCCCAGGCGGCCCGCCGCAACGGCAAGCCCGAGCATCGTGAAATTCGTTACGGACTGTTCTCAAGCATTCTTCGCGCCGGGCTATTGGGCAGAGGCGAGTTGCTGGAGGCGGTTTCCACCTTCGTTTCCGGCTTCAATCGCGAAGCCTTCCGGCGCCGTGCGAAGGGCCTCCCTTCCGCGCATATCCGCGAGGGCGAGATGGAGGCTTTCGCCGGACTGGTGGGCCGGTTGCCTTCCAAGGTGGCCGGGTCGCTTCTCTGCGGTCTGGCTAGCTGCGTCCGCGCCGACAGCCTTCCGGTGGAGGTAGTATCCGAACCCGTCCAGGCCGTGTGCGTATGATCCAGTCGCTGTCGCTATGCGCGGAGGTCACGCTCGCGCTGCACAACCTGAATAGCGAAGGCAACGAAGGCAACCAGCAGCAGACCCGTATGGTTCACGTGATTGACGCGGCCGGGACCCGGCATTGCGTCAATGCGGTTTCCGGCGACATGTTCAAGCACATTTATGTGCGGCATCTGACCGCGATTCTGCGGGCGCAGGGCCAGCCGCTCTCCACCGGGGCGGCCGCGTGCAGTCCGGATCGCATAACCGTGGATCCGGGTTTCAAGAGCGCCATCAAAGGACGCAGCGCGGCGGAGGTGCAAACCGAGATGCTGACGCGTTGCGCGGTGACCGATGTCGCCGGGACGCTGTTCACCGAAGGAATCACCGTGCCCAGAAAATCGTGCGCCGAATTCGGCTGGGTGGTGGGGATTCCCAACAAGGTTCATACCGAGCAGCATTTTCACGTCAAGTACGAACCGGAGCGGCGCAAGGTGTCCACCCAGGCGCCGCGAGGCGAGGGCGCCATCGCGGGCTCCCAAACGGTTTTCCACCGTCCCGCAAACTCCGGCGTGTATGCATTGGTCTGCAATCTGGAACTGTCGCGCGTCGGCGCCAACGACATGACTCGCCAGCTCGTGGTTTCCGGCGACGCCCGCGCGTCGCGTCAACGAGCCGCCATCCAGGCGCTGCTGGCTACCTTGATCAAGCCGGCCGGCGCGCAGAGCAATACGCAGAGTCCGCACATTCTGGCATGCTCGGGGGTTTTGACAACCTCAAGCTCCTACCTTCCAGCGCCCGTGCTTAGTCCTCTCTCCGACGGTTACCGGAATAGCATCGGGTCGATTACCGAGACACTCAACAAACTTACTCCGGACGCCGTCCATGCGCATTTCTTTGACGGTCTGGCGGATGCGGTCGCGCTGCTGGAAAGAATCTCGTCGGGGCTTTGATGGCTACTCTTATTCTGGAGACTCCTGCCTCCGCCTCACTGCCGAGCGAACAGTCGAAGCGGATGGAGGTAACTCAGGATGCAGGCCGATGGCTGGTGTTTCAATATGCCCCCGCCGCGTTGTTCTCACTGAAGAGTTCACGCGCTACATCAACCGCAGGCAAGACTCTTCTTACGCCCACTCCCTACGCGGTCAAGATGGCGTTCGTTGACGCAGCCTTGCGGCACGGTCTTACCGACGATCCTGACGGCCTGGTCCGGTGGTTGGCCGGGGCGAACTTGAGAATCGGCGTGCCGCGGCATGCTTGCGTCACCGGGACCATCCAGAGCGTGCGGCAAGAAATCCGCGAAGTGGAACGCAAGCGTCATCCCGAGTTGCCGCCCTATCGCGCTACCATCGCCATGCGCGAATTCGTACACTTCCAGGGAACCATGCGCCTGGCCTTCGATTTGAAGACTTGTCCGCCGCAGTTCGTTGCGCTGCTGCTTCACGTCGCTCCCGCGATTAACTACTTAGGCAAGCGAGGAAGTTTCGTGCAGTACTTGAGCGGAGCCGCGCAGGCGACGCTCGATTCCGCGTTCACGTATCCAATCGACGATCGGGACGCAAGTCTACCCGCCTGGGGACAGCGCGCGGCGCTGGACGATTTCGGGGCGAAGGCGTCTTTCGCCGCCCTGAATTCCTTCGCGCCAACCGCCGTGCGGCGGGGCATCGATCGCAGGTTCGTCGAAACGCTGGTCCCACTGAACGTCTATAATTCCGGACCGGGGTTTGTTCACTACGCGGCTGGGGACGTTGAAGATTAGCGAAGCATCGTGCGATTTTCAAAGGCGGGCGTAATTCGAATGTAGTAGTCTTGCAGGTAGGAACGGAAAAATCTCTGCCCCGTCGCGAAGGGGACTGAAATCAGTGTGGCTTGTGCCAGAACCGCGGCTCCGATGGGGCCGCGGCGGTCTGATTAATCTCTTCGCACCCTCTCATGCAGGCCTGCCTGGCTGATTGCAAGTCACGTTCTCCAACAGGATTCTTGCCAGACGGGCGCGCGCTGCCAGCGTCTCGGAGTGGTCGCGACCCAGACGTCGAATCTGGCACTCCAGCAGATCGCGCTGCGCCGCTCCGGCTCTTGCATAGTCGCGCTGCGCGATAAAAAGATCCCGCAAGGCAGCAAGCGCCCGCAGGTGCAGATCGTGTTCCGTGCTCAGATGACGCCCCAAATCCCTCGCCGCTCTTTCGAGTAGAGGGCGCGCATGCTCCAGTTCCCCCACCTGCCAATACGCGTTCGCAACCTCGGCCATCAACCGCAGAGTTTGCGGGTGATAGGGGCCGAACAGGTTTTCGTAAGAACATAGGGTTGCCATCATGCTGGGAAGTTCGGTTCGGTCAATCGTTGTCATGGGGTATGGCCAAAATGGTTGTCTTGTTTAAATTACATAGTATCGTATAAAATACATTCACTAGATTGCGCAATACCGGCCGCATCACTGCCCGGCGATGGCTTTGTCGGGGAACAGAAAGGTGCTTCTCGCAAGATCGGAGGAGAGCGTTTCGCCGCGGTAGTATTTCTGCAGGACGTTATCTTTCCAGCTCAACAGGTCCGGGTTGCCAGTCGCGAATTCAGTCCAGGTCTGTTGACGTCCTGCCCGGGCCAGCCGCTCGCGAATCAAAAGCAGATAAGCCCAAGTGATGGTCTCATGGTAAAGCTCGGGTTTGCCTTTCGCGGCGGCGAATCTAACCAGCGAAGCGGAGAAGCGCTGGAGAGCTTCCAAGGCCGGGTAGCGGCGCAAATACAGGAAGGCCATTCTGATATGGTCGGCGTGGTGAAAGGACTCATTGGCGAGACTGCCGTCCTCGAAGCTCGCCAGGAACTCGTCATCGGTCATGCGGCGCCTCCGCGGCTTCGGCCGTCGGCGAGGATTCATTTCGAAGTTTTCTCTTTCTTCTTCGCAGGGCCGCCCGCGCCAGCCTCGGTGAGGCGATGGCTCGAGGTGGAATCCAAATCGAGACCATAGAATTTTCTCAATTCCTGGATGCGCTGCAAACTGTCCCGATTGAAAGGGCGCTTCCCATCGAAAGCGTGCAGAACGATGCCTTCCAGCAGGTCGCCGAGCGTCAAATCGCGGTAGTCGGCAAAGGCCTTCAGGACTTTTAAGACCCGCTTCTCCATCCGGACGCCGGTTTGTACGCGCTCCACTATGCGCTTCTTGTCCGTCACCATCCTACCAGTGTACCAAGCTACCAAGGTACCTAACCCGTTGCGCGAGCCCGTCAGAGGCATCTCTGGCATGATGATTAAAGGCATGAAAAAGGCTTCGCTGATTACGGATGGATCGTGCCTGGGTAATCCCGGTCCTGGAGGGTGGGCCTGCATCCTGCGATTCGGCGCAGTGAAGAAAGAGATCTTCGGATACGATCCTCACACCACCAACAATCGCATGGAGCTGATGGCGGCCATCCAGGGCCTCCTCGCGTTCAAAGAGCCCTGTGAAGTGGAAATCACCACGGATTCCGAATACGTCAGGCAAGGGATTACGCAGTGGGTCGTCCGATGGAAGCGCGGCCACTGGTGGAAAAAGAAGCACGCCGTCCGCAACGCCGATCTTTGGATTGAGCTTGATGAACTGAACGGCCTCCATAAGACGAACTGGATCTGGACCAAAGGCCACGCCAGTCACCAGGACAACAACCGGTGCGATTGGCTTGCCCAGAATGCCGCCCGGACGCAGACCAGCTCCTGGCCCGATGGCCGGCCGCACGACACTCTCCGTCTTGACCTGGGACGCGAACATGTGCCCCCAAGGCCGCAGGCTGGCCTCTTCGACGAGGCCGATCCTGAGGACGACGACGATGAGGGCAGCTCCGGCTAGCGACTCAATGTGGCCGGGCCGCGGCCTGCCTGGGCAAGGCCGGCAAGATCGAAGCGGCGCAGCATGAGAGCGACCAAAGTCCAAAGCCACAGGAAGGCAGAGGAAAAAGCCACCGATCGCAATGCTATGAAGGTGAGCGAGATCGTAACCTCCTACACTAGTCTTACGAGCGCCGCCGATCGCAAGTCACATTTTTCGAGACGCCCTGGCGTGGAAGTACGTGGCATTGGCCCATCGGCCTGCGGATTTCCATCGCAGAATGCCGCCTGAACGGCCGAGCGCTCGGAGCGGCTCGGGGCGCGCAGGCCATGGGCCCGCGCCACTTCGGCTCCCATGTTATCCTGACGGCATACGAGGGCTTCGCGGAATGCGCCCCCAATTTCAAGCTGTTGCCTCCACGGGAATGTTTGTAACTCTCAACCACTGCTGGAGCGTCTACACATTCATCGCGACCGGCCCGTGATTTCTTCCCATGTTCGAATTTTTGTTCAAATATCCGGCCAGCCTTTTCCATAAAGGCCAATTCGTCTTCCTGACGCCGTGGCCCTTGTGGCTGCTGGCGATCGGCATCATAGCCGCAGCCGGCGCGCTCTATTGGCATGTCCGCCGCCATCACGGCATGTTGTCCGGCGTGCGGCCCATCGGCATCTGGCTGCTCGAAACCGCGATGGTGGCTTTGCTGTTGTTCCTGCTGTGGCACCCGGCGCTCAGCGTGGCCACGCTGCGTCCGCAACAGAATGTAGTCGCGGTGCTGGTCGACAATTCCAAGAGCATGGGCATCGCCGATTCCTCGGGCACGCGCGAAGCGGCGGCGAAGGCGGCGCTCAGTAACGGCCTTCTCAAAGGATTGAGCGAAAAATTTCAAGTGCGGCTTTACGAGTTTGGCAAAGAGCCGGAGCGCATTCAAAACACCGACGCGTTGAACGCCAATCAGCAGGCCACGCGCATCGGCGATACGCTGGAGCGGGTGATGGCGGAATCCTCATCCCTGCCGTTGGGCGCGATTGTGTTGCTGAGCGATGGCGCCGATAACGCGGGCGGCATCGATCTCAACACCATTGCGGCCATCCGCCGGCAAAGGATTCCAGTCCATACCGTCGGCTTCGGGCGCGAGCATCCAACTAAAGATGTGGAGATCGAGGACGCGGTAGTGGCGGCGCGCGCGCTGCCGAAATCGCGGCTCACGGCCACGGTGACGTTCCAGAATTATGGTCTATCGGGCAGCAAGGGCAAGCTAACCGTGCGATCGGAAGGCAAGATACTGGCGGCCCAGGATGTGGTCCTCAAGAGCGACGGCATCCAGCAGACCGAGTCGCTGGTGTTCAATGTGGGCGAGAAGGGCGCGAAGACCCTCGATGTCGGCTTGGAGGCGATCGCCGGCGAGGAGAACCAGCAGAACAATCGCTTGACGCGCCTGGTGACGGTGGAAGACCGCAAGCCGCGCATTCTGTATATGGAAGGCGAGCCGCGGTGGGATTTCAAGTTTCTGCGCCGCGCACTGGACGATTTTCCGGATATCGAGGTCGCCAGTATTCTGCGCCCCACGCAGAACAAGCTCTACGTGCAAGGCGCCAGGGACGAACACGAGCTGGAAGACGGGTTCCCCTCGAAAGCCGATCAGCTTTTTGGATTCCAGGGCCTCATCATCGGCAGCGTAGAGGCGAATTACTTTACGCCCACGCAGCAGCAGTTGATCCGCGATTTTGTGGACCGGCGCGGCGGCGGTTTGTTGTTCACCGGCGGGCGCGCGACGCTTTCCGACGGCGGATATCCCGGGTCCCCGCTCGAGGATCTTGTGCCTACCAAACTGCCGGCGAACCGCGGCACGTTCCATCGCGACTTCTCGCCCGTAGAATTGACGGCGGAAGGCGCGCAGAGCATGATCTGCCGCCTGGACGATAACGAAGCGCGCAATATCGAGCGGTGGAAGAAGATGCCGGCGGTGGCCAATTACCAGGAAGTGGGCGAGAAAAAGCCGGGCGCTTCGGTGCTGTTGAACGTGACTCCTCCCGGCCGGCGGGCCATGCCGCTGTTGGTCACGGAGAATTACGGCCGAGGCCGCACGGCGCTGCTGGCGACCGAAGGCGTGTGGCGGTGGCAGATGTGGCTGCCGCATGAGGATCGCACGCTGGCCACGTTCTGGCAACAGATGTTCCGCTATCTGGTGACCGACACGCCGGGTCAGGTGTCGCCGAGCACGCCGAAAGCGGTGCTCTCCGACGACACCAAGGTTCCGATCCGCGTGGAAGTGCGCGACAAGGAATACAAGCCCGTGAACAACGCCAACGTGCAGGCGCGCTTCGTCGGCCCCGATGGAACGTCCGCCACGATGCAGCTTTTGCCGCAACCGCTCGAAGAGGGGATTTATTCCGGCGAGTGGACCGCGGAAAAGCCAGGTTCCTACGTAGCGGAGATCATCGCGGGGCGCGAGCAGGAAGAGCTGGGGCGCGAAGTGCTCTCATTCCGGCGTGAAGACGGCGTGGCGGAGAATTTCCATACCTCGCAGAATCGCGAGCTGCTGGAGAAGCTGTCGGACCAGACGGGCGGGCGTTACTACAAACCCGAAGACGCGTCTAAATTAGCGAGCGACATTACGTATTCGGAAGCGGGCATCACGGCCCGCGAGACGCGCGACCTTTGGGATATGCCGATCGTGTTTCTGCTGGCGCTGGGAATCAGGGCAAGCGAGTGGCTGCTGCGGCGGAAGTGGGGCGTGGTATGAGCGCCATCCTCCGCTCTCTCCATCTAAAACTGCGCGCCCCTCACCTTTCAGAACTGCGCGCCTTTGTAGGGCGGACCCCCTGGTCCGCCCGGGTCCCCCTGGACCCGCTCTTCGCCCAGCCAAATCAGCCTCGTGAAAGCTCCAAAAGGCCGACCAGGGGGTCGGCCGCGGACCAGGGGGTCCGCCCTACAATTAGGCTTGCGGCTCTCCTGACGCTCGCCTTTTGCGCCCATGCCACCACCTTTTACGTGACCATCTCCGGCCTGGGCGGCGAGGCGGATTACGATCAGCGCTTCAAGATGCTGGCCACCGATATCGATTCCAGCCTCAAGAAGGCCGGCGGCGATTCGAATGTGATTACGCTGGTGGCCCCAACCCGCGAGCAGATTCGCGCGCGCCTCGGCGAGGTGGCCAAGCAGGCGAAGCCCAGCGACGCGCTGGTGGTGATGCTGATCGGCCACGGCAGCTTCGACGGCGTGGAGTATAAATTCAATATTCCCGGTCCGGATATCAGCGGCGCCGAGCTTGCCACGCTGCTCGACCACGTTCCCGCCGATCGCCAACTGGTGGTCAACATGACCAGCTCGAGCGGCGGATCCATCGAATTCCTGCGCCGGGCGAACCGGGTGGTGATCACGGCCACCAAAACCGGCACCGAAAAAAACGCCACCATCTTCGCGCGCTACTGGGCCGAGGCGTTGCGCGACCCGGCGGCCGACGCGGACAAGAACGAATCGGTTTCGGCGCTGGAAGCTTTCCACTATGCGCAGCAGAAGACCACCGAGTTTTTCGAAAGCCAGAAACGGCTGGCTACGGAGCACTCGGTTCTGGAAGATACCGGCAAGGGCGAGGGCGAACACACTCCATCGCCGCAGAACGGCGAAGGGCGGCTCGCGGCTACATTCCCGGTGGTGCGGCTTGGGTCCAACGCCGCGGCCGCGCGCGATCCGGCCAAGCGCGCGCTGCTCGACAAGAAGGAGCAGCTCGAACAGGCTATCGATCAGTTGAAGTATCAGAAGGCCGCCATTCCGGATAATCAATATAAGCAGCAACTGACGCAGCTCCTGCTCGCGCTTGCCCAGGTGCAGGAGGAAATCGACAAGTGAAGTGGTTCCCCCGGTGGCGCACGCACTCCTGCGTGCAGCGTTCACACTCGTGTGAACGCGCTTCGGCCGTACTGGCGTCATTCCTGAAACTAGCCGTTCTCACGCTGCTCGCCGCCTTAGTCCTCCCGGCCCAAACTCTGGATCAAGCGAAAGCGCTGCAAAAGGCGCACCGTTACCTCGACGCCAACGAAGCCTTCAAAAAATTGGTGGCCGATCATCCCGATAACGCCGATTACCGCGTGGCATGGGGCCGCTTGTATCTGGAGCACTGGCAGCCCGACGTCGCGGGAGATCTTTTCGGAGAAGCGCTCAAAATCAAACCCGAACACGCCGGCGCGCTTTTGGGCCTGGCGCTGATTCAAGCGGAGCAGTTCGGCAGCAAAGCCGTCGAACTGGCGCACATGGCGTTGAAATCGGACCCGCACCTTGTGGAAGCGCAGGAACTGCTGGCGCGCCTGGCGCTCGAGGACAACAACGACGCCCTGGCGCGCGACGAAGCCCACAAAGCGATCGACATGGACGCGAATTCGGTGCAGGGCAAGGCGATTCTTGCCACCATGGATTGGCTGGCCGATAAGAAGGATTCCACATGGGATCCGCACGCCGCCCGCGGCTATGAAACGGCGGCGCACTTCTTCATGTTGAACCGCCGCTATCCGGAATCCATCGAGTTTTACCGCAAAGCCATCGCGCTCGATCCGGAGCTGTACACGGCGCGGTCGCAGATGGCGATCAACCTGATGCGGCTGGGGCAGGACAAAGAAGCTTTCACCGAGTTGCAATATTGCTGGGATCACGGCTTCCAGGACAGCGCCACCAAGAACACGCTGATGCTGATCGATAGCTACAAGAATTTCGTAACCATCGAAACGCCTCACGCCATCCTGAAGTTGAACAAGAAAGAAGCGGATCTTCTGGCGCCTTACTTCGAAGCCGAAGTGGAGCGCTCCATCGCCACCTACGAGAAGAAGTACAAGATGACGCTCGACCACAAGGTGCAGGTGGAAGTCTATCCCGACCACGAGGATTTCGCGGTGCGCACGCTCGGCATGCCCGGATTGGGCGCGCTGGGCGTCACCTTCGGATACTCCATCGCCATGGATAGTCCGTCGGGCCGCCCGCCCGGCGAATTTCATTGGGCATCGACATTGTGGCATGAGATGAGCCATGTGTTCACGCTCACCATGACCAATTCGAAAGTGCCGCGCTGGTTCACCGAAGGCATCGCGGTGCACGAAGAGACCGCGGCCAGCCCGGAGTGGGGCGACCGTTTGGGCCCTGAAGAGATAGTGGCCGTTAAGGATTACGCGCTGCTGCCGATCGCCGAGCTGGATCGCGGGTTCATCCATCCCTCGTATCCGCAGCAGGTGGTGGTGAGCTACTTCCAGGGCGGCAAGATTTGCGATTTCATCACTGAAAAATGGGGCTGGGATACGATCCTGGCGATGCTCCACGATTATGCCCACGGCGAGGAGACTTCGGACGTCATCCGTAAAGAGCTGAAAGTGGAGCCGGCGGAATTCGACAAGCAGTTCCGGGCCTACGTGGAGGCCCAGATGAAAACTCCGGTGCAACACTTCACGGAATGGAGAGACGGCTTGAAGAAGGTCGCCGAGCTCGCCAAGGCGAAGGATAACGACGGCGTCATCAAAGAAGGCCTGGCGATTCGCGATCTTTACCCCGACTATGTGGAGGCGGGCAGCGTCTACGAATTTCTGGCGCACGCGTACCTCGATAAGAAGGATTCGGCGGACGCCATCGACGAGCTGAACCGGTACGCCCATATCGGCGGCCGAAATCCCGCGTCGCTGAAACTGCTGGCCAAGGAACTGACGGATGCCGGGAAAACCAAGGAAGCAGCGGATATACTAGACCGATTAAACTATATCTATCCTGTCGATGGCGACCTGCATCAGAAGCTGGGCGAGTTGTGGCTCAATCAGGGCAACGCCGCGGGCGCCGCGCGCGAATTCCGCGCCGAATTGGCGTACAAGCCGATCGACGCGGCGCAGGCGCATTACGATCTGGCGCTGGCGTACAACGCCAACCATCAACCGGAGCAGTCTAAGGACGAGCTGATTCTGTCGCTGGAAATTGCGCCGGGCTTTAAGCCCGCGCAGAAGCTGCTGTTACAGTTGAGCAAATAAGAATGGACAACTCATGTCAACTACCGTGACGACGCAAATGGAGCCCGAGGTTTTGAAGGCGCGGATCGACCGCTTCCGCCAGGTACAGAGCGAGATCGTGACGCAGGTGCGCCGCGTGATCGTGGGCCAGGAGGAAGTGCTGGAACAGGTGATGATCGCGCTGTTCGTGGGCGGCCATTGCCTGATTACCGGCCTGCCGGGCACCGCCAAGACGCTGCTGGTGCGAACCTTGGCGCAGACGCTGGGGCTGATTTTCAAGCGCATCCAGTTCACCCCCGATTTGATGCCGAGCGATATGACCGGCACCGACATCATCGAAGAAGACCCTGCCACCGGCCACCGCACGTGGACCTTCGTGCAGGGCCCCATCTTCGGCAACATTTTGCTGGCGGACGAAATCAACCGCACGCCGCCCAAGACGCAGAGCGCGCTGCTCGAAGCAATGCAGGAGCTTTCCTGCACGGTGCGCGGCAACACTTATATATTGCCCAAGCCATTCTTCGTGCTGGCGACGCAGAACCCCATCGAGCTTGAGGGCACCTATCCCCTGCCCGAAGCGCAACTGGACCGTTTCCTGTTCAACACGATTCTGGATTACCTGACCGCCGACGAAGAGATGCAGGTAGTGGACCTGACCACTACGACCAAAATCGCGCACGCCGATACCATCACCACCGCCGAGGAGATTCTGAGCTTCCAGCAGTTGGTGCGTATGACGCCGATCGGCGAGAGCGTAGCGCGCCACGCCGTGGACATGGTGCGCGCGACGCGCCAGCGGGACGAAAGCGCCCCTGACTTCGTCAAAAAGTATGTGAACTACGGCGGCAGCGTGCGCGCGGCGCAATTCTTAGTGCTGGCGGCCAAAGCGCGGGCGCTGATGCGCGGCCGGTATCACGTGACGTACGAGGATATCCGGGCGTTGTACACTCCGGTGCTGCGTCACAGGATATTGCTGAATTTCCATGCGGAAAGCGACAAGCTGCGGCAGGACGATATCTTGAAGATGTTGCTGGAGGCTAAGCCGGCGCCTCGGGAATAGGGGGAGTTTTTTTCGACGCAGAGACGCTGAGACGCAGAGGCCACGCAGAGTGGAAAACGAGACTACAGAAAGAGTAATCGGAGCTTCGATTGAGGTTCATCGTCATCTCGGCCCTGGACTTCTGGAGTCTGCCTACGAAGAATGCCTTTGCTACGAAATGAACCAGAGGGAGATCCGTTTTCAACGGCAGGTTGCTACGCCTCTCTGGTATAAAGGCGTCCAGTTGGAGTCTGTCTACCGCATCGATCTGTTGGTTGAAGAATGCGTAGTGGTCGAAATCAAGGCCAACGAATTACTGCTGCCCGTACATTCGGCGCAACTGCTAACGTACCTGAAGCTCTCCAACAAGCGAGTTGGCTTACTGATCAATTTCAACATGCCGGTATTGAAGGATGGCATCAAGCGCGTCGTGAATGGGTACAAGGATTCGTTTTCTCTGCGCTTACCTCCGCGTCTCAGCGTCTCTGCGTCGAAAAACCCTCCCCTATCGAAAAGGAACTTCTCCTAAGTGCTCCAGCGCTTCCTAGACCCCGCCACCCTAGCCTCCATCGACGGCCTGGACCTCGTCGCCAAGACCGTCGTCGACGGCTTCGTGGCCGGGCTCCACCGCTCCCCCGATTTCGGCTTCTCCCAGGAATTCGCCGAATACCGCGCCTATGCCCAGGGCGACGACCTCCGCCACGTCGATTGGAACGTCTTCGCGCGCACCGAGAAATGCTACCTCAAGCGCTATCGCGGCGAAACTAACTCGCAGCTTCTGGTGCTGCTCGATACGTCGTCTTCTATGGCGTATAAGTCCCAGGCGGTGAGCAAGCTCGACTACGCGCGCTTCGTCGCGGCCTCGCTTTGCTACATGGGCAGCCATCAGCGCGATGCCGCCGGGTTACTCGTCTTCGATCAGGACGTCGTCAACTACATTGAGCCTTCCACCCGGCAGGGGCAGTTGTTCCGGCTGCTGCACGCCATCGAAGGGGCCGAGGCCGGAAACGGAGTGCGTACAGACTTCGTCAAACCGTTTATACACTTCCAGAATTTCCAGCACCGGCGCGGGATCGTGGTAGTGTTATCGGATTTCTATGAGCAGCCGGAAATCATTGCCAAGACCATTGAGCCGCTGCGCTATCGTGGCAACGAAGTGATCCTGTTTCACGTTCTCGATCCCAAGGAGATCAAACCGCAGTTTCGCGATCCGGTCCTGTTGGTGGATATGGAAGACGAGACCACTTCGCTCGAAGTTTCGCCGGAATATGCGCGCAACGAATACAAACGCCGCATCGACGCGCATATCAGCGGCCTCGAATCCAAGGCGCGCTCGGTGGGTTTGGATTACTTCCTGATGAATACGGCGCGGCCCCTCGACGAGGGCTTGCGCGAATACCTCGCGATCCGGCGGAGGCTGCTCTAAATGGGGTTTTTCACGCCGTGGTTTCTCGCGGGGCTGTTGGCGGTGGGGCTTCCCCTGTGGCTGCATCTGCTGCGCAAGCACCGGTCGCCGCCGCAGCCGTTCGGCTCCCTGATGTTTTGGGAGCGGCACACGCAAAGCTCCATCAAGCACCGCCGGCTGCGCTATCTGCTGTTGCTCGCGCTGCGCATGGCGCTGTTCGTGCTGATCGCGCTGGCGTTCGCGCATCCTTATATCGAGCGCAAGTCCATCCCCTTCCAGCATACGGGCGAAATCACCGTGGTGGCCATCGATAATTCGCTCAGCATGCGCGCGGGCAACCTGTTCGACCAGGCGAAGCAGATGGCGAAATCCGAGATTTCCGGGCTGCGGTCCGGCGAGCGCGCGCAGGTGCTCGAGTTCGGCTCGCGCGTCCACGCGCTCAGCGACGTCACCGACGACAAGCAGCAGCTCAATGCCGCCATCGACGCCGCCGAGACGTCCGACGACAAAACTTCGTTCGCCGAGCTGGCGCGTTCGCTGCGCTCCATCGCGCAATCGCTGAAGCTGCCGCTGCGGGTCGCGTTGTATTCGGACATGCAGCAGACCGGCATGCCGTCCAACTTCAACGACCTGCGGTTGAACGCGGCCATTCGCCTGGAGCCGCACGCTTTGGCGCCGAAACAGGTTCCGAACTTCGCGGTGGAAAATGTAATTGCGCCGCGCCGGGTTTACGACGGCAAAAAGCAGCGCGTGCTCGCCACCGTGGCCAGCTTCGGCGAGCCCAAAGCGATGCGCCACGTTTCGCTGGTGCTGAACGACCGCGTGGTGGAAACCAAATCGGTGGACGTGCCGGAGGGCGGCCGCGCCACGGTGGAATTCCAATCGCTCGACGTGCCCTACGGACGCAACAAGGGCTCGGTGAAGATCGATGCGGCGGATGCGCTGCCGGCCGACGACGCGTTCTATTTTTCGGTGGAGCGCGGCGATCCGCGGCCCGCGCTGTTCGTCTATGAAGCCGGCAACCAACAGGGGCTGCTCTATTTCAAGGCGGCCCTGGAAGCGTCGGGCCAATCGGCGTTCGACGTGCAATCCGCGCTGGTGGAACAAACCGCCAACGTGAATCCCGCAAAGTACGCGTTCGTTGTGATCTCGGACGTCGGCGCGCTGCCGGGCGGATTTGAAAACCAGTTGCGCGAATACGTACAGAACGGCGGATCGGTGCTGGTGGCGTTGGGGCACAACTCCATGGCGAAAATGAAGGTGCCGGTATCGGACGACCATATTGCCGAATCGCGCTACGCCGGCCGCGAGGGCGATCGGTTCCAGACGGTCGCCTGGCTCGACCCGTCGCATCCTTCCATTCAAAAGGACAACAACTGGGCGGGCGTGAAGTTTCTACGGGTGCTGCGCGTGGACCCGGGCAAATCGCGCGTAGTCGCGCGCCTGTCCGACGAAACGCCGCTGCTGATGGATCAGCAGATGGGCGGCGGGCACGTGGAAGTGTTCGCATCCACGTTTGACAATATCGACAACGATTTTCCGCTGCACGCTTCGTTCGTTCCGTTCGTGGAACAGACGGCGCGCTACTTGGGACGCCTCGATTCCGGTCCCCCGGCGGTGCAGGTGGGGTCGTTCGAAGAGTTGCGCGACAGCAAGGAAAAAGGCTCGGCGGTGGATGTGGTGGATCCCAAGGGCGGACGCGTTTTCGATCTGAAGGAAGCCGCCACGGCGCAGAACGTCCAATTCACCATGGCCGGCTTCTATGACATCCGTCGTCCCAACGGACGCAACGAATTGGTGGCCGTGAATTCCGACCGGCGCGAAAGCGATCTGACGCCTGCCACCACGGAGGACCTCAAATTGTGGCAAAATACAGCCAACGGTACTTCCGGCAGCGATTCGTCTGCGACGAGCGAACAAAAGCCGGTTTCGCTGTGGTGGTACGTCATGCTGGCGGCATTGGCATTGGCGGTAGCGGAGTCGGTGTTGGGGAATAAACACCTTGCGGTAGACAAAGAGGCGGCATGAAACCTTTTGATCGCTTGACCGACTATCTGATCGCCCTGGAACGGCGCCTGCGGTGGCTGGCTTTGAGCCGCGGCGTCGCGGTAAGCGCGGCGGCGGCGCTGATTCTCACGGTGCTGGCCGTGTTGGCGGCCAACCAGTTCGCCTTCTCGCATTCGAGCGTGGTGGGCGCGCGCGTGTTCCTGTTCCTCGGGTTGGCCTTCGCCATCGCGGCGGCGCTCATCGCTCCCGTGATCAAGCTGAACCGCCGGCGCGCGGCAAGTGCGGCCGAGTCGAAATACCCGCAGTTTCAAGAGCGGCTGCTGACGTTCACCGAGCGGTCGGAAGCCAACGCGGGCGATCCTTTCCTGCATCTGCTGGCCGCGGACACGCTGACGTTGGCGCAAACCGCGCAGCCCAATGAGGTCGCCAAGACTTCGTGGATCTTCAGCTTTTCGTCGGCCGCGGTGGTTTCGACGCTCGTATTGCTGTGGCTGGGCATTTCGGGACCCGGCTTTCTGGGATACGGAACCGGGCTGCTCTGGGGCGCCGTTCCCAAGGGCGTCACCAAGCCGTTTTACGCAATCTCCGTGACGCCGGGCAACAAGACGGTGCGCAAGCGTTCCGATCAGATGATCGGCGCGCAGCTTATGGGGTTCAGCGCGCCCAAGGTGCAGTTCTTCGCCAAATACTCCAGCGCGTCGCAGTGGGAAGCGGCGGAAATGCGCACCGAAGAGGGCGGCTCGGCTTACCAGTTCCTGATTGCGGGCGTGCCGGAGACCCTGGAATATTACGTGGAAGCGGGCGGCGTGCGCTCGCCGACGTACAAGCTGAATGTGATCGATTTGCCCGCGGTGAAGAAGGTCGCGGTGACCTATCATTACCCCGCATGGCTGGGCTTGAAGGATGTCACTGAGGACCCGGGCGGCGATCTGCGCGCGGTGCAGGGCACGACCGGCGAGGTGACGGTCACCACCGACCGGCCGCTGGCGAGCGGCGAGCTGGTGCTCGACGACGGCTCGAAGATTGCCCTTGCCAAAGGCGTGAATACGACGGGCGCGAACACGACGCTCACCGCCAAAGTTCCCATCGAGAAGGATGGCATGTACCACGTTGCCGCGCTCGAGGGCGGCGAAGACGTGCGCTTGAGCGAAGACTACTTCATCGAAGCCATGAAGGACAACCCGCCGGACGTGCGCATCACGCGGCCGGGACGCGATTTCCGCGCCAGCCCGATTGAGGAAGTCACCATCGCCGTCGATGCCAAGGACGATTTCGGTCTGAAAGATGTGCAGTTGCACTACTCGGTGAACGGCGGCGCGGAGAAGACCGTTCCGCTGCTGCAGACCAAGAATGCCAAGACATCCGCCGGAACTACGGTCATCTCGCTGGAGGATTTCAAAATAGTGCCGGGCGATGTGGTGAGCGTCTACGCCACGGCGAACGACGCGCGGTCGCAATCGAAGACCGACATGTTCTTCATTGAGGCGCAGCCGTTCGAGCGCAACTACACGCAGTCGCAGCAGGAAGGCGGTGGCGGCGGCGCTGGGGGCGGCGGCGATGCCGACGAGCAGAACCAGATTTCGCAGCGGCAGAAGGAGATCATCGCCGCGACGTGGAATCAGGCCAGGGGACAGGGCGCGCGCGGCACCGACCAGGAGAATGCGGCGTTTCTTTCCAGCGTTCAATCGAAGTTGAAGGACCAGGCGGCGGCGCTGGCGCAGCGCATGAAGAGCCGCGAGCTGGACGAAGCGGGCGATTCTTTTAAGAGCTTCGTATCGGATATGGAACAGGCGGCAGCGGCCATGCAGCCGGGCGTCGACAAGTTGAAAGCCGCCAAGTGGCAGGATGCGCTGGCGCCTGAGCAAAAGGCGCTGCAGTTCCTGTTGCGCGCCGAAGCCACGTTCCGCGACATCCAGGTGGCCATGGGCCGCCAGGGCGGGGGCGGCGGAGGCGGCGGTGGTGGCATGAACGGCGCCACGCGCGATCTCGAAGGGCTTTTCGATCTTGAGCTGGACACGCAGAAGAACCAGTACGAAGGCGTGCAGTCGAACCAATCGGCCGACGCGCAGCAGCGGAAAGTGGACGAGGCTCTGCAAAAGCTGCAGGAATTGGCCAAGCGCCAGCAGGAGTTGGCGGAGCAGCAGAAGAAGGGCGGTTCGCCGACCACGCAGCAACGCTGGGAGCAGGAAATGTTGCGGCGCGACGCCGAGAAGTTGCGGCAGCAGCTCGACGAAATGAATCGCAGCCAGCAAAGCCAGCAGCTTAGCCGCGATGGACAGCAGAGTCAGCAAGGGCAGCAGGGCCAGCAAGGGCAGCAAGGACAGCAAGGCCAACAGGGTCAACAAGGGCAGCAAGGGGGCCAATCTGGCCAACAAGGACAGCAGAGCCAGTCCGATCAGTTGGGCCAGATGGCGCAGCGCGGCCAGCAGCAGGGGCAACAGGGCCAGCAGCAAAACGGCCAGCCCCAAAGCGGTCAGCAAGCCCAGCAGGATCAAAATCAGCGCCTCCGCGGCGCCGATCCCAAGAAACTGCAGCAGGCGCTGGAAAGTTTAGAGCAGGCCGAGCAGGATATGCGCAAGGCGGCAGCCGCGCAACAGCAGGGCGGACCGCAGAGCGATGCGGATGCGCGCCGCGCGGCGGAACGGATGAACGAGGCCGCACGGGATCTCGCCGGCATGCGCAGCCAACAGTCCAGCGGGCAGGTAGACGATCTGGCGCGCCAGGCCGACGAGTTAGCGCGTAAGCAGCAGCAGTTCGAGGGCGACATGCGCCGCGCCTACACGCAGACGCAGGGCAACGTGACGCGCGAGCAGGCCACTCAGCTTGCCGACCAGCACCAGGCCGAAGTGGGCCAGGTCAAGAAGCTGGAACAGGACATGCAGAACGCGGTCCGCGATTTGATGGCGACCCAGCGGGACACCTCCAGTAAGGTGCGGCAGGCGTTGAGCGACATGCAGCAGGCGGAAATCGAGCGCGACATGCAGCGCAACGCGGAGTGGATCCGCCGCGGCATGATCGATTACGCCGCCATGTCGGAAGCGCAGATCACCTCCGGGCTTAACGACCTTCGCGATAAGCTGGGCCAGATTCAGAAGCAGATGGCCCAGGGCGGGCAAGGCGGCAAGAACGACAAAGCCGGCCAGGAAGATAAAACCCTGCAGGATACGCTCAGCCAGGTGGAGCAATTGCGGCAGCAGGTGGAAGCGCGCGCCGCTCAATTGCGAGCGCAGAACGGGCAGAACGGCCAACAGGGCGGTCAGCAGCGGCAGGGACAGCAGCTTTCGCGCGACGGCCAGCAGGGGCAACAGGGCGGCCAGCAGCAGGGTGGTCAGCAGGGGCAACAAGGGCAACAGGCTGGCCAGCAAGGACAACAAAGCGGCCAACAGGGCCAACAGGGTCAGCAAGGTCAAGGTGGACAACCGGGCGGTCAGCAGGGCCAACAAGGCGGACAACAAGGGCAGCAGGGTGGACAAGGTCAGCAAGGCAGCCCGCAGACCGGCGGCGGCGACAATAACAACCGCGGCGCCAACGGTGGTTACAACAACGGCGGCTACGGCGGCGATTATTATGGCTACCGCGGCGGGCCCATCCGCGATCAGGACATCCAGAACACTTACCGCAACGCGCTACAGAGCTTGCAGCAGCTTCAACAGCAATACCGCGGCGACCCCAACGCGACTCGCGATATCAATAATCTGATCCGCGACTTCCGGCAGTTCGATCCGTACGCTTTGAACAACGATCCGCTGTTGAGCCAGCGCATACAGGCCGCGCTGGGCAACATCGAGCAAGTGGAAATGGAGCTTCGCCGCAAAGTGGAGCAAGCCGGCGGCGACGGCAGCGTCCGCAGCCCCGGCAGCGAGCCCGCGCCGCAAGGCTACAGCGATGCCGTGGCGGAATATTTCCGCAAGCTCAGCAAGACCGCCAAACAGTGAAGCAACCTCAATGTCGCTTACTTTGCCCGTGGCAGTAGGGCGGACCCCCTGGTCCGCGCGGGTCCCCCTGGACCCGCTCTTCGCCGGGCCAAATCAGCCCGACGCGATTCCTGAGAGGCCGGCCGGGGGTGCGGCTGCGGGTTGAACAACCTGCCCCACACATCAAACATCGTCATCGTCGGAGCCGGAATCTCCGGCCTCTCCGCCGCCTACTATCTCGCCCGCGCTGGCAAGCCCTCTCTCATCCTTGACCCCCGCCCGCGCGCCGGCGGCGTCATCGAGACCGAGCGCGTCGAAGGCTGCACCATCGAAGGCGGTCCCGACAGCTTTCTCGCCGCCAAACCCGAAGCGCTGGCTATGATCCGCGTGCTGGGCCTCGAAGGCGAGATCGTCGCCTCCAACGACCACCAGCGAAGCACCTACATCCGCAAGCACGGGCGCATGGTCCGCATGCCCGACGGTCTCATGATGGTGGTTCCCACCAGGATCGTGCCGATGGCTCTCTCCGGGCTGCTCGGCTGGGGAACCAAAATCCGCATGGGCCTCGAATTCTTTCGCCGCCCCGGCCCGCCGCAACCCGACCGCTCCATCGCCGAATTCGTCCGCGATCACTATGGGCAGGAGGCCGTGGACTATCTCGCCGAACCTCTGCTTTCCGGCGTCTACGGCGGCGACCCGCGCAATCTCAGCGTCAACAGCGTGCTTCCGCGCTTCGCCGACCTCGAAAAGCGTTACGGCAGCCTCACCCGGGGAGTGCTGGCCAACCGCCCCAAACAAAGCGGCGCCGCGCTGTTCCAAACTCTCAAGGGCGGCTTAGGCCAATGGGTCGACGCCATTCTCGGCGCCATCCGCGACAAATGTGAACTGCGCCAAGTGGGCGCGGACGCCATCGAACGCACCCCTGGCGGATTTCGAATCAAGGCCGGCGGCGAGTGGTTGGAAGCCGGACACGTGGTATTAGCCTGCGAAGCGTACAACGCCGCCAAATTACTCGACGGCCGCCTGGCAGAGCTACTCAATGGAATCGCTTACAGTTCCTCGGTGGTCGTAGCGCTAGGGTACGACGGGCCGCCTCCGATGCCCGGTTTCGGTTTCCTCATCCCCAGAAAGGAACGGCGGCAGATCTTGGCATGCACGTGGGTGGGAACCAAGTTCCCTTTCCGCGCGCCGCAGGGCACAACTCTCGCCCGCTGTTTCCTGAGCGGCGAGGACGAGCCGGATATCGGCGCCATCCACCGCGAGCTGCAGGATCTGGCGGGCGTCTGTGGGCAGCCGCGATTCCATCGCATTTTCCGTTGGCCGCGCGCCATGGCGCAGTACGGCGTGGGCCACGCGCAGCGCGTAGCAGAGATCCAGGAACTGGCCGCGGGGATTCCCGGACTGCACCTGGCCGGCAACGCCTACAGCGGCATCGGCATCCCGGATTGCGTCCGCACCGGTAAGCAGGCCGCCGATAAGATAGTCGGGTCTATGGCTATCGTCCGGCTTTAACGTAAGCTTTGATAGTGTCCAGCGTTTGCGCTCGTTTTTTTGTGCCCGGATTATCGCGATCTTTAGATAGTCGGGAATTCTGAGACATTTGCTCACCAAAAAGCTTGACAGCTACAATCATTAATCGATAGGATCGTTACCGTTCTGGGACCCGGTGGTTTTGGCTTGGGTTAGTTTTTAGTACTGAGAGTAGTACTAGTATCCAAGTTCCTATTAGGCCTGTAATGCGTATTAGTCCACGCAACGGAAAGCCGCCCCTCCAGCGCCATGTCGTCGCGAAATATGCTATGTGGGGCAGCTTCGTGTTTTGCCTACCCGGTCCAAGACTCCGCCACTGTAGTTGGGCGAGAAAGCCAAAATCTCTGGCGCAAGGCAGCGCCATCCCCGAAGTTCGCGGGACCGGCCCTTCCCTACACACCGTCTTCCGTGGATCTCCGTCCCGGCCGGTGCAGACTTACTGGGTCATTCACGGCCCTGGGATTTCGCCGATCTGCCGTTCGCATGTCAATTCCCTGAACATAGAGAACCGGGCGATGATGCTGGTCCGGAGTGCACACGTTGAATGTTAAAGCAAGCTGGTCAAACAGTAAAAGGAAACTGGTCTGGCGACATGGCCACATCTTCAGCGTTGGGGCGCAATGGCGGGGCTCAGCCAAACGAGCGGAATAAAGCCGAGCTTGCGGCGGTCCTGGCGTCCGATATCTTCAATCGTTCGCCGAAACTCTCCCGCCTGCTTGTCTATCTGTGCGAGAAGTGTTTTCAGGGCCTGGCGCAAGAGATCACGGAGTTTGGCATTGGCTTGGATGCCCTCGGCCGCGACCCCAGTTTCGACCCGCAACGGGACTCTCTGGTCCGCGTTGACACGCACCAACTTCGGAAGCGCCTGAAACAGTACTACGAGTCGGAGGGGCGCGACCATGAGGTTCGGATCGTCCTCCCAGGCGGGCAATATATCCCGCAATTCGTGCCTCAGGCCGAACTTGGCCCTTCCGAGAATAAGGACTCCAAGGGGGCTGAATCTCCGCCGGACCAACCGCAGGCGGCGACAGCTTCCCAAGCTCCGAATCCAATCAAGGCGAAACTGGCGTGGGTCGCGGGAGCGGCGCTGTTATTCTCGGTTTGCTGGTGGTTGGCGGCGGCCGGCCGGGGGAGCGCGGCCCGGCGGGGTGCGGCGCCAGTTCCTGCAGCCCCTCCGATAGCGACCCGCGACGAGGCTGTGATCCGGATCGCCACCGGCGACCGGCATGGCGATTATTCGGACAAACTCGGCAGAGTCTGGTTGTCCGATCGCTTTTTCCGCGGCGGCGCAACCTTTCGCCGCGGGCCCGTGCCAATCCAGCGCTCGCTGGACCCTGAGTTGTTTTGGAGCGGCCGTGAAGGCCAGTTTGTCTACGATATCCCGCTCAGTCCCGGAACCTACGAGCTCCACCTCTATTTCGCCGAAACGGGCACGGAGTCTCAGCGCATGGTGACCATGGCTGTCAACAGCCTGCCGGTCCCCGCCTTGGACATAGCTTCCGATGCCGACGGCGTAAATACCGCCACCGTGAAGATATTTAAGGATATTTCGCCTGCTAGTGACGGCGCACTCCACCTTACCTTCCTGGGCAGGAGTTTTCTAAACGCGCTGGAAATCTTCCCCGGCGCCCCTGGCAAGATGCGGCCTATCCGTTTAATAACCCGCGACACCGTATACCGCGACCGCCTTGGGCAGCTCTGGATGCCGGATGAGTACGGCGTAGGCGCCCGCCGAAGACACATACCCGGCGCGCAGGTGGAGGGCTCCTCCGATTCGGGCCTTTATCAAAGCTATCGCGTCGGCCATTTCAACTATTCGATTCCGGTTATCGAAGGGATGCGCTACACTGTCACACTGTATTTTTCGGAGCCGTTTTTTACGCAAGCCAGACCGGAAAGCGGAGTCGGCAGCCGTGTTTTCGATGTCTACTGCGACGGGACCACCTTGCTGAAGGGCTTTGACATCGTTAAGGAAGCGAGAGGCGGGAACCGCGCGCTGATACGCGTATTCCACGGAATTCCCGCTTCGCCCCAGGGGAAAATCGACCTTGACTTCGTTCCTGTGGTTAATTATGCGCTCATCAACGCCATCGAGGTCGTCGAAGAATAGACGGCGAATGGCGGCCAAGCCCCCGCCACGCACGTTAAATTAACCCAATTAACCCTCTTAACTTGATCTCCTCCGAACAACCCGCATACACTTTCAATGGAAATTCCCAAAAACGAGGACTCGGAGCAAGTGTATGCGACATACGCGTAAGACATCGCTTTTTGAACGGGCACACATCTTGCGTCATGCATCCGCGAAACGGATAATGACGTATCTGGCGGCGACTCTGGTTGCCTTCGCTCTAACATCTATGAGCGCCATGGCGCAGTACATCACCGGCGCAGCCGCTACATGCGGCAACCAGGTGTGGGCGACGGGCAACGTGTTGCCCGCGACTACCCCCGCCTGGATGAACCCGTCAGATCCTACCTGGACGCCGTCCAACCCGTACACGCCCGCCAATCGGGCGATAGCCCTGCTCAACGCGATGACGATGGGCCAGATTCAGTATGAGATGGCCAGCTCGGGCGGTACCTTCGAAACTGCGAAGACCCTGAACGGCAACGTCGAGGCAGTCAACGACGTCATTGGGTGCGGCAATGGTTCACGGCACCTTCCGGGGCTCCCGATCTTGTGTATACAGACCTATCGCATCACCAACGGTCCCCCTGGGATCGGTCAGGACGATTGCGCTACTCAGACAAAAGCTACGGCTTTACCTGGCGATCTCACGATGGTGGGGTCATGGGATCCAGCGATGGCGCTCGCGTATGGCCAGGTAATCGGCTCGGAAATGTTGAGCACGGACAACCAGGTTACCGAGGGGCCCGGCATGGACATGCTGCGCATACCGCAAGGGGGGCGCGCTTTTGAATATGCGGGCGAAGACCCGTTCCTGGCAGGGACGATGGTCACCCAGATAGTCCAAGGGAATCAAGGTTATGGCACCATCGCGATGTGCAAGCACTTCCAGGGGAACGAAGAGGAAGTGGACCGGACGAGCGCCAGCGATGTTCTTGGCGAGCAAGCCAGGAACGAAATCTACTTCACGCCCTTCCGGATGTGCGTCGAAGACGGGCCGGCTCTTTCCGTCATGTGCGCCTATAACCTGGTAAACGGCATACATCAGTGCCAGGATCCCACTTCCCTCACCGATGCCCTGCGCACCCAATGGGGCTTTGGCACAATCGGGTATACCAGCACCTTGAACTCGGGCGCTTCCTCCACAAGACTGTCCCCGGGCTACGTCCAGTCGGACTTTGGCGCTATCAACAGCACTTCGCCATCGATATTGGCTGGGGCAAATATGGAGGAGAACAGTATTACGCATTTTACCCCTGCCTTCCTCAGCGACGCGCTCTCCTATCGCCCCGCCGATGGGTGCCCCAGCGGCTCCCCCAACCCCGGCATCGCCCCCAGCCCCGTCTGCCCTTCCGGCACGCCCATGGGCGTCGTCAGCGCCAACGCATACCAGACCGCTACTAACAACACCGGCCCGTTTGGTCCCCCGCCTTGTGGACTGAACGCTTATGAGAATCCCAATTGTTTCACGCCGCTGCAGCTCTATACTCTCCTGCAGCAAAGGTTCACCGCGAATTTCCAGGCGGGGATATTCGACCGGTCTGAAGGGGGGTTGGCGGGCACGTACAATACGACGACGCCCAATCCGGCGCCCGCTTCGTACCCTGGATTACCGATGCCTCCGTATCCTACTGGAACATCAACGACCACCGGGCCGCAGATCGACTTGGCTGACGCGATTGCACACAGCGCCACTGCCAGGTCCATCGCCGATCAGGGCGCGATTCTGTTCAAGAACGCGAACAACACCCTCCCTCTCCAATGCAGCGGCGCGCAGAACATCGCGTTGATCGGACCCTCGAGCCTCGTCTCCTCCGCATACACTGGCGGCGGCGGTAGTTCCCAGATAGCGCCTATCTTTAGCGTCGCTCCGCTGGCGGCTCTTCAACAGGCCTGCCCCGCGGCGACCATAACGGTATACCCCATTACTAATACCACCACCACGGTTGCCGCTGCCGAAGCCGGCGCCGCATCAGCCAACATCGCTATCGTCATAATCGGCGACGAAGAAACGGAGGGTTCCGATCGAGCCACCGTTGGCATGGTTGCGTTAAATGGCGGCCCGTTGCCAGACCTCATCGTCCAAGACATCGTCGGAGTCCAACCGAATACGGTCGTCGTTCTGGTGAACGGCGACACGGTTACGCTGGGCAACCCGAATACGAATCCTTGGCCCAATCAGGTCCGGGCGATTCTGGAAGTGGGGTACCCCGGCCAGGAATATGGCGATGTCATTGCAGATCTGTTGTTCGGCTCGTGCACTACTTGGAATGTGCCGTCGTCGAACCTCGTGCATCAGTGCGTCCCAAATGCCATCAATACCTATGCCGTGAACCCTTCCGGCAAGAGCTGGGGGACCTTTCCGGTATTGGCCACGGACGTCCCTGCCTCCACCACGGAGGAGTATGGCATTGCAGCCCCTCCCGGCGTAACCCAAACCAATCCCATCCCCCTACCGTCCCTGTATACCGCCAGTGCCATCAGCAGCGCACCGGCCAGCGCACCGTCTGCCAGCACGCCGGCCGGCGATAGTTATTACTACAACCAAACTTACGACGGCCTATATTACTACTACAACGAAGGGTTGGAGATCGGCTACCGCTGGTACGATGCGCAAAACATTACGCCGGAGGTTTGCTTCGGTTTCGGCCTTTCGTACTCGACGTTCACCATTACCAACGTCTCGGTGACGCCATCCACCAATGGGGTCACGCCGATTACCGTCACCGGTACCGTGACCAACACTTCGGGCCCCTATGGCGCCGAGGTGGTGCAGGTCTATCTTGGGTTCCCCGCAAATCTCGGCGAACCGCCCAGGCGGCTCGTCGGTTTCGAGAAGGTTTGGCTGAATCCGGGCCAGTCACTGCCCTTCACCATTACGATTAACCCGGCCGCCACGAATTACCCTCTGTCGTACTGGAACGCCACGACTCACAATTGGGCGATTCAGCCCGGCAACTATACCGTATATGTGGGCAACTCGTCCGGGTCGGTGGGCAGTGCGCCCAATTTTGCCTGCACGCCTTTCGCATATACCGGCAGCCTCACGGTAGGCAGCCCGACTTCGGAAACGGCTACGAATGTGAACGCGTCGGTTTCCGTGACTTCCAGCGGCCTGATTTATCAGAGGCTGGCGAAAACCGGCGCCGAAACCGTCACGATTTGCAATAACAGCGCTGTCTCAGCCGTTGCCGGACCGATATATCTGGTGCTGTCTATCACCGGATCGGGAGTGACGGCTGCGAACAACACGGGTACGAGCACTGCCTTGGGCGGCGCTCCGTACTGGACAGCGCAGCCCGGCCCGCTTGCGCCTGGCGCGTGCGTGCCAGTCACGGTGACGTTGTCGTATGGCATCGATAATTTCTCCACTACGGCAGCGGTTTACTCGGGCTACCCGATGAGTATTAACTAGCAGGTTTCATCAACTCAAGGAGGAATCGTATGTACATTGCAAAAACGCTTCTAGGTACAGCATGCTGTCTTGGTTTGATTCTAACCGGGCCGGCATTCGGAGATATTCTGAACTACCAAATCACGGTGAATACGGCCAGCGTATCCGGCACGACGGGGTACATAGATGTAGGGCTCGATCCAGGGAGCCTGGGTGCGCTGGGGGTGATTGCGGCGATAAGCGACTTTTCGGGTGCGACGTTAAGCACGAACACGACGACTAGCGGAACGGTGACCGGGACAAACCTCTATTTTATCGATGGCGACGTGTCGACCACGCCCGCCAGTTCCCCTATTCTGCTCTCAGCCACGAACACGCTCACGATGGGGAACGACGATCCAAACAACGAGCTAACCCAAGCGCTGACGTTTGGAACTTCGCTCACCTTCGACCTGACGCTTTCCGGCCCGGGCGTAAGCGTGTTGGGCCACGCAGGCGGCACGTCCGGAACCACGTTTGTTTTGGATTTCCTTAACGACGCTCAAACCGCTTACCTGTTGAGCAGCGATCCTACAGGCAGCACGGCTTCGCTTTGGGCGACAGGCGTGATTTCCATCGCCAACAGCGGGGTCGTTACGTCGGTTGATAATCCGGGGCCGGGTGGCGGCCCGTCCGATGAGGCAACCACGCTGAGTTCGGAAACAATCACGCCGGAACCCTCATCGGTGCAACTGGTGCTGATGGGCGCCGGGCTGCTGATCCTCGCCGTGAGTAAGAGAAGGCGGATAGCACAGCGATGTGCCGGCCGATTTTCGTAATGATCGGCCCGCGGGCACGAGAGGCTCGGGGGCGAACTGCCTCGCGTCGCCATCGGCTCTGCTTCCGTGTGAGCCTATCAAATGAGAAACGGCGTTTGATCGCAAGTAGGCGTCCCCCGACTCGGCCGGCTACTTGCAACCGGCGAAGAAGCGGCCGAGTGAAAGGGATGCCCAGATGATCGCGATCCTGTGCGGCTCCCGTCTCGGGCGGCGGCCGGCGTCTTTCCAATCGCCCACAAGTGAACCGCGGCAGTAAGTTGCGCCAAGAACACCAGTTCTGAAACACCGGTTACGTAGCCCGCCTTTGGCGCTATGCACCGATTGATCTGGTTTAGCTTAGCTACCGCGGCGCGGCTAGCGCCGCCCGATGCGCCGCGGACGATTCGCGCGACCCGCAGGCGACCAAAGAAAGGGAGCATGGACTCGACCGTTTCTTTGCCGTTTCTTGAAAGGGACACGCCAGGCGAAGGGCCTGGAGGCAAGAGCTGACAAGCGCATAGGTGCACAAACAGACAAACGGACTTTTAAGCTTGCATAGCGGCTCGGATTGCTATTACAATAACGGCAAACAGTGTTGCGGTTTCAACAAGTGGCCGCGAACGCTAAGGTAACGATATCAGGGTCAGGAAAGAGGTTAGTCATGCGAGGTCTACGTTCGATCTTTTACTTTTTCCGGCTGGCCGTCTTTAGCGCCAGCTCAGCTTTTTCACAAGCAGTAAGCTCCACCATCATTGGCACTGTCCTATCAGAGGTTCGGATATGAATACCTGGATACGGTCAAGCGGCCTCGGATTGTGCGTGGTGGCCGTAGTGCTACTTTCTCTTCTTTTTTCCGTTTCTCTGTTTGGCCAAGCGGTGAACGCCACGCTTTTGGGATCGGTATCGGATGTATCCGGGGCGTCGGTGGCCAACGCCAAGGTGACCCTTACCGAGTCCAATACCAACGTCAGCCGCACAGCTCAAACCAACGAGAGCGGCAATTTTGTTTTTTCCGATCAGCCTCCGGGCAATTACACTGTCACGGTGGAGATGACCGGATTTAAGAAAGAGACGCGCAAGGATATTGCGCTGCTGGTGAACACCGCCCAGCGCGTGGACATCAAGCTTCAGCCCGGCGACGTCACCGAAACCGTCGAGGTCACCGGCGCTCCACCGGCGTTGCAGACGGACCGCGCCGATACCGGCCGCAACATCGACTCGATGGTGGTGTCGGAACTGCCGGTTCTGGTCAGCAACCGCAATTATCAAGCCCTGCTGGCCCTGGTGCCCGGCACGTCGCCGCCAACTGAGGAGCACTCCCAGTTCTTTAACGCCTCGGACTCGCTGCAGACCGAAGTCAACGGCGCCCCGCGCGTGGCGAATAATTACCAGATCGAGGGCATCGACGACAACGAGCGCACCGGCTTGTTGCAGATCCTGATCCCGCCGCTCGAAGCGATTCAAACGGTGGACGTCTCCACCAGCGACCACACCGTCGATTTGGGACGCGGCGCCGGCGCGGTCACTAACGTGATCCTGAAGTCGGGATCCAACCAGTTCCACGGCTCCCTCTACGAATTCCTTCAGAACGGCGATTTCGACGCGCGCAACTTCTTCCAGCCCTCGGTAGCCGCCGTCCACTACAACTACTTCGGCGGCACCATCGGCGGACCCATCAAAAAGAACAAGTTGTTCTTCTTCGCCGATTTCTTGCGTACCAGCGATCACGAAGCCAACGCCAACACCGAGACGATACCGTCGCCGCTATCGCGCACCGGAAACTTGAGCGAGGCCCTGGCTGGCTCCAGCCCCGCCTTGGTTTACGATCCGCTAACCGGGAATACGACCACCGGTGTAGGGCGGACTCCATTCCCCAACAACATCATTCCCACAAATCGCCTGAACCCGATCGCGCTCAACATCCTGGCCCTGGTGCCCAACCCGAATCAAGCGTACAGCACCCTGGCGCCGTCCAACAACTACTTCGCCCTGCTGCCCTTCACCAAAGACAACGACTTCACCGACGGGAAGGTGGACTACACCATCAGTGAGAAGGACCGCCTCAGCGTCCGCTTCAGCTTCCAGCGTCCGGTAGTCTACCAGGCCCCCATATTTGGCCCAGCCGGTGGCGACGCCAATGGCGCTTTCGAGGGCACGGGACTTCAGGATACCTACAGTACCGGCTTTAACTGGGACCACGTTTTCTCGCCCACCCTGCTGAACGAATTCCGCTTTGGCGTGGCATACTACCACAACTCGGCGCAGGAGAGCGACTATGGATTGAACGCTTCCACAAGCCTGGGAATCCCTGGCATCAATGTCAGCCAGTTCGACAGCGGCTTGGTGGGTATCAATATTGGCGCATTTACCGAGCCGCTGGTGGGATATTCCGCCAGTTTGCCCTGGATCCGTGCGGAGGCCAACATCGATTTGGTTGACAACGTGACCAAGACGTACGGCAACCACACCTTTACGATCGGTTTCGATATGCGCCGCATCCGTGACGACCTACTGCAGACGCAGACCTATAGCCCGCGCGGCGTCTACACGTTCGGCACTGCCCAAACGCAGTGCGCGGGTGACTGCCTGCTCGCCAACGGCACCACGAGCTCGGCGAGCACCCCGAACAACACCACTTCGTGGGCCAACGACTTGGCGAGCTTCCTGCTGGACAGCCCCGGGGCGGGGGGCACCGGCCGCGACTTCAGCGGCACGTTCCCGACTTACCGGGCCTGGTACTTCTTCCCATACGCCGCCGATAGGTGGCAGGTCAGCAAGAAGCTGACTGTGGATTTTGGGCTGCGCTGGGAATTCTATCCGCCAGGCCTGCCGGCCTTCCCCGGCCAGTTTTCCAACTACATTCCGTCGAACAACACGCTGGTGGTCGGTGGCGTGGGCGGCAACCCCAACAATGGGGGCTTGGCCGACCACCTGAACTACCTTGCGCCGCGTTTGGGCGTGGCGTACCGCTTGACGGAGAAGACGGTTCTCCGGGCGGGGGCCGGCGTCAGTTATACGCCGTTTGAGGACAATACGTACATTAACAACAACTATCCGACAAAAGGCAACATCGGAGCGGTACAAGGCGCCAGTGCGTATACCTCCGCGTTCTACAACGGGTCCCTTCTGAACTTCGAAAGCGGTCTCCCAGTGCCCGCGCCGCAGCCCATCCCGTCCAACGGGATTTACAGCGTCGCGGCCTTGGGCTTCAATGGTTCTACGGAAGGCTATTTCCCGACAAACTTCAAAAACCCTCATATAATCGCATGGAACTTCTCGCTCCAGCAGTCGTTGCCGGCTCATTTCACGATGGATATTGCGTATGTGGGCAATCACGGCGTGGACATGGGCGCGTCGGAAAACATCAATGGCAGCCAGGTGATCGCACCCACCTCCGCGGGCGACCCCGCCTACCTGCCGTACTTCCCGCACACAGGCGCCATAGACCAGTATTTCGTGCCGGTGTCCTCAATGTACAACGCCCTGCAAGTGAAGATTGACCGGCGCTTCGCCTCCGGGCTAAGCATCACTTCCTCGCTCAGCTACCAGAAGGGCATGGCTGACTACAACGGCGGCGACGACGATGGATTCTACGGCTTCTATTTGAACGGGCAAAATCACCGTAATTGGGGGCTGAACGATTTCAATCGTACCGTGACCTTCGTGCAGAGCTACGTGTACCAACTACCCTTCGGTAAAGGGAAACAATTGCTGGGCTCCGCTTCGCGGGGGCTGGACATGATCGTGGGTGGATGGCAGATCGAGGGTATCCTGTCGGTCATGACCGGAACTCCCTTCACCGTGACTTACAGCTCAACGTACTTGAACCTCGACCAAGGCGGCACGAATACGCCCATCGAAGTGGATCCGAGCGTCCAAATTCTGCACGGCATCAACACCACCTCGAACGGCGGATCCCCGTGGTTTAATACGGCCGCGTTTGCCGCGCCACCCTGTCAGTCGGCTACGCCTACCCCGGCCTGCCCGACCGGGGCGATCGATCAGATCGGCGGCGCCGCCCAACAGGTCGGCAACGTGGGACGCAATTCCTTGATCGGTCCGGGATTCTTCAACCTGAATGCTGCCCTCTCCAAGACCATGCACTTCAGCGAACGCGTCGCCCTGCAACTTCGGCTGGAAACTATAAATACAACCAACACCCCGCAGTTCGCCAATCCGAACACTAGTTGCTGCACCGCGAACAACGCCAACTTCGGATTCGTGACGGGCACCGTCGGCAGCGGTTCCGGTTCGGTCAACGCCGGCACCGGCGGCCCTCGCAGCCTCCAATTGGCGGCGAAGTTGACGTTCTAGCTTTTCGAGAAGTAGTTTTTGGCCACCGGGGCGGCGCCCGCCGCACCGGTGGCTATCGCTGTTTTTCGAGACGATCCAGCATTTTCCGGATCTCCGGGTCGGGCTTGATGCGCAGCGCCGCTTCGAAATGCCGGGTGGCGTCCGGCATTCGGCCAGGTATCCCCGATAACGCAATCCCCAGATTGACGTGCGCGTCGGCGGAATTGGGATCGATGCTCAACGCAGCTTCAAAATGCGACATCGCCTCCTGCACCCGCCCGGCGCCCGCCAGCACCACTCCCAGATTGTTGTGCGCGTCTACATAATCCGGCCTAAGCCGCAAGGCTTCCTCGAAGTGTGGGATCGCCTCCTCCGGCTTGCGGCTCCTGGCCAGATCGATACCCATGTTGTATTGCATTTCGGCGGCATTGGACTGCACCTGCGCCAGGTTTTTTCGCGCCTCCGCATAATCCGGCTTGAGGCGGAGCGCGGTTTGATACTCGGCGATTGCCTCCGGCACGCTTCCGGGAGTCGCAGCTAAAGCGTTGGCCAGATCGTTATGCGTGATGGGCGAATCGGGAAGGACTCGCAGCGCCGCCTCATAATGGGCGATCGCCTCCGGGATCCGCCCGGATTTTGCCAAGGCATTTCCGTAGTCGGTTTGCACGTTCGCGGCATCGGGTTCGATTTCGAGCGCGGCTTGATATTGCGCGATTGCTTCAGGGAAGCGCCCATCGTCGGCAAAGGCTACGCCGAGATTATGGTGCGCAAGATAGTTGCCGCGGGTCACATCGAGCGCGTGACGAAAGAGCGTCTCGCTATTCCGCCAATATTGGATCTGTGCTTCGCACAGCGCCGCGCACGCCAGGCACGCGACAATGGCCGCGGAAATGGCGGCCTTGCCCTTAAGAACTTCTGCCAGGCCCCATACCAACATAATGCTCAAGCCCACCATCGGGAGGTACGTGTACCGATCCGCACGAGCTTGCGCGCCGACTTGGATGAGACCAATGACCGGCACAAGCGTTCCCAGATACCACAACCATCCCACCGCAAGGTAAGGACGCGAACGCCGCTCCCGCAGCACGACCATCGAGACGCCCGCAAGCAGCAGCGCTGACAGCGCAATTTGCCATACCGGCAGGTCGCGTGGATAGGGATAGAACACCGCCAGCCTCACGGGCCAAAACATCTTAACGATGTAGATCGCGTACGATACCACGGCGTTCTCCACCCGTAACCCAAGCGGGAATTGCCCAACTTCGCGGACCGCGCCGCTGCTTCTTTGGACCAGGTAGGCGGCGGTGGCGGCGGCGGCGGACAGTGCCAGCATCGGAATCTTCACTCGCAGGGCGGAGCGGAGCGGCTGGCGTAGCGGCCATCTATCGAGTAACAACAGCACAAACGGAAGCGTCACGACCATCGGCTTGGACATGAGTCCCAGGCAGAAGGCCAGCAGCGTAAGCCAATAATGCCGGCGGACATAGCTCCATAGCGCCAAGAACCAAAAGAACGCGCTGAGCGCGTCTTTTCGCTCCGCGATCCAGGCGACGGATTCCACGTGTAAGGGATGCACGGCGAAGAGCATGGCCACGAATGCGCTGGGCCACGTCGCGCTGGTGGCGGCGCGGAGGAATGCGAAGAGGAACACCGTGGCAAACGCGTGAAGCAAGGCGTTGGTGAAATGGTGTCCGCCTGGCCGGAGATCGAAGATCTCCACATCGAGCAGGTGCGAAAGGCGGGTAGCGGGAAACCAATTCGCGGCCTCGGAGCTGGTAACCGCCCAGACCACCCCGTCCATGCTGAGGCCGCCGCGCACGTGCGGATTGTTAGTGACGTAGTCCGGATCGTCGAAGTTGACGAAGCCGAAACGGAAAACCGGCGCATAGACCAGTAGCGTTGTCAAGAAGAGCCCAAGACTAATGCCGAGTATGAGACGGCGGTTCGGCGCCTGCCGAGTTGTCTCAAATGTCGCGTTCGATGACGGCGCGGGAGGCTGCTCGGACATGCTCCTACCGATACGAGGATTTTTCTTGCGCAAGGGAGCTGCAAGCCTCCAACTGTGATTCTACATTCTCAAGTGGGGCTTCGACCTCAAGCGTGTTCGGAAGACATGTTTTGGTGAAACGATAGGCTAACGCGCCTTGGGAGCCGGAATATTCAAGGTCAACCGGTCCGGATCTCCGTAATACCGCAACTCCAACGCGTCGCCCTTTTTCATTCCCTTGGGCCGCGGAAAATAGAGGTACCCCGCGATGGGCTTGGAGGTCTTCGCATCCGGCAGTTCATTGTCCATCAGGGCGCGGTGCAACTCGAAGTTCCTATCCGTCCGCGTGGAAGCAGGCACAGGCGCAGGCTGCCCGCCGCGATTGTCCACCGCTACGCCAACCTGACTATCGGTGTACACGCCGCGATTGTAGGGCCCGGTGGAATACCCGACGGTCTCCCGCACGCGCACGTCCACTGGCGAAGCGGACCCCGCCGACGGCGTCGTGCTCAACGGCTTCGGGCCCGGCACAATCGCCTCGGCATCCACCGGGCTCAAGCTATCCGCATCCGCTCCTACGCGCAGCATGAAATCGTGCGGCGACACCGTCAGTAGTTTGCCGCCTTCCGGATACAGCGCCACCTCGAAGAAGAGATAGTGCGCGGTCCAGTCCGCGTCGAATACCTTTCGCACCTGCGCGGACGCGGCGGCGGAGGCTCCCACGGAGACGCCGGCGGAATCGGCATGCGCCGCATAATCGGCGCTGCTCGGGCGCGGTGGAATGCCCAGGGAATCGGCGAAGAGCAAAGGGGCCGCGGCCAACACAAGAATCCGGCGAGCGCTCATGACGGGCCTCCGTTCTGATTGTATACGTCCAGCGCGCTGGCGCGGTTGCAGCCGTTGGTCTCGCACCGCTGCATGCTGCAAGCGCCATTGGGCCGATTTATACCAAGCCGGAAAACTCGCCGCCGCTTTGACCAGCGCTGCTTCTACAAAGAATAAAAAAAGTCCCGCCGCGCCGCGTGCTAGACTGATCGGCCCATGCATAATAGCCGCGGCTTTCTTTCGAGCATTTTCACCGAATTCAATCTCCATCGAATATTCACGGGGTGCTCGAGCCGCCTGACTATTTCTTTGGCCTTATTACTTTTGCTCGTGGGATATTCCGCGGCCGCCACTCCCGATCGCATTATTCAACCGGTTGACGCCAGCCGGACGCGCGCTGTCGCCGGGAATGTGCATCATCTTGCGCAGCCTCAGTATGACCAGGGCGTGGCCGACCCGCGCACGCCCATGAGTTACATGGTGTTCCTGGTCAAGCCGTCGGCCTCCCAGCTCGGGGCGCTGCAGCAGTTGTTATCCGATCAGCAGAATCCAGGCTCGCCGCAGTACCACAAGTGGCTTACGCCGGAAGCGTTCGGCGACCGCTTCGGCCTCAGCGACGGCGACATATCGAAGGTCGCGGGATGGTTGAAGTCCGAGGGATTCGCCGTTGACCATCAGGCCAGGGGCCGCAATTGGATCGCCTTCAGCGGCGCCGCCGGGCAGACCGCGCGCGCGTTCCACACCAGCATCCATCGCTATGTGGTCGATGGGGCAACGCACTACGCGAATGCCGGCGCGCCCTCCGTTCCCGAAGCCCTGGCAGATGTGGCGGGCGGGTTCCTCGGCTTGAACAATTTCCCCCTGCAGCCGGCGGTCCGCGTGGCGCAGCCCGACTACAATACCGGATCGTCCCACTACCTGGCGCCGGCCGATTTCGCCACCATCTACGACCTTGCGCCGCTCTACCAGGCGGGCCTCGATGGCACTGGCCAAAGCATCGCTGTGGTGGGCGAATCCGACGTGCTCTCGAGCGATCTCAAGGCGTTTCGCGCGCGCTACGGCCTGCCCGCCAACGCCCCGACGCTTGTGCTGTACGACGGCGTAGACCCAGGCTATAACGGCGCCGAACTGGAAGGCACTCTCGACCTGGAATGGTCCGGCGCCATCGCGCCCAAAGCGACCATTTACTATGTCTACGGCGCCAGCGCAATCGCGGCCATGGCAGTCGCCATCGATCTGGATGTTGCGCCCATCGTCACCGTCAGCTACGGAGCATGCGAAATCGACGCCGCGCCAGCGGGGTACGAGCCGCTGGCGCAACAGGCCAACGCGCAGGGCATCACGCTGCTGGCATCTTCAGGCGACGCGGGCGCGGCCGGGTGCGACGAGCAGGACGTCGAGCCGCTGGCGACACGCGGCCGGGCGGTCGATTTTCCGGCGGTTATGCCGGAAGTCACCGGCATCGGCGGGTCCCAGTTCGTGGAAGGCACGGGCACATATTGGGCTTCCGGCAACTCCTCCACTCTCGGCTCCGCGCTCTCTTATATTCCGGAGACGGCGTGGAACCAGTCGAGCAGCTCAGGACTACTCGCCAGCGGCGGAGGCGCCAGCCGGCTCTACTCCAAACCCGGCTGGCAGATTGGCGCGGGTGTGCCGAACGACAGCGCCCGCGATGTTCCGGACCTGACGTTCAGCGCGGCCAGCCATGATGCGTACCTGGTCAATTACGGCGGAGGCACTGCATTTGTTTTCGGCACCTCATGCGGCACGCCTTCCATGGCCGGAATTGTGGCGCTGCTCAATCAGTATCAAATTAATAAAGGAAATCAGACGGTTCCCGGGCTGGGAAATATTAACCCGCAACTCTACCGGCTGGCGCAAAGCGCGCCGAGCGCGTTCCATGACATAGTGTCCGGCAATACCACCGTGCCATGCGCGCAGGGCAGCCCGGACTGCACCACCGGGTCGATGGGCTATCCTGCCGGACCGGGCTACGACCAGGCGACCGGCCTCGGCTCCATCGATGCCAACACTCTGTTCACCCAATGGAACACGGCTGCCCAAGGCGTCACGGTGAAACTTTCCGCCAGCGCCGCCAAGGGCACACTGAACAGTACCGTACAGGTGACGGCGACTGTGGCCGCGGCTGCGGGCGGCGGCACGCCCACCGGCACGGTCAATTTCAGCATCCTCGGAAGTATCGGCGTGGGCTCCATCCCGCTGACCGCTTCCGGCGGGGCGCAGACGGCATCCGTCACGCTGCCTTTGTACGAATTCGACGGCGCCGGAACATTCTACGTGGCGGCGCAGTATTCGGGCGACGCCTCGTTCAGCAGCGGCGGGGCGACCATCCCCATTCAAGTCACGCTTCCATCCGGCGCAGCCGCAATCGTGGTGTTCGGGCCCAATACCGTCTGGCCGAACCTCGATCTGGATGCGCAAAGTATAGCTTGGATCACGGCCATCACTCTTCACGAGACCGCCGGCGTAGCCGCGATGGTTACCGGATTCACTATCGATGGTCAGGCGCAAAGCCTTTCCCAATATTTCCCCTCGCCGGACATTCTGCCCGCCGGCGCATTAAACGTGAGCGTAGTCATGCGCAATTTGGCCACGCCCCTCACTCACACCTTCGGCTTCACGGGCGTGGATGCGGCCGGCATTTCGTGGTCTCGCCAGATCGCGGTGAATTATCTCTCGGCGCCGACCGAGAATCAGTACTCCTTTACGGCGGCCCCGCTCACGGTGACGCAGAATGCCGCTAACCCCGCCTGCCAGTTTCCGGTATTCATCAGCATTGACGACAGCGGCGGCTTCATGAATGTGTTCACCGGCCTCTGGGCGGGAACCGTGGACATGTCGAGCCAGATTGTGCCGGTCTTCGGCACCACCCGTTTGCAGGCTTGGGGATCCATCCAAGGCACGCTCTGCCTCAACGGCATCACGCCACCCGCGACTGAGTACGTTTACCCGATCCGCAGCGACGGCTTCTCGCAGGAGGTCCAGGTGAATTTCGCCGCAGCGCCGGCGAACGCCAGCGGGATTTCCATCGCGATTTCCGCCGCCCCCGCCGCTGTCAGCCTAGGTGCTCCCAGCGTAAGCCAGGCTGCGCAAGCGACGCTTTCCATCGGCATCACCGACAAGACGCAACCGTGGACCGCGGCCGTTTATCCCAACAACCGCACTGCCGGCTGGCTGAGCCTGTCGCAGCTCTCCGGCACAGGCCCGGCGCAGATCACGCTCACCGCTTCCGGTTTCGGTTTTGAGCCGGGGGCGTATCGCGCGCTGATTGTGATTCAATCGGCGAACGCCGTTCCGCAATACATCACCGTGCCCGTGATGTTCGTGCTGGGCGCGGCCTCGGGCATATCGATCGCCGGCGTAGCGAATCCCGCGTCCGGCCAGAACATTGGGGCGGCGGGAATGATCCTCTCGGTCTTCGGCGCGGGGCTGGCCGGATCGGCGCAAACCATTTCCGCCAACCCGCTGCCCTTTTCCGCCGGCTCGGTGACGGCCACCGTCAACAACCTGGCGGCGCCGTTGCTCTACGTCTCTCCCAACCAGGTGAATATCCAGATTCCTTATGAGGTAGGGGCGGGACCGGCCGTGCTGGGCATTACCAATAACGGCCAGGTGGCGGGCTTCCAGTTTCAGGTTGCGCCGTCGGCGCCCGGCATCTACACCGATGGCAGCGGCAACCTGGCAGGCAACGCTTCCGTGCAGCCAGGCGGCGTTGCGACGCTGTATTTGAACGGCGCCGGCGACGTTACACCCACTCTCGGCGAAACGATCGCACCTGTTATGCCGCTCTCGGTGACTGTAGGCGGAGTGCCCGCCCTGCTGCAGTTCGCGGGTCTTGCGTCAAACAACATCGGTACCACGCAGGTGAATTTTTACGTGCCCGCATCGCTCTCCGGAGTCCAACCCGTAGTGGT
>Ga0116129_1000036_pt1 | contig 99597 bp, 84 predicted proteins | sample June2015DPH_17_2_FD_89732 | JGI IMG/M metagenome (GOLD analysis project Ga0116129, IMG submission 89732) | Peatland microbial communities from SPRUCE experiment site at the Marcell Experimental Forest, Minnesota, USA - June2015DPH_17_10 | ecosystem: Environmental > Terrestrial > Soil > Wetlands... | reverse complement strand
CGGGCCGAACGCAAAGCCGCCCGCGATCAAGCGCTCGAAGAAGCCCTGCTTCTCTCCCAACTCGCACAGAGCAAAGGCGAAAAGTATGATGCGGCAGCCGATTTCCCGCCCGAACTCCTGGGATCGGATTCTGTTTTTTCACCTGCCGCAATCACCCGCCTTATCGCCCGGAATCAGCGCCTCAATGAAGCCCGCGACTACGCAAAAACCCGCGTAAACCCGAAGTCCGGTCGCCAAATGCCCGCAGCCGCATAACTCATAAAGTAGGGCGGATCCCCTGGTTCGCGCGCGACCCCCCGGTCGCGCTCCGCCACTACTCGAAAACCGCGCCCAGCTCTCGGCGCATTTCGCCCAGCCGTTCGCACCAGTTCTTTGACAATATGAATATCAATCAACCCCACTCAACACCCGAACTAATTTGGCTCGCGCGGAACTCGGCGCAAATGGCAAGCCGGCAACCCATGGGCAACCCAGGCCAGCAACTTCGCCCCCGCTGCTTTACAATCATAAAGTGGGAACCCAAGCTACACTCCAACTCGCAGTAGACCGGCTGAGCGCCGTGCGCCGGGAAATTGCCAAAATCATCGTCGGCCAGGACGACGTCGTCGAAGGCGTCCTCATCTGCCTGCTCTCCGGCGGCCACGTCCTGCTGGAAGGCGTGCCCGGTCTCGGTAAGACTACCCTGCTCCGCACCCTGGCGCGCACCATGCAGCTCAAGTATTCGCGCATCCAGTTCACGCCCGATCTCATGCCCGCCGACATCGTGGGCAGCATGATCCTCGAAGGCATCGAGGGGGCCCGAATTCTCCGCTTTCAGCCCGGACCCATCTTCGCCCACCTGGTGCTGGCCGACGAGATCAACCGCGCTACCCCCAAAACTCAATCCGCGCTGCTCGAAGCCATGCAGGAACGCACCGTCACCAGCGGCACAACCACGCACGAGCTCGAGCGTCCATTCCTGGTGATGGCCACGCAGAATCCCATCGAGATGGAAGGCACCTATCCGCTCCCCGAGGCGCAGCTGGACCGCTTCCTCATGAAGATTCTGGTGAAATATCCTTCGCGCGCCGAGCTCGGCCGCATCGTCGAGCGCACCATCCAGAAGGAAGAGGAAGTCCCCATCCCCGTCATGGATCGCGATTCCATCCTCGAAGTGCGCTCCGTCTGCCGCGAAGTTCTGGCCGCGCCGCACGTGCAGGAATACGCCATCGCGCTGGTCATGGCCACGCAGCCGGAGCAGAAAGAGGCCCACCCGCTGGCGAAGAAATATGTCCGCTACGGCAGCTCGCCCCGCGGCGCGCAGGCGCTGGTGGAATGCGGACGCGTGCTCGCCCTGATGCGCGGCCGCTTCCATCTATCTATAGAGGATGTGGAACGCGTCGCGCCCGCCGTGCTCAGGCATCGCATCATTCTGAATTTCGACGCGCACGCCGACGGGCAAACCCCGGAGACCATTCTCGATGCCGTCATCCAGGAGGTAACCGCGAACGCTTCCGTCGCGTAGACCCGTATGCCGTCGGCCCCGCTGTTAGACCGCGAGTTTCTCGAAAAGCTCGAGCGCCTCACCATACGCTGGCACAAGTCCTTTGCCGGACTGGTGGGAGGCCACAACGTCTCGCACTTCGCCGGCGCCGGCCAGGAGTTTCTCGACCACCGCAATTTCCATCATGGCGACGACCTGCGCGCCGTCAACTGGCGAGCCTATCTGCGCCTCGAAAAGCTTTTTCTCAAGATGTTTCAAGTGGAGCCGCGCGTGCCCGTCCGCATGCTGGTCGATTCCAGCGCGTCCATGACCGCGCACGGCGGCCAAAAGTTCGAATACGCCCGCAAGCTGGCCGCCGCGCTCTGCTACGTCGGTTTGGTGCGGCTCGACAGCATTGAGATCCGCGGCTTCTGCCAGCGCCTCGCGCAGCGCATCGTGGCATCCGGCGGGCGCCACCGCTATGCCGGAGTAGCCGATGCCCTTGCCGCCATCGAGCCGGGCGGCCAGACCGATTACGTCGCCACCGTCCGCGAATTCATCAGCTGCTATCGTCAGCGCGGCCTGGTGATTGTGATTTCCGATTTTCTGGATGACAACGGCTGCGAGCGCGCCCTGCAATACTTGACTGATTTCGGCCACGAGCTGCTGCTGATTCAGATCTGGGCCGAGGAAGACCGCACGCCCCCATGGACCGGCGAACTCGAGTTGCGCGACGCCGAAACCAGCGCCGGGCTCAAGCTCGATTTCGACGACAATGCCCGCCAGCGCTACACCGAAGCCTTCGACGAATACTGCGACGCCATCCAAACCATGGCCCTGCGCAGCGGTGGCCGCTATGCGGGCTTTTCCACCGCGTCGTCTCTGGAGAGCATCATGTTCGGCGAGTTGATCCGCGTGAAAGGAATCGCCTGATGACGATTTGTGGGGCGGCCAATCCTGGCTGCAGCCGGCTTTCAGCCGGCTCTTGCCTCGCGTGGTCCCTGTGGCCCAAGCACTCGTGGCGCACGCACTCGTGCGTGCCGCGTTCACACTCGTGTGAACGCGCTTGTTCGCCCGCGCGAACCGAGCAAATTGTAGGGCGGACCCCCTGGTCCGCCCGGGTCCCCCTGGACCCGCTCTTCGCCCGGCCAAATCAGCCTAGAGTAACCCACAAAACGCCGACGGGGGCGTCGGCCGTAGAGCAGAGGGCACGCCAGGGTGTCCGCCCGGAGGTCCGCGCCACATTGAATGCCGGCCATCCGATTGTAGGAAGTGTAAGCGACCCCGCCCACCGGCGCATCCGTCACGCCGAATTGCCGGTGTCATTTCTCCAAACGCCCTGACCAGGAACCCCATGTATTTTCTCAACCTTTCGCTCTTCCAATTCCTGGCAATCTTCGGATCCATCTCCGTCGTCTCGGTCGCCCTTTACCTGCTCGACCGCTCGCGCCGTAAGCAGGTCGTCTCCACGCTGCGCTTCTGGGTCGCCGCGGAAAATCCCGTCGCCGCCGCGCGCCGCAAGCACGTCCAACAGCCCTGGTCGCTGTTGTTGCAGCTTCTTGGAATGGCGCTGCTGCTGCTGGCCATCGCGCAGTTGCGTTTGGGAGCGCCCGCGCTTGCCGGCCGCGATCACGTCCTGATCCTCGAAACTTCCGCCTGGATGGCCGCACGCTCCGGCAACCGCACCCTGATGGACCTCGCCCGCGACCGCGCCCGCCGCTACGTGCGCGCCTTGCCCGCGCGCGACCGCGTGATGCTGGTGCGCGCCGACGGCCTGGCCACTCCCGCCACCGCGTTCGAGCCCGACCGCCGCAAGGTGGAAGCCGCCATCCAGGCGTCCGAACCCGGCGCCACCGCGCTCGATCTCGATCAGGCATTCGCCTTCGCGCGCCACATCCAGTCGCAGCAGGGCCGGCGCTCCGGTGAGATCGCCTTCATCGGCTCCGGCCGCACTGGCGAGCGCGATTCCGGGGCCGCCCAGCCCGCGCCGCGCAATCTGCGCGTCATCGCCATTCCCGACGCCATCGAAAACACCGGCCTGCGCAAGATAGGTCTGCGCCGCTCCACAACCGACCCCGACGTCTGGGAAATCTACGTTTCCGCGCACAACTACGGCTCCCAGCCGCGCACCGTCACCGTCTCTCTGACCTTCGGCGCGCGCGACCCCGCCACCCGCACTCCCGCCGGCTCGCAGCGCATCACCATCAAGCCCGCGTCCGACGCGGAGGCCACCTTCCAATACCGCACCGCATTTTCCGGAATGATCGGCGTCTATCTCACGCCCCACGACGCTTTCCCCGCCGACGACCATGCCGATATCGAACTTCCAGCACAGCCCACGCTCAACGTTACCGTCTATTCGAATCAACCCGAGCTGCTGAAACCGGTGCTGTCCGCCACGCCGCGCGTCACCGCGGTTTATCGCAAACCGGCTGAATACCGCGCCACCGATACGGGCCTGGTCATTCTCGACCGCTTCATTCCGCCGCAGCGCCCCGCGGCCGATTCCATCTGGATCGATCCACCCGCGGCCGGTTCGCCCATCCCCGTGCGCACCACTGTGACCAACGTGCCATTCGCCGGATGGGATTCGGCCCACCCCGCCGCGGCCGGCATCCGCACCAAAGACTTCAAGCTGGAGACGGCCACAGTATTCGAGGCCGCGCCCACCGATGGCCGCATTGGCGAGGTGCAAGCCGGGCCGGTAATCGTGGCGCGTCCTGGCAATCCGAAAATCGTCGTTCTCGGTTTCGACCCCGCGCTTTCGGCGATGCGCTATGAGTTGGCCACGCCGCTGCTCTTCGCCAATCTTCTGCGCTGGATATCGCCCGAGATCTTCCGCCGCTGGGAAATCAGCGGTGGCAGCGTCGGCGCCGTCAAGCTGGAGATGGATCAGAACACTGCCCGGAAAGACGTGAGGGTAACCGCCGAAGACGGCTCCGCTCTTCCGTTCACGCTGCGCGATAAGACCGTCAACTTCTTCTCCGGCGCGCCCGGCGCGGTGCGCGTTGTAGCGGGCGACCGCGAGTATATGTACTCGCTCACGCTGCCCGAGCTCGCCGATTCCAAGTGGAAGCCGCCCGCCAGCGCTCTCAAAGGCATTCCGTTCTACGCCCCGGTGCTGGACCGCGCCGCCGAATTATGGCCGTGGTTAGCGGTAGCGGGCGCGTTCTGCCTGCTGGCCGAATGGCTGCTCTACGGCCGCTTCCGCCGCGCGTTGCGATCGAGACCGATAGTGATGCGCCGGCCTCAAACCCAGTCCATGGAGGCCCGCCGATGAAGACGCGGCAATCCTATTCTGTCAATACCAGCCATGCCCGTGGCGCACTGGGCGCCCTCTGGGCACATGCGTGCAGCGTTCACACTCATGTGAACGCGCTTAGTTCCTCGCGTGAACCGTCGTCACTCCCGATCGCCCCTCAGCAGGCCCATCTATGAACTTCGAACACCCCTGGGCGCTCGTCCTATTACTCCTCCCCTTAGGCTGGCTCGCATGGGAATGGCGCTTCTCCGGCCGCCGCGCCGCGCTGCTTCTCAAAGCCGCGGTCTTCGCCGTCATCGTCTTAGCCCTGGCGCAGCCCGTCCTCACGGTGTACGAAACCAAAGTCGCCGTCGCCATGCTGGCCGATACTTCCGCCAGCGTCTCTCCCGCCGATCTGCGCACCGAATCCGCTTACGCCGATCGCCTGGAGCGCGCCCGCGGACGCCACTGGAGCCGCGTCATCCCCTTCGCCCGCGCCACGCGCGACGCCGCCATCGCGGAGCGCCCCAAGGATGGCTGGCAGCTTCACTATACTGCCGGCGCAGGCGGCCGCGGGACCGATCTGGAATCCGCCATCCGCGATGGCGCCGCATCCCTCCCGGCCGGCATGGTGCCGCGCCTCCTGCTGGTCTCCGATGGCAATGAAAACCTCGGCAGCGCCGCGCGCGCCATCTGGCAGGCGCAACAGCTCGGCGTCCCCATCGATACCATGGCGCTCGCCGGCCGCCCCAAGCCCGGACTGCTGCTCGAATCCGTCTCCGTTCCCGGGCAGGTGTTCAGCGGAGAACGCTTCCCCGTCGAAGTCGTGCTGGAATCGCCCGCTTCGGCGGAAGCCGCGGTGGAATTGACCGCCGAAGGCAAGCCCATCGGCGGCAGCCATGTGCAGCTCGCCGAAGGCTCCAACCGCTTGCGCCTGCAGGCCAGCATCAACTCCGTCGGCGCCATCGCGCTGGCGGGAAAGATTTCCGCCGGTTCGCTGGGGGAAGCGCGCTTCGAAGATGCGGTCACGCTGCGCCGTCCGCGCGTGCTTTTCATCTCGCACGATCCTCCGGATAGCGAGGTTCACCTGCGGCGGGTCCTCGAAGCCAACCAGTTCGAGATCGATAGCGCCACCGACGGCGTCCCTGCCAAGCTCGATCCCTACCAGCTCATCGTCTTTAATAATTGGAACGCCGAATCGGTTCCCGCCGACCGCAAGGCCGCCGTGGAAGACTACGTCAAGAAGGGCGGCGGGCTGGCCTGGATCGCCGGCGAGCACAATGTCTACACCGATAAGAAGCTGCAGGACGTCGATCCGCTCGATCGTACGCTGCCGGCCAAACTGGCTCCGCCGCGCTCGCCGGAAGGCACGGCAGTGGTGCTGATCATCGATAAGTCGTCTTCCATGGAAGGCCGCAAAATCGAATTGGCCCGCCTGGCGGCCATCGGCGTGGTCGAGAATCTGCGCGATATGGATACCGTCGGCGTGCTCATCTTCGACAACTCGTTCCAGTGGGCCGTCACTATCCGCAAAGCCGACGACCGCAATTCCATCAAGCGCCTCATCTCGGGAATCACGCCCGATGGCGGCACGCAGATTGCGCCCGCCCTCACCGAAGCCTACCAGAAGATTCTGCCGGTGAACGCGGTCTACAAACACATCGTGCTGCTCACCGACGGCATCTCCGAAGAGGGCGACAGCATGACTCTCACCAAGGAGGCTGTCGCCAACCGCGTCACCATCTCCACGGTCGGTTTGGGACAAGATGTCAATCGCGCGTTTCTCGAAAAGGTGGCCTCCTCGGCCGAGGGCAAATCGTACTTTCTCAACGACCCCGCGGGCCTCGAGCAAATCCTGCTGCATGACGTGCAGGAGCATACGGGCGTCACCGCCGTCGAAAAATCGATTCAGCCGAAAGTGGTGAAGCAGGCCGAGATTCTGGACGGCGTCGGTATCGAGAGCGCGCCCCCATTGCACGGCTACGTGCGCTACACGGCGAATCCCACATCGGACACCATTCTCGCGGCCGATCACGACGATCCTCTGCTGGTGCGCTGGCAGTATGGTCTGGGCCGCGCCGCGGTTTTCACATCCGACGCCAAAAACCGCTGGGCCGCCAATTGGATTTCGTGGCCCGGCTACGATAAGCTCTGGGCCAATATCTTCCGCGACCTTTTGCCGCACGCTCCCCAAAGCGAGACTACGGCGGATTTCGATCGCGCCTCGGGCGAGCTGGTGGTGGATTACCGGCTGTCGCGAAACATCGACGACCCGGCGGCGATTCCGGACATATTCGTTCTCGGACCGGACGGTTTTCAATCGCCGCTCAAAGTCGGCAAGGTAGCCGCCGGCCACTACCGCGGGAAGGTGATCATCGGCCAGGCGCAAGGACTGTTCCGCGTGCGTCCGGTAGCCGATTCGCGCGCATTTCCGGAAGTCGGCTTCTACCGGCAGGAAGAAGAGATGCAGGAGTACGGCAACAACGAAGAGCTGCTGAAGCAGATCGCCGCCGCCACCGGAGGCCATTTCGACCCCGCTCCCCAGCAGGTTTTCGACGCGGCCGGCCACAGCATCCGCACCAGCATGCAGTTGTGGCCGGGGTTGCTGGCGTTAGCGCTGCTACTCAACCTTTCCGAACTAGTCTTACGCAAGTGGAAGGGATTGCTGGAAGCGCTCCATTTGCGGCGTGTAGCCGAGGCAGTGTGATGCTTGTGCGACAGGCCTCCTGGCCTGTCGTCTTTGTGGGGCAGCCAATCCTGGCTGCAGGCGGCTTTCAGCCGGCTCTCTTCGCTTCCTTCTTCTGCCTCGCGAGCGCGCTGATAGCCCAGCCCGCCGACAAGCCCGCAGACCAATGGATTCGCAGTCCGGAGCCGCTCCAGCAAGCATGGGCCGCGCACTGGATCGCAGAGCGGAAGCTCACCACGCTAATCCCCGAGTTACTGCGCGTGGTGGAATCGCCCGAGACTTCCGCGGATAACAACGCCGCGAAATTCGCCGCTTTGGACACGCTGATCCAGCTCAACGCCGAAGTCCCGCTCCGCGATCTGGAGCCACTGGTGGACCAGTTCCCGACAGACGTATTGATCCTCGCCTCGCGCTCGACTGAAGACGCGAGCGCCCTGCTGTTGAAGCTTCTCGACCGCCAGCACAATCGCGAAGCCTTCGTCGCGGTGGGCGAGCTGTTAGCGCCGAAGCGCAATGCGGGTTTCGCGAAGGACGCCCTGAAGGAGTTCTGCCAGGCCGCCACAGTCTATGTCTACAATCCCGAGCAACCGCAAGGCATGGGCGGTGGATGGTCTGGCGATGCGCTCGGCAAGACCGATCCGCCGCGCGCGGACTGGCCCGAAACCGGCTCCTATCGGCTCGTCGAAAGCAGCGCCCAACGCATGCGGCATTGGATTCCGCTGGCGGATGGACCGCATCCTGCCTCCTTCATCCGAACGGCCAACAAGGCCTACGTGGATCACGGCTTCGACTTTTCGAGCGAAGGGAGCGGCGACAATTCGTGCATCCGCGCCGAGGAATTCCTGGCGATATATCTGGAGACCTCGCCATCGCAATTGCCCATCCGCTCGGAAGCCAAGCTCGATCTCGTCTGGACCAGTCCCGAAGCATTTGAGGCCGCGGTCCGCGGGTTCATCGCCGGGCAGCGCGTACGCTTCGCAATTCTAGCCGGACAACTCGCCGCCCGCGGCTACCTGACCGCGGACGAAGCCTCCAAGGTCAGGCTTAACCTGCGAATCTCCGCCGACGACGCCCGCGAACACGACCGGACGCCATTGCCCAACATCAGCGAATGGAAGTAGGACAGGCCTCCCGGCCTGTCCCAGCAGTTTCTACATTTTCCTGCGATTTTGCACGCGTCCACCCCACTGTCTGTGGGGCAGGCGCTTCCGCCTGCCAACCGTTATGTTCTACCGCAGAAAGCTTCCTCACTGGCATCCCAATCTCACAGAGGCAACCTTCCTGTTTGTCACTGGCGTTTGGCCGGCTCCATCCGTGGGCCCGCCGCTGAAGCCGCCCACAGGCGCAAATGTATCCGCGCGCCGAGCCTTCCTCGTCTTGGACCGTGAAGTGGACAAAGGGACAAAGCTGCTTTCGGGCCGTCTGTCGCTGCGCAAATGCGCTCAGGGCTCCTGCCTCTAACCCGCGCGCGTTTCCGACTGCAGCGCCGTCACCGCAGCCACGCTATACACGTCTTCCACCGAGCATCCCCGCGAGAGATCGTTCGCCGGCTTCGCCAGCCCTTGCAGAAATGGCCCCATAGCCGCCGCGCCGCCCAATCGCTCCACCAGCTTGCAGGCGATATTCCCCGCCGCCAAATTCGGGAAGATCAGCGTGTTGGCGCGCCCCGCCACGCGCGAGCCCGGCGCCTTCGAGCGTCCAACTGCTTCGCTAACCGCCGCGTCGGCCTGCAATTCGCCGTCGACGTTCAGCTCAGGCGCGCGCTCGCGCACGATGCGGAGCGCTTCCACGACCTTGTTCACCTGTTCGTGCTTGCCGCTGCCCTTGGTGGAAAAGCTCAGCAGCGCAACCGCCGCTTCGGCGTTCATGAGCACGCGCGCGCTCTCCGCCGTGGCGATGGCGATGTCCGCCAATTCGACTGCGGATGGTTCAATCACTACCCCGCAATCGGCGAAAGCCATCAGTCCGTTATGGCCCAGCGAGCAGTCCTGCAGCGCCATCAGGAACACGCTCGAAACCAGCCTGGCGCGCGGGGACGGCCCAATGCAATGCAGCGCCGCGCGGACTGTATCGGCCGTGGTATTGACGGCGCCGCCCACGAATCCGTCGGCATCGCCCGCGCCCACCATGAGCGCGGCGAAATACAGCGGCCACCGTGCGATCTCCGCCGCTTCCACTTGGGTGACGCCTTTCGCGCGCCGCCGCTCGTGATAGAGCGCCGCATACTTGGATAACTGCGGCGCCGCCGAAGGGTCGATGAAAGTAACTCCGCCGGGCGCCGCCGCCGGTCTGGGCCCGATCAGCACCGGGCGAAGCACTCCATCCCGCGCCAACCGTGCGGCAGCCTCCACCACGCGCGCATCGCCGCCTTCGGGGAAGACGATGCTCTTGTTCAGCTTGCGCGCCCGTTCGACGACGCTGCGCACGAAGACGGTAGCGGATTCTGGAGTGGCCATAAGATTAGGCGCCTGAAGGGCTACGGTAGATAGTCAAGATCCAGCAGTTGCGCCATCGTGTATGGGCATGACTCAGGGAGAGCTTTCACGTCGCAACGCATTTCGATCGCCGCCAATCTCGCAGCCACCGCATATGCTTCACCGACTTGACTGGCGAATCCGGGTTTGAGGCTGGGGCTCTCTTCGAGAAGTACTGAGATGGCATCGCGCTGCTGCGCAATGGTCCGTTGCCAGCTCGTGCTCCGTTTCTCGGGCTGAAACTGCCACGTCAGCAGGTGCTGGATGAGGCGCCCCAGCCGGCTCCGTACTGCGTGCCGCTGCCGCCTTGACAAATCTTCTATCTCCTCCGCCACATGTTCCAGATCGACCTCGGAGAAACGCCCTGCGCGCAGCAGTTCCGCGTTCTGCTCGGCCCATGCCGCAAAATCCAAATCATACAGGTCCGCGGTTCTCATACTCTTAATTATTATCGCGGAAAATCTGGTGAGCACGGTGGGACTCGAACCCACAACCACCGCCTTAAAAGGGCGATGCTCTACCATTGAGCTACGTGCCCACAAATGAATGTCGCGTGAACGTGGGGAAAGAACTGCTTCTCGTCCAGTGTATCAGACCCTCCGTTATACTTGACGTGGGGCGGGCCCATGGCCTGCCGCGTCCGAACCGCTCCGAGCGCTCGGCCTTCGGGCGGCAATCCGCGATTGAGGCTTGGACGCTTCACGCGGCAGGCCATGGGCCCGCCCCACCATAAAACCATGACCCGCCAGTCTCGCCGATTCCTCTTCATCCTGGTGGCCATCCTCTTCACCCTCGCGATCGGTACCGCGGGCTTCGTTCTTATCGACCATTACTCTCCGTTCGACGCGTTCTACATGACTCTCACCACCATGACAACGGTGGGTTACGGCGAGTTGCATCCCCTATCGACGGCGGGCCGGGTCTTCAATTCCTTCCTGATTTTCTTCGGCGTCACGACTCTCTTTATCGCTGTGGGCGCCATGACTCAGACCATCATCGAATGGGAGTTCGGAGACGCCATCGGCAAGCGGCGGAACAAACGCATGATAGACAGACTCAAAGATCACTTCATCATCTGCGGCTATGGGCGCGTGGGACGCGGCGCGGCCGCGGAACTCACTCACGCGGGCGCGCCGTTCGTCATCGTCGATATCGACCCCGAGCGGTGCGAGCGGGCCATGGTGGCGGGACACCTCGCCGTCGCGGCCGATTCCACCCGCGACGATACCTTGCGCCAGGTGGGAATCGAGCGGGCGCGCGGCTTAGTGGCGGCGCTATCGAGCGATGCGGATAATCTCTTCGTACTGCTCTCCGCCAAGGGCCTCAATTCCCGCATCTACGTGGCCACGCGGGCCGCCGAAGAAGGCGCGGAAGAAAAGATGCGGCGCGCCGGGGCGGACGCCGTTTTTGCGCCGTACTCCATCACCGGGCACCGCCTGGCGCAGTCGCTGCTGCGGCCGCACGTGGTGCAATTTCTCGACTTCACCACCACCAACAGGCTCGGCGAGGACATCGCCATCGAGCAGGTTCCGGTGGCGCCATCCAGCCGGATGGTTTCGAAGACCATCCGCGAAATGCAGATCGGCCGCGACCTCGGCGTCATCGTGATGGCCATCCGCAGTCGCGAAGGCGCCATGGTCTTCAATCCGCCCGCGGACACGCCTGTGCGCGGCGGCGACCATCTGATCGTCATGGGGCGACAGGATAGCCTGCGAGCTTTGGAACGGCTGCTGGGGAGCGAGCGGTAACAAGTTATAATTGGGAATTAGAAAGCCAGCCATCAGACCCGCGGTTCATGATTAAGCGCATCAAACAGTTCTTCGAATCCGTAGCCTACGCGGGGTTGAAACCTTCCGGAGGAAAACCGCTTGTCACAGCCGAGGCAGGGCGGTCCGGGTGGCTCGCGCCAATACAGGATAGGATCGAGAGGTTTCTCAACAAGGGCGGCTCCACCGATCCGCTATATCTGAGCAACCGGACCTTCCTGCAGAAAGCCAGGATGTGGTTGATCATCGGCGTGCCATCGGTTGTCTTACTGGGCGGCCTTGGCCTGGTTCTTACCGGCTATTTCAACCAGGACGCGCCTGTGGCTCCTCCGCCGGTAGGCCTATCCAACGCCGAGATCGCGCAGAAGATGCTACCCGATTTGAATAAGGATCTGCACATCGCGAGTCAGCACGACCTGGACGTGCAGGACGTACACATTATCCGCGCCGGTTCGGTTAAGTTGGCGGGACTGGCTTTGAATAACACCGATCATGCCATCAAGAAAGTAGAGTTAGTGTTTGAGTTGACCGATAAGTACGGTTCCCGCCAGGGCGCCGTGAGCACTGAGCTGACGAACCTGGCCGCCAGGTCCAGCGTGCCCTTCCAGTTTGCCATCGAAGAGCAAGCGGCGGCGTTCGCGCTGGTGCGCGAGATCCACGTCGAGTAGTTAGTGGGGCGGCCAATCCTGGCTGCAACCGGCTTTCAGCCGGTTCCTTTCAAGTGAGGCTTCCTCAAGGCCCCGGCGGCGCCAAAAATTCCAAGGGCGCAAACGCTACGATGAGCCACCGCTTGCCGCGCTTCTCTACCACGCACTTCACTGTCTCCTCCTTACGGAGCGACCTCCCTACGTCCATCGGATTGGTCAGCGTCATGACCCAATCGATCTCCAGCGAGCGGCGATCGTCGCTGCCCTCGTTGCTCGTCAACTGGAGGGCCGGCTCGACCAGCCATATCGATGTCAGCGCCTGCAGGTTAGCCTCGAGTTGAGCGTAGCCAACCATGGCGCGGTCGAAGCGGGCGAGTAAGTTGGAAAGATAGTTCTCCTCCCGCCCGTCGGCGCGCCGCGAAGCCTGGTGCAAATCCACCGCAGCTTCGGATATGGCGTCCCATGCTTCCCGCCCGTGCGGCGGGGCGAAGAGCGACACCGGCTCGAACGATCCGATGCGCAGTTTTCCGCCGCTCCGCTGCGCGCGGTACGTTACCTTGACTTGCCGCCTGGTGGAGCCCGCCGATAGATCGTGCGCGTCGATATCCAGCGTCCAATTCATCTGGCCGCTCGATAACTCGGCGCCCGATAACTCAATGGAAGCCTGCACATCTGCATCGCGCAGCAGCCCGTGAACGTTGGCGGCAAGCTCTTTATAACCTTTCATAGCCGGGTCAAACGCCGCCAGAAACAGCTTTTCCTGATGATTGCGAAGGGCCTCCGCGGCGGAATTGACAAGCGCCTCGATATCGTCGCCGTCATCGCTCGCGTCCGCGCGCAGGCAGGCGGCCATGGGAATCCAAAGCAGCGTGCGGCGCGTCATCCGGCCTGTCATGCGGCCTGTCATCTCATGTCCTGTAACTGCCGTTGATGCGGATATAGCCCTCAGTCAGGTCGCAAGTCCAGAAGCGCGTTTCGCCCTTGCCTTTACCGCGAATCGTCACGCGGATTTCGCACTCGGGCGCGTCCAGCTTCCGCTTCAATTCCGCCTCGGAAAACGGCGCCGCCAATCCGCCTTTACACACCGCCACGCCTTGCATATGAACATCCGTCTTCACCGGATCGAACGCCACTCCGGCATTCCCGGCTGCCGAAAGAATCCTGCCCCAGTTGGGGTCGGAGCCCGCAATGGCGGTCTTGACGAGCGGCGAATTTGCAATGGAACGCGCGATGCGGGCGGCCGCACCGTTCGAAGGCGCTCCAGAAACCACAATTGTGACGAACTTTCTGGCGCCTTCGCCGTCGCGCGCGATCGCCTGCGCCAGCGACTCCATTACGAGTGCGATCGCTTCTTCCACTTTCGGCATTTCCTTGGGGTCGGGACGCACGCCCGACGCGGAATTCGCCAGCAGCGCCAGCGTGTCGTTGGTGGAAGTATCGCCATCCACCGAGAGCCGGTTGTAGCTGCGCTCCACCGTACGCTTGAGCATGGCGCGCAACGGAGCCAGGGGAATATCGGCGTCGGTGAGCACGAACCCGAGCGTGGTGGCCATGAGCGGCTGGATCATGCCCGAGCCCTTGGTCATGCCGGCAATGCGCACTGTTCCGCGGCGGAGCTTGACTTCGCCGAAGGCCGTCTTGGGAACCAGGTCGGTGGTCATGATGGCGCGCGCCACGTCGTCAAACCGCTCTCCGTTGAGCGACGCCACCAGCTGCGGCATCGCTTCCGTGATTTTCCGGGCGTCCAGTTCCACGCCGATCACGCCCGTCGACGCCACCAGCACCTGCGCCGCCGGCAGCCGCAGAAGCTTGGCCGCAGCCTTCGCCGACGCCAGCGCCACCGCGTCACCGGTGCGCGTGGCGCAGTTGGCATTGCCGGCATTCGCCAGAATCGCCCCCGCCAGTCCGCCCGAGAGTTTCAGATGGCGGCGGCTCAGCTTTACCGGCGCGGCCTGCACGCGGTTCTGCGTGAACACGGCCGCGGCGTTGGCCGGAAGGCCGCTCACAATCAGCGCCAGATCGGCCGTTTCCACTTTGCGGATGCCGGCGTAAGCGGCCGCGTAAGCATAGCCGAGCGGCAGTTTCACTGGCGCAGTTCCCCCCAAAGTTCATTCTCGGATAATCGCTGCCCATTTGCGAAGTCGGCCGCCGGCATCCGCTTGCGCCCTTCCAATTGCACCTCCACCAGAGTCACGCTCCCGCCGTCAACGCGCGTCTTCCATATATAGAAACGTTGCCCCCGGAACATGGTGTAAGCCCCTGGCCACGGCTGCAACCCCCGGACACGATTGTGAATGGCTTCCACCGGCCAATTCCAGTCGATCAATCCATCTTCCTTCTTCAGCATGGGGGCATAGCTCGCCTGCGCGTTGTCCTGCTTTTCGGGAATGATAGACGCCAGCCCGTCCAGCGTCTTCACCAGCAAATCGGCGCCCGTCACGGCCAGCCGCTGTCCCAATTCGACGGCGTTCTCGTCGGGCCCTATCTCCGTTTCCGCCTTCAGCAGCATGTCTCCGGTATCGAGACCCGCGTCGATCCGCATGGTGGTGACGCCGGTGCGCGTCTCGCCATGGACAATCGCCCATTGGATAGGACCGGCGCCGCGGTATTTCGGCAGCAGCGACGCGTGGACGTTGATGATGCCATTGGGGACCAGATCGATCACGCTTTGCGGGATAATCTGCCCGTAACCCACTACCACCATCGCGTCCGCGCCCAGCGACCGCAGATGCTCCACGGCTTCCGGCTTGCGCACGCGCTCCGGCTGATATACAGGAAGCCCCAGCCGCAGCGCCGCTTCCTTTACCGGCGATTGCGCCAGTTGTTGGCCGCGGCCGCGGGGCCGGTCGGGCTGCGTCAGCACCGAGAGCACTTCATGCCCGGCCGCGACGATGCGTTCCAACGTAGGAACCGCAAACGCCGGCGTGCCCAGATAGGCCAGCCGCATCATGCTCTGTGGGGCAACCAATCCTGGCTGCAGCCGGCTTTCAGCCGGCTCTCTTCGTCTCGCGCCGCGCCGCTTTCCGTCGCCGAAGTGGCGCGCGCACCCATGCGTGCAGCGTTCACACTCGTGTGAACGCATCCGCTCCCCACTCCGCAATAAACCCTCATCACTCCCACTCGCCGTCGCGCTGCAGCTTCTTGATTTTGCGCTTCATAACTTCGCGCTTCAGCGTGCTGATGTGCGTAAAGTAGAGCCTGCCATAGAGATGATCGGTCTCATGCAGAAAGGCGCGCGCCAGCAGGTCCTCGCCCGTCATTTCGAACTCTTCGCCCTTGACGTTCTGCGCGCGAATGGTTACCCGCTTGCCGCGCCGCACCTGCTCGCGAAACCCGGGGATGCTCAGGCAGCCTTCCTCCCCGATCTGCCGGCCTTCCACCTTCACGATTTTGGGATTGATGAGCACCAGCTTCTCTTCGGGCTTCTCGCCGTTCGAGACGTCGATCACAGCGATCTTCTGTGACACGCCGATCTGCGTCGCCGCCAGACCCACGCCCTTGGCCGCGTACATCGATTCGAACATGTCCTCCACAAACTTTTGCAGCGCCGGCGTATCGAATTGCGTTACGTCGTCCGCCTCGCGCTCCAGCACCGGGTTGCCCAACTTCACAATCGGATAGACCATAATTGTCAGAAACTCTTCACCTGCTCTTGGTAACCTTCGAAATTGCGCCGCGTCTCTGGCACCGAATCGCCGCCGAATTTTTCCAGGAACGCCTGCGCCAGCACGATCGCCGTCATGGCTTCGCCAATCACGCCCGCAGCGGGAACCACGCACACGTCCGACCGCTCATAGGCCGCGAGAGCCGGCTCCCGGGTGGCGAGGTCCACGGATTCGAGCGGCCGGCGAAGCGTGGAAATCGGCTTCAACATGCCGCGCACCAGCACATCTTCTCCGTTGGTAATGCCGCCCTCAAGGCCGCCCGCCCGATTGGCGCCGCGCGTGAAGCGCCGGCCTTCGCGGTCATAGTGGATCGTATCCTGCACCTTCGATCCGAAACTCGCCGCGCCTTCCGCCGCGAACCCGACCTCGACTCCCTTCACCGCCTGCATCGAGACAATCGCCTGGGCCAGGCGGCCATCGAGACGCGTATCCCAGGCGATGTGCGACCCGAGCCCGGGCGGAACTCCGCGCGCCACCACTTCGAAAACACCGCCCGCCGTGTCGCCGGTGCGGTAGGCTTCATCCACCACGGCCTTCATGCGCACTTCAGTTTCCGCATCCACGCAGCCCAGCAGCACGTCGTCCTTCCGGCCCAGCGCGGCGATCTCTTCCCACTCCGCGGCGCGTTCGAGGCGCACCGGACCCACCGCGATCACGTGGCTCCAGATCTGAATGCCGAACTCGCCCAGCAGGGCCTTGGCAAGAGCGCCCACCGCCACGCGGGCCGCCGTCTCCCGCGCGCTGGCGCGTTCCAGAATGTAACGCGCATCGTGAAAATTGTACTTGATGGCGCCGGCCAGATCGGCGTGGCCCGGCCGCGGGCGGGTCACCGTCTTGCGCTTCTCCGCAGACCCCGCAAAATCCTCCACCGGCAGCGATTCCGTCCAGTTCTTCCAATCGTTGTTGCGAATCAGCATCGCCACCGGCGAACCGATGGTATGGGAGTGGCGTACGCCGGCCACGATTTCCACGCGGTCGTGCTCGATTTTCATGCGGCCGCCGCGCCCATAGCCCTGCTGGCGGCGCCAAAGCTCGCGATTGACCGCGTCGAGTGATATGGGGATGCCCGCCGGGAGCCCTGTCAGCGTAGCCACCAGGCATTCGCCGTGAGACTCCCCCGCAGTCTCAAAACGCAACATGGAGTAAGATTTTTTATGGTAGCAGAAGCGAACAATTATCTGGATTTTTACGTACTGGATAAATGAGGTGACGCGGCCGTGCTGAAATTCCTTCTGTGGTGCATTCTGTTGGTCTTGTGCTGGCCTTTGGCCATTGCCGCCCTGGTTCTCTACCCCTTGGTATGGCTGTGCCTTTTGCCATTTCGCATTTTGGGTATAGCCGTTGAGGGCGCTCTGGAGCTGGTTTGGGCGGTGATCACGCTGCCCGTACGGATTGTCCGGACTATCGCCTAACCGGTGGCAACGGCTTGTGTGGTCCCATGGCCAGCCGATCCAGGCTCTTCCATTCGAACCAACCTGAGGGGCCACGATTCGGAACTCACCCCTCCGCATTCCATTCTCAAGAATGTTCTCCCTCGGCGACATCGCCCGGAACCCCAACATTGATCTGGCGGCATCCTTCCGAGTCGGGTTCACCGAGGTATTCGACCTCAACCCAGGCGTCTCCCAGACGCACACAGATATTACTCCGATCGGCGTTTTCGGAAAGACCGTTCACCCAAAGACTGATGAACGCACGCTCTTATTGTGATTTCCGCAGTGCTCCAGGTGATACCGTCGCACACTCCCTCAGAACCAGCCGATCGATCTTCAGGGGCATATCGACAGCTATGCGAAGGGTTCGCCCGAATCCGGTTTCCGGGAATCGAAGGTGCACGGCGTTCCAGCCGCCTTCTAAACCCGGGGGCAAGCGAAAATTGGCCAGCCAGGCGCCATCTTCCTCATGTTTCACACACAGCGCCGGGACGCCGAAACCACCAACTTCAAAGCGAAGCTACTCACGAGTCACGCACTCCCGATGCGTGCGGAACCAACAGGTGATGTATTCCTCTTTGCGGGTTGAAAAATTCACGCCGAAGTTTCTGGCGTGGACGACGGCGAGCAGCTCCGGCGCCTCCTGTTCCGTTTCCAGCGGGACTGGCTCCCACTTCCGGTAGCACGCAGCGCCCGCGATCACGCCCGAAGCGTATAGGAATTCTACGCGGGCAAACCCGGCAGCCCGGCACATCGCCATCAAACAGCCGACCGTAGGGCCGATCCAGCTGTCCAATTGATTCCCCAATTCGTCCGTTTCGTAAAAACTTCATGGTGGGGATTTCTTTTTGGCGCTCGCGCCAGGTTTCCGCGTCCGTCACAAACGATTCCACGATGGCCGTATCTATCGTGAGGGCGCAAACGATTTCCAGAGCCAGGAGCGGGTGTTTCAGATGGTATAGAACGCCAAAAAAGAAGACGAAATCGAACTTGCCAAGACCGGCTTGCGGTAACTCGAAAAAATCGAAAATACGATACGATACGGTGGACAACAGAGTCTTGCGGATATGGAGAAAATTGGGAATTTCGATGCAGTCCACCGCCGTGACATCGGCTCCATGCCGCTCGGCTTCAAAGCTAAACCAGCCATCCCAAGCGCCAATATCCAACACCCATCTCCCTGCTAATTCCCTGGGAATCGGAAACCGGGCATACCGCTCTTTGAGAACTTCTATTCTGTTGTAGCCTTCGATAAAGGTTCCGTCCGGTAGCTCAAAGCTGTGATACCAGCCCTTTTCAGCAAGTTCCTGGCTGAAATCCTTAGCCCTGCGCGGTTCACGAATAAGGGATAGCCGCATTGGCGTAACTATCATAAGCGGAATTTTTCCGTCTCCACGGTATTGCCGTCTCCGGACCGTACACAAACAGAGCCCGGCATATCCTGCCGGGGTCTTAACGCGGCCCGCGCCACGGTGTGCGCTCCGAAGGACAATCTTGTTGAATCTTGTGATAACTAATATTGAATAATACTTCTACATGAGGCGATACTTTATAAGAAGGACCCATTTCTCAGTTACAATATCAGTATTAGGACTCCGCTGACCTACCCTTGCCCGTTCTCCTGGCGCCACGCCTGAGAGCCCCCCGCGCTCAAATCAATTGTTCCATCAGCGAGACCAGGTATTCCTGGTCGAATGGCCCCGACCGATAGGTGCGTGGATCGAAAAAACGCCACATGCGCCGGTGTTTTTCCAAAGTAAAAAAGATAAGCTGCTCTTCGATCAGGTCCTTATCCAGCAGCTCCTGATTGAAGGCGCGAACCGAACCCGCCAGCGTGTAGGGAATGCGGAACTCTTCCGTGGACACTAACTCGGCAGTGGCGGCGTACTCCATCTGCAGGATCCGCCCCCGTACGCTGATCTGGATCAGGCATGCTGAATCGTCCCGAATGTGTGCGCCGCCGGATGCCGCCGGATCGATCATAACCTCCGCCCGCGGCAGCAGACGGTTGAGCCCGGCCACAAACTCCGCGCAGATGGCGTATATCTCATCCGCGGCCGCGCTGCGCGTAGCTGTAATTTCGCGCTCGCGTTCCAGAGCCATTTCATCTTTTCCCGCCAGCGCCGCGATGCCTTCCGCCAACTTCTTGAGACGCGCATCCGCGGCCTGTGCGGCAGTCGCCGTACGCTTCATGGCTTCCAGCATAGCCTGCCGGCGCCCGGTTACTTCACAAGCTCGCTGCGATTAATGAGATCGAGAAGATCCAGGTCCATTTCCCTTAGAATCGCATCGGCGTTCTTCCAGGAGAACAACCGCTTTCCTTTTAGTGTGTTATGGATATGCGGTTGCGAAATTCCGGTTCTTCGTGCCAGCCCGCGCTCGGTGACCGCCCCACTCTGGACGCATTTGTTGAGGTAACGAATCAGCGCGCCGTGGAGGTCGTGAAAGGTCATTTGAGATCGCAAAACTATATTTCTACAGGAAATAGGGGCGCACTGAAAAGACCTAAATTCCGCGTGAAATTAAGTAGCTTAACGATAAGATAAAATCCAATCTAAGTGAGCTTAAAATATTGAAGCCATTAGATTTTGTTAGTAAATGATAATACTAGTACGGTTAGTATATAGTGATAACTTATTTCTTATATTGTTGACGCATTTCAAATAGGAGATAGAGTGGGGTACAGTGATTGCGGGTCAGCCGAGGCTGTCCTGCGGAAAGACATTCTCATGCTGCTAAACCAATCCAACGCTATCGGCCTTGCCAAGGTGTCGTGCTCGTTATGTCACGGCATCGGTGTCCGTATGATTCGCACTGACACCGAAGTTCCCTGCAATTGCATTTTTCGCGCGATCTTTCGAGCGTGCTTGAACCGTTTCCGGCAGTGCACCATTTCCGCCGAGCATATCGGTTCCGTCTCGCTGGAGTTCTGCCGGGGAAGTGAAGGCCGGCGAATCTACTCCCGCAAGCAGCAGGAATTCGCCGCCGACTTCTGCCTGGTCAGCCGCCGTACGCTGGACGAAACCGAGCATATTGTTTTCAAGTACCACTTTCTTCTGGGCGCGGATTGGAGCCTGTGCTGCCGCCAGTTAAAGTTAGACCGCGGTAGTTTCTTCCACATGGTCTACCGCATCGAACAGAAGCTGGGACGAATCTTCTGCGAATTGAAGCCGTATGCGCTCTACCCGCTCAACGAGTATTTCGGAGGACTCATTCGCCGCAAGCCGGTGAGCATCTTTCGGGAGCCGGTGAGCCAATCGTTCCTTCCGCCCATGGCCGCGTAGGCCGTCAAGACGAAACATGCGGCGGGGCCATCTGTAACTTCGGCGTACAATTAAGATCGAAACCCGCCGGATGGATCAGCTCACCCACACTCTGACAGGCCTCTTTCTAAGCCGCGCCGGGCTGAACCGATGGACTCCGCGCGCTTCTGCGATCCTCATGCTAGCCGCCAATGCGCCGGATATCGACATCGTTAGCGCCGCCGGCGGCTCGCTGAATTACCTTCACTACCACCGCCATCTCACGCATTCGTTGGCCGCCATGCCGGTTATGGCAATGCTGCCGGTGTTGTTGGTTCGCGGCGTGACTCGCAAGCCGGTCCACTGGCTGGGCGCGTTTTTCGCCGCGCTGATCGCCGTGGCGTCGCACCTGCTGCTCGATTGGACCAATAGCTACGGCATTCGCTTGTTGCTGCCGTTCTCGGGCCAATGGCTGCGGCTCGATTGGACCAACGTGGTGGATGTGTGGATTTGGGCGGTGCTGCTGCTGGGCCTCGCCGGTCCGTTTCTGGCGCGGCTGGTGGGGTCTGAGATCGGCTCCGGCACTCTGCGCCAGCGTTACCCCGGCCGCGGTTTCGCGGTCTTTGCGCTCGGTTTCCTGCTGCTTTATAACTGTAGCCGGGGAACGCTGCACGGGCGGGCGGCAGCGGAGCTGCAAACCAGAATCTACGGCGAATCGGCGCCGCTGCGCGTTGCGGCGCTGCCCAACGCCGCGAATCCTTTGGATTGGCGCGGCCTCGTAGAGACCCCCGAATCGTATGCCGTAGTGGACTTAAACCTGGCGGGGCAGTTCGACCCCATGCGCGCCCAAATCTTCCACAAACCCGATCCCAGCCCCGCCATCGATGCCGCCACCCACTCTGCAGCCTTCCAACAATTCCTGGGCTTCTCCCAATTCCCGCTGTGGCGCGTGACCCCCGCGGACGAGCCCGAGAACAGCACGCTGGTGGAAATCATGGATATGCGCTTCGGCTCGCCGCTGGCCCCAGGCTTCATGGCAAGCGCTCTGGTGGATTCCCGCCTTCGCGTCCTGCGGACATGGTTTCAATTCGGCGTCATCCGGCCCCGGTGATTTTCCTCCGGTTCTAAGAGGTTTCACCGATTCCTCTTCCGCCCGTTCTCGTCCAGAATGAAATCATGCAGTCCCACCCATCAGCCGTACTGGACCGTGAGCAACTTCGCGACATCACCATGGACGACGAGGATCTCATGAAGGAAATCCTCGCGGTGCTGGTGGATGACACCTCGACCCAGATCCCCAAGCTGGAATCGGCGGTGCGCGAGTCCGATTCCAACCTTTGCATGCGGTTGGCGCATTACTGCAAAGGCGCCTGCAGCAATGTGGGCGCAAACGCGGCGGCGGCGGTATTCCGGGACATCGAGCGGCAAGCGAGAGACCTGGAATTCCAGCGATGCACCGCCTCGCTGGCGGCGCTGGCAACGGAAATGGACCGTCTGCGGGCCGAGGTTACCACCTTTTAGCGGGCCGTATATCCAATTCGACGCTACGGCTTTATAGCGGAGAGCAGCGCCTTCACCGCATCGGCGCACAACACGGCAGCGTGCTTCGATTCCGCGGGCAGCCCGCCCACGGCGGCATCCACTATCGCGGGCTTGAAGGCGGCTATCTGCACCCGGCTCTTGCCGGTGAGCCACTCGGTAAGCGCCGACCCGGCCGCGATGGAAGCGGTGCATCCGCGCACCTTATAACGCACCTCGGCCGCGACGCCGTCCTCAAACCGCGCCGCGAGGCGCATGATGTCGCCGCACGCCGGATTCGAAGCCTCTATGGTGACCGCCGGCGGAGGAAGCTCGCCGACATTGCGCGGATTCTGAAAGTGATCGAGCAGCCGTTGCGGGTACATGCTTAGGATCTATGCTCCAATATTGCCATGGTCCAAGTGGTGGCGGCGATTATTGAACGCGAGGGGCGCATCCTGATCGGCCAGCGCCAGGCCGAGCAATCGCACGCCCTAAAATGGGAATTTCCCGGCGGCAAAGTGGAGCCCGGTGAGACGCCGGAGGGCGCGCTGGCCCGCGAATTGGAAGAGGAGCTGACCATCCGCGATGCGCGTGGCTCTGAAATTACCCGTTACGAGTTCGCTTATCCCGGCAAGAACCCCATCGCGCTGATCTTCTACCGCGTGACCGAATTCGAAGGCGAGCCGCAAAACCTGATCTATCGTGAAATGCGCTGGGAGCCGCGTCCGAAGCTGGCCACATTCGATTTCGTCGAAGGCGACCGCGCGTTCCTAAGCACATTTTCCGCCACAGTATAATCGGGGTGTTGTCTTTGTGGTGGCATGGTGGTGTGGTCGCATGGTGTCGTGGCGCACGCACTTTTGCGTGCCGCGTTCACAATCGTGTGAACGCGTCTTAGCGGCCGTCTCCGCCGCGTTCGCGCAACCCTCGCCGCAAGGCGTCAATTTCTACTCGATCGAAAAGGAAATCGAGCTCGGGAAACAACTGGCGGCTGATACGCAGACGTCACAGCAGGCGCAGCCCGACGCGCGCCTCCAGGCGATCGGGGACAAGCTCGCCGCCGGGACCGACGGCGCTTTTCAATATCGCTTCTTCGTGTACTCCAACGTAACTCCGCAGTTCGATCCGATCGCGCTGCCCGGCGGGCCGGTCTTTGTGGCGCAGAGTATGCTTTCCGCCGACGACGCAGAAACGGCGGCTATTCTCGCCCATGCGATCGCGCACATCGCGCTGCGGCACTACACCCGTGAGCTGACTCGGCGCGAGATCGGCGCGACCGCATCGGCCAACACGATGGGCGCGACCAACGACTCCGTCCGGCTGGCGTCGAAAAACTATAACGCGCAATCGAATACCAATTTCGAATTCGATGCCGACAGGTTCGCCGTCAAGCTCATGATCGATGCAGGATACGATCCGCAGGCTCTGGTCCGCTGGTTGGAATCGTTTCCCGTCCCTAAAACGAACCTTGCGCTTGGCGACCAGCCCGCTCCCGGACGCCGCATCCAGGCGGCGCAGCAAGCCATCCGAGCCGCGCAATAGGTGGTTACCTGCGCACTTGCGCGCCTTCAGGCAGTACCGACGACGGCGGCCCGCCCGGGCGGTCATCGTCGGCGGAAAATGTGCGGCCAATCGCGGCCTGCCCTCCGAACAACGGGAAGTAATCTGACCAGACATGCGCCGCCCCCAACTGCCCATCGGCCGTTCCGCCGTCGTAAGCGGCGATCAGGTCGAAAGCCCTCGTGGTTTGCCGCCAGACGTTGAAGTTCAACACCGAGGTCAACGCCAGCATCCCGCCCGGCGATTTGACCATCACCCGCACTAGCCGGTCCGCCTCGGGATAGGGCAGCGGCTTAAGCAGCACCGCGTTGACCACCGAGAAGACCGCAGAGTTTGCGCCCATGCCCAACGCAATCACCGCCAGCGCCGTAGCCGTGAAGCCCGGCGAGCGGCCGAGCATTCCCAACCCATGGCGGACATCGCGCGCGGGGCGTTCCCAGAAGCTCATCACGCGCAGAATAGCAATCCGGCTTCCATGCAACTCGCGGAATCAAGGCCCACGCCGGGCTTCCGGCTGTACGCCTATGGGATTGCCTGCCCGTTGGTGAGACGCCTCAACCCCACTTCGTCCACCGCCGAACCACGCCCCAGCTCGGATCGGGCCCGGCGACCGGCGTCTGGATCACCCCCACCTTTGCGTAGTAAGCGTGGATCGACTGGTCGCCGGGAACCGCCGGCGACGCCTTGGTATACGCTGCGCTTCCCGTGGCGAGCCCGACGTGATGGCCGTTGGCCGTGTATAAGATGTCCGCGGGCAGAATGTCGACCTGGGTAATTGGCGTCTGGCTGCCGGGCTTCGGCCAGATCTGCTCCGCGACGTTCTTCATGATCGTACCGGGCGGCAGGATCGCCGGACCCAATACCGTTCGAAAGCAAGCCCGCACGAAGCTGGCGCAATCGAAGTGCATCTTGTTTTTGCACGCCTCGCCGTACACCGCCGCCGACGCGCTGGGGTTGACCGTATCGCCGTCCAGGTAGTAGCGCGGAAACAGGAAAGCCGCCGCGTCCACTGTCGCCAGGGCCGCCTCGCTCGACCCGGTCCATTGTGTCCGCACCGCGGTTTTGGCGCAGCGCCCGGCGCAAAAGTGCGTCCCATCGGTGGAGGCCGCCAGCACGTGCCGCTTGGTCACGTCCGTGCTGAAGTTGTTGGCGGCCAGTGGAACCACGCCGGAATCCGGCGCGCCCCAGTAATAGTGTGTGCCATTCTGCAAAAGTCCCAACGCCACGTTGACCACTCGCAAACGTAACGCCAATTCCTGATCGGAAACCGCCATGTCTTCCTCCGCAAAACTACCGTCACTCCCTGGATAAGGCAGAACGCGATTCACAGTCAAGTGGAGTAGTCCCAGTTTCCTGTTCGATCGGGAACAGTACTGCTGGGCGTTGCACTACCGCAACGTAGGAGATTGGTGATATGGTGGCGCTACCCGGAATGGGAGAACCTGATGCGCATCGCGATCGTATCCGACATCCACGGCAACCGGACGGCGTTTGAGGCAGTCCTTGCGGATCTGCGGCAAACGTCTCCCGATTTAGTTCTGCACGGCGGCGATCTGGCGGACGCCGGATCGAGTCCCGCCGAGATTGTGGATCGCATTCGCGATCTCGGCTGGCAAGGCGTGCTCGGCAATACGGATGAAATGCTTTTCAAGCCCGAGTCGCTGACCGATTATGCGATGCAATCTCCCCAGATGCAGCCGCTTCTCGCCACCATCCATGAGATGGCGGCAGCGACCTGTGGAGCGTTGGGAGAAGAGCGCCTCGCCTGGCTGAGCGCCCTGCCGCACACTCAGGTTCACGGTCCGATGGCGCTGGTACATGCCAGTCCCGAGAGTGTCTGGCGCGCGCCCGCGCACACGGCGAGCGACGCCGAGCTGGAGTCGGTTTACGCGCCGCTCGGCCGGCCCATTGCCATCTACGCGCACATCCATCGACCGTACATTCGGAGCGTTTCAGGAATGGGCCATTCTGCAATGATGCTTGCCAACACAGGCAGCGTCAGTCTTTCTTACGACGGCGATCGCCGCGCCGCATATCTCTTGCTGGACGATTCCCAGCCGGCAATCCGGCGCGTAGAGTATGACGTGGCCAAAGAGATTAAAGCGCTGTCCACTTGTACTCTTCCCCACGCCAATTGGGTTGCGAAAATGCTGGCCAGCGCCAGCCCCCAAATGCCGTAAACAGCGCGCTCCCAGCATTGTGTTCCGTGCGGGGACGCTCTACTTCGCCTTGACATCCGTGTGGGGCCGCTTGCACCGGTATCCTACACTCTGGTATAAAACGCTAGTCGCCGCTTGCGCTCGAGCGGCTTCGGTCAAATGCCCGAGAAGAAGAAAAGTACCGCCAGGAAATCCACCGAGAGGCGTATGACGAATCCGCAGGCCACTGCAGCCGTGAAATCCTCAGAACCCGTTGGCGCCATCGCAGCGCCGCCCTTGAACGGACAAAATCAATTGAGCAGTTTCGAAGCCGCCATGAAGCTATTTCATACGCGGAACATGAAACAGGCGCGCGAATTGTTCGAACAGGCGGCGCGGGGCCCGGAGCGGGATGTGGCGCAGCGGTCGCGGCTGCACATCGCGATGTGCGACCGGCGCCTGGAACAGGCGGGCGTCAGTTTGCGATCGGCCGACGACTACTACACCTACGGCATCGCGCTGCTGAACTCGCGCAAGATCGTGGAAGCGCGGACGCATCTGGAACAGGCTCTCCGTCTGGCGCCGGAGGCCGACCATATTCATTATGCGGTGGCGGCGGCGCAGGCCCTCAATGGCGATCTGACCGGTGCGCACGAGCACCTCAAGCGCGCTATCGAAATAGAGCCGCGGAACCGGCTTCACGCTCGCCAGGACACGGATTTCGCGCACCTGGCGCATCAGGCGCCGTTCGAGGCGCTGCTCTATCCCGATAAGAAGAGCTGGTAGTGGCCGCGCCGCCGCCGCTTCGCGTGGTCGCCATCGGGGGCGGCACCGGCCTTTCCGCGCTGCTGCAGGGGCTCAAGCGGCATGCGTGGACCGGCGAAGTGGATATCACCGCCATCGTGACGGTGACTGACGACGGAGGCAGCTCCGGGCGCCTGCGCCGCCAGTTCGACGTGCTGCCGCCGGGCGATATCCGCAACTGCATGGTGGCGCTCAGCGAAGATTCGGCGCTGCTGGCGCGGTTGTTCCAATATCGTTTCGATAGCGGCCGGGGTCTCAAGGGACACAGCTTCGGCAACCTGTTCCTGATGGCTTTGACGCAAATCATGGGCGATTTTCCGGATGCGGTGAAGGTGTCCTCGGAGGTGCTCAAGATCGCCGGCCGCATCTTTCCCTCCACGGCCGCCAATGTGGCGCTTGAGGCTACGCTGGCAAATGGAACGACCGTGATTGGCGAAACGCGCATCAGCCGGAGCAAACAGCCGATTCGATCCATCCGGCTGCGGCCCCGGAAAGCCGAGCCTCTGGCGGAAACTCTGGCGGCCATTGCGGACGCGGACGTGATCACGCTGGGGCCGGGGTCGCTGTTCACCAGCGTGATCCCCAACCTGCTGGTGGAGGGCATTGCAGCGGCGCTGCGCCGGTCGCCCGCGGTCAAGGCGTATTTCGTGAATCTGATGTCGCAGCCCGGAGAAACCACGGAATTCACCGCGTCCGACCACATTCGCGCCCTGCGTAAACACGCTGGCGGGCAGTTGCTGGACTATGCGGTAATCAATATCCGCCCCATCACATCGGCGATGAAGACGCGCTACGCCAGTCAGCAGGCGTTGCCGGTGGTGAACGACATCGACGCGCTCTTCAAACTGGGAGTAAAGGTGATGGGGGGGAAACTGGCGCGGCACGGCGAGACGCTGAAGCACGATCCCGAGGCGACGGCAGCGGTAGCGGTGAAACTGGCGCAAGAGGGACGGCAGCGGCGCGACTCGCGGAAATAGCGGCTGGCGGACATAATAGTAGGGATGCCATCTCCCGTGACAATTGTGATTCTGGCCGCCGGCCTGGGCACCCGCATGAAATCGCGCAAGGCCAAGGTGCTGCATCGCGCGGGCGGCAAGACTCTGATCGAACACGTGGTGGAGACGGCGTTGAGGCTGACCTCAGCGGATCGCATTGCCGTGGTGGTGGGACATCAGGCGGAAGAAGTGCGGAAGGCGGTGACGCACGCGGGCATCCGGTTCGTGGAGCAGAAGGAGCAAAAGGGCACGGGCCATGCGGTGATGGTTTGCCGCGAGGCGCTGGGCGCGCTGGACGGCTACCTGATGATTCTCTACGGCGATTCGCCTCTGCTATTGCCCGAGACGCTGCAGCGGCTGATCGACCGGCAGCGCGGCGCGGCATCGGACACTCAGGCCGCGGGCACATTGATGAGCGCCATTATGGGCGACCCGACGGGCTACGGGCGGGTGATCCGCGACAGCTTAGACCATGTAGTGGAGATTGTGGAACAGAAGGCCGCGAACCACCAGCAGCTCGCCATTCGCGAGGCGAACATGGGCATCTATTGCTATCGCGCGGACCTGTTCTGGAAGTATGTGGACGAGATCCGGCCCGACAATCCGGCGGGCGAGTATTACCTGACAGACATGGTTGCGATTCTGGACCGGGCCGGATTCTACGTGGAGGCGATGCAAATTCCGAGCGCCGACGAAGCGCTGGGCATCAACGACCGCGTGGATCTGGCGCACGTGGACCGCATTCTGCGCCACCGGAAGACGCGCGAGCTGATGATCGGCGGCGTGACCATCGAGAGGCCGGAGACAGTGTCGATTGACGGGGATGTGCGCATCGGGATGGATAGCGTGGTGGAACCGTTTGCGCGCATTTTGGGACGGACGACGATCGGCGAGAATTGCCGGGTAGGCGCGGGAGCGATCATCCAGGATTCGGAAATCGCGGATGACGTGGAGATCTTGCCGTACACCATTGTGAACCGGTCTAAGCTGGAACGCGGCGTGGAGGCGGGACCTTTCGCGCGTCTGCGATTCGACAACCTCGTGGGGGAAGGCGCGCATATCGGCAACTTTGTGGAATTGAAAAAGACGCACATGGGCGCGGGCGCGAAGGCCAATCATCTGGCGTACCTGGGCGATGCCGAGATCGGCGCGAAGACGAACATCGGCGCGGGAACGATCACGTGCAATTACGATGGATTCCACAAGCACCAGACAGTAATTGGCGAAGGCGCGTTTGTGGGCAGCAACTCGTCGCTGGTGGCGCCGGTCGAGATCGGCGATGGGGCGATGGTGGGCGCGGGGTCGGTGATTACCGAGCCGGTGCCCGCGGATTCGCTGGCGATCAGCCGGCCGCCGCAGGTGGTGAAACCGGAGTGGGCCCGGAAGCGGCGGGCGTTGGCGAGGAAATAGCGGAATCGGGATTAGGCCGATTGACAATCGGCCGCAGATTAAACAATCTGCCCCACTAAGTCAAAAACCACGTCATCTCACCTCCATCGCGGAGTCCAATCTGCGACGGATATTTCTTTGGATCGTACTCATCGCCAAACACGTGGCCCAGCGCCTCGGCTTTGTCGGGCCCCGGCGCGTAGACTACCGTGTGCACGGCAGCCAACAGCACCCCGGGCAACAGCGTCACCCGCCACTGGTTAAACTTCGCCGCGAATGTGGCCGCCGCAATCCCCGCGCGGTCGTCAATCAACGGATCGCCTGGAAACAGGCTCGCGGTGTGCGCATCGGGCCCCACGCCGCGATGAAGCGCGTCAAAGCGCGGCAACGCGGATTCCGCCAGGCTGAAAAATGCGCGGATTTCGTCCGCGTAGCGACGGGCCGCTTCTTCAGGCGCTATCTCGCCCACCACACGGTGAACCTGCGTCTCCGGAATTCCCGCGGGCTCGATCAGGTATTCCTTCACCAGCTTATAATTGCTGGCGCCGTCCGTAGGCGGCACGCAGCGCTCGTCCACCCAGAAGATATGCACGCCCCGCCAATTGAACTTCGCAGCGGCCATCCGCGCAAACAGCCGCTTGGGCGAAGACCCACCGGAGACCGCCAGCGTGGCGCGGCCATTCGCGCGAACCGCCTCGCCCAATATCGCCAGCACATGCTGCGCGCAAGCTTCGGCCGCGGCGCCTTCATCGGCGGATTCGATGCGCCGCACGCTCATGACCCGACTCCGGCCAGGCGCTGCGCCGAGGCCACCGTCTTCTCAAACACCGGGTCGCCGTCCACGATGCGCAGTTCCTCGGCGATCAACGAGTATTCCGAGCGCGCCGGCAGGTTGTTGCAGTAGGCCAGTCCGCCAACCGTCACGATCAGCCGCGCCCCGCGCCGCTCGAGCTCGGCGGAAAACCCGGGCCCGGAAAGCTCGACTCTCTGCATTTCGCCCGGCACGCTTTCGCCCGTCCGCGTCATGTGGAATTCCGGGTACACGGTCGCCGACGCCAGCGCATCCATCACCCACGCGCCCAGATACCATGCGGCTACCGGGGGCTCGCCCGCCGTCTCAATCGCCACTTTAGTAATGCGTCGCGACTCCGCCAGGTTATGCCGGTTCTCAAAGATCTGCGACAAGGTCTCGCGCCAGCGGGTTAGCCGCGTCCAGGAAAAATCGCCCACCAGAACGCCGTGCGCGGACCGGTCGGGGATTTGTCGCAGCGCCGCTAGCGGATTTCGCAAACCAGCGCTATCGAGAATCACTCTATGCGCCATCGCCGCGATGGGCTGGAACTCGGGCATCTCGAGAATCCGCGCGCTGCGGCACCACAAAATCAACGGCAGGTCCGCAACCGCCAGCGGCAGCACTACCGAGGGCAAATCGGCCAACGCCGCATCGGTGGCCGTGATTTCCACCTGCTCGCAGCAGACTTTGCGATGCTGCCCGAACGGCATCCAGCATTGCGCGGAGACGCGCTCCGAGAGCATTCGCTCGCCGGCGCCGCGCAGCCGCACCACAATCGCCCGCGCCGGGTATTCCGGCATCAGCGCGGCGATGGTTTCGCCCAGCTCAGACACATCGTCGCTCTCTTCGGTGAGCGTCACCAACGTCATGGAGCACGCGCGCAACGCTCCGTCCGCGGCGTCTCCGTGAGTTTCCTTGCTCAGGGTGACCCACAAGTCCGAGAGTTCGCGCAGGATCTTTTCGGGAGCGATGCTGCCGCCCATTACGGCTTCCTCCATACGTGCCCGTTGCGGGCGAGCATTTCATCCGCCGCGGCCGGTCCCCAGGTTCCGGCCTCGTAGTTGGGAAAATAGAACCTGGTTTCGCGCCAGCTGTTCTGGATAGGCTCCACCACGCGCCAGCTGGCCTCCACCATATCCTGCCGCGTGTAGAGCGTGGGGTCGCCCATGATTGCGTCCAGCAGCAGCGTCTCGTACGCCGAGGGCGAACGCTCGCCGAAGCTCGATCCGTAGTTGAAATCCATCGAGACCGGCCGCAGCTTCATTCCCGAGCCGGGCCGCTTGGAAAGAAACTTGAGCGAGATGCCTTCGTCGGGTTGAATGCGCACCAGCAGCATATCGGGCGAGCTATCCGGGCATTCGCCGTCGAATATCGCGAGCGGCGCGGCATTGAATTGAATCGTAATCTCCGTCACGCGCTTCGGCAGGCGCTTACCGGTGCGCACGTAGAACGGCACGCGCGCCCAACGCCAGTTTTCCACGTAGAACGCGGCCGCGGCGTAGGTATCGGTCTGCGATTGCGGGTCGACGCCTTCCTCCTGGCGGAAGCCCGGCAAGTCTTTGCCGCCGACTTTGGCTGGTCCATACTGCCCGGCAACGGCGTTCTGGCGAATCTCGTCCGGCTTCATCGGGCGGATGGAGCGCAGCAGCTTCGAGCGTTCGTCGCGCACGGAATTGGCGTTGAAGCTCGAGCTGGGCTCCATCGCGATGGTCGCCATCACCTGCAGCAGATGGTTCTGGATCATGTCCGCCAGCGCGCCCGCTTCCTGATAGTACGCGCCGCGTCCCTCGACGCCGATCGATTCCGCCGCGGTGATCTGCACATGGTTAATATACCGGCGGTTCCACAGCGGCTCGAAAATGCCGTTGCCGAAACGGAAAGCTAAAATATTCTGGACCGTTTCCTTGCCCAGGTAATGATCGATGCGATAGACCTCAGCTTCGGCGAAGACCTGGTGCAGTTGGTCGCTCAACTCGCGGGCGCTTGCCATGTCGTGTCCGAACGGTTTTTCGACCACCAGCCGCCGCCAGCCGTTGCCCTTTCCCAATCCCGCCGACCCCAAACCGAGCGCCGCGGGCGCGTATTGGCTGGGCTGCGTGGAGAGATAGAACAGCACGTTGCCGCCGGTCTGGCGCTCCGCTTCCACTTGCTTTAACTTGGCCGCGACATTCTGGTAGAGCGCCGGATCGGCAATGTCGCCCGCCACGTAGAAGAGGCCGGCGGCGAAGGCGCGCCACACGTCGTCCTGGATCTCGGTGTCTTCGGAAAACTTCTTGACCGAGTCGAGCATCTTTTCGCGGAACTGCTCGTCGCTCATCGGCGAGCGCGATATGCCCACTACGGCAAAACCGGCCGAGAGGCGCCGGTCGTACGCCAGACGATAGAGCGCCGGCATCAGCTTGCGCTTGGTAAGGTCGCCGTTGGCTCCGAAAATGACCACGGCGCACTCGGGAACCCGCTCCTCGAAGCGAAGCGGGTCCTGAAATGGATTTTCCTGCGGCATTGAACTCAAAATAGCATGAGGCGTACGAGCGGGCGGTAGCCCATGCTTTGACTTGCCAGGCGACGACGTCAAAATCGTGGGGCGGACCCCTGGGCGGACCCCCTGGTCCGCGCGGGTCCCCCTGGACCCGCTTTTTGAACAGCGACGCGATCCCTGAGAGACCGACCGGGGGGTCGGCCCTACAGTTTGTGACAATCCGGCTCACCGATATGCGGCCCGGACGCTGCGTTTCATCTCGCAGCCGCAGCCAGCGCGGGTTGCGAACCTCGCTCCACGGTAAGCTTTTGAGCAACGGCCTTGCCGTATGCGGTGGGGGGCGAACCGGCGGCCCAGAAGAGACACACCATGCCCCAGGGCTTGTCGAATCGGGTCTTGCTCGCTTTCACCAGCGTCGCCAGCTTCTTTTGCAGCGCGTCTCGCTTCGTCTTGAATTCGTCGCTGTGGAACAGGGTCGTGGGATCGGCGTCGCCTACGAATGTTCGCACATCCTCCACCAGCTCGCCCGCCCCCACCATCGCCTCCGCCCAGTCCGTAATCACCACGACATCGCCAATCAGATACTCCACCCGGTCGTCGCCCACGCTGAGGCCTGCCAGAGGGCCGAGGTTGACGTTCGCGCCAATGTGAAGCGCCGTCGGCCAAATGGCGTCGTCAACAATCTGGTAACGCAGGCGGTCCATCGGCTGATTCTCCGGGTCGAGGAGCGCGCGCAACGCCTGCCGCCCAATTTCCAGGTAGTACTGCTTCGCGCGCAGATCACCGTTCACGTCGAAGAACATCGAAGCGCAGACGGCGTCCCCAAACGATGTTCGCAGCACGCACGTCGATGGACCCCCTTTCGTAAACCCGCTCAGGATTGCCGCCTTGTCTGGCGCCGTGAGAAGGTTCAGTGGGATGAACCAGCTCAGATAGCCGCCCATGATTTGCTGGCTGGTGTTCTGGTTGAGCGCGAAATGCATCTGCTCACAGCTCAAGTCCGGCAGCGCGACCGCCTTGCCTGCCCGATAGCTGGTGGTCGCCAGCACCGAATCGAATATGGCTTTACGCAACGCCTCATCGCGATCGAGCGGCTCCGCCACAGCCATAATGCTGTTTCCCGTGACCGTCTCTTTGATCGTCACGTCCCCGGTGACGGCGTCCGTCAGGATCTCGCTGTTGGGAATCAGCTCCGAGACGGTCAGATAATTCAAGATCCCCAGCAGATTGATTTTCAGGGTAGCCCCGCGTTTGCGCGTCTCCGAGAGCACGCTATTCAGCATGGTCACTCCCGGCGCCAGCGTGCCGCCCTCTTGCATTTCGCCTTCCATGCCAGTGAGCAGGCTGAGGTCGCCTTTCAGAGCCTGGTGAACGGCGGCGCTCGCGTCCGGGCTCAATTGTGCGGGCTCAATCTCATACTGGAACGCGGCCTGGTCGTCGGTGGCAGCGGAGAGGATCACATCGAGGCAAGCCTGAAGGCTGTGGTTCAGGCCGCCCTTGATTGCGTCGCTGAGCGTCTTGATCTCCGCCGGCCGCAGATCGGCGAGAAGCTTCTTATCGCCCGCGGGATCGGTGCTGATGGCGCCAAGCAGCGACGCGATGAGGTCCGTTGCGCCCAGTTTCGCGGTAACCCCGGCGGACGCGGAAAAGTCGGCCGTCAAGGTAGTTCCGCTCTCCCGGAAAAAGCTCAGCTCGATGGTATCCGCATCTTTCCTGCGCGCCCGCATCTGATAGGACCCGGAGATGGTGAAGCTGGCGGAAAGCCCCGCGGTCAACCCCGTCTTCACGGCAACCGTGCCGGCGCCCAGGGGTAAGTCCACCGACGCCAGCGGGTTTGGCGACGCCGTGACGCACACACCGCCGGAGACCTTCAGGCTGCCCTGTCCCGAGACGGTGGCGATGTCATTGATGCCGAGCGCATTTATGTCGGAGAGGTCCGCCGGAATGACATAGCACGTCAGCGTCTGTCCAAGCGCATCCCCCAACGTGGGCTCGCCCGCGCCCAGTGGAAACGCTTTCAGGTATTCCAGACTTACGGCCTTGGTCTTGTCGAACCCGAAGGTCAGGTCGCCATCGGAGCCGCTCACGCCAAGATCGAGCGATCCCTGGAAGCCGGCCGACACGTAGCCGGTATGATCCGGAACCTTAGCGGGCGCGTGGAACGGGTCGGCGTCATAGAGATTGGAGCCGGGGGTGGCGTTAACGCGGATGGTGGCCTGGGCGTCTGGCGTGACGTTGATTTCCGGCTTCGTGTCGCCAAGCTGAAATTCATGCTGCGCCTTGGCCTGGAACTGAATCGGCTTGGTGGCGGCCTGGCTGAGAATGCTGTCCTTCCGCGCCAGGAAATCGGGAAGCACCGCCAGGTGGAGCAGTTTCGTCTTGAGATATTTGACCAGGGAAGAGGGGCGGGTCAGGTCGATCTTTATGGTTTCGACCGGTTTATCGAGTTGATCCGTAACCTGAATGTCGGGCATAACGGTGACTCCTTCTTTGGGGCTTTCTACGGATGATAGCGTGGAAACTCCCCGGCCAGCGAAATCTGGAGAACTTGCTGCACTATCCGCCGGGCGCCGGTAAGCTCGATCCTTCGCGCAAAGTACTTTACAAGGCACTGGGGACGGCGCCTCACCAGATCCGTGTTCCGCATCGCACGCCGCCGGGAACAATCTGGCGCGAATCTGCGTCTTCGCCAATTGGGCGGTTTGCCGCTGCCGTCACACCGTTGCCGTCATACTGAGATCATGCCCGCTTCCACGCTGCTGCGACGTCCGGCCGTGCTGCTGGCGCTTGGCCTGTGCGCCATCGCCGCCGTCACCACCCTGCTGGGCAGCCTGACCAGGGGACCCGCCGTCGAAACCAAAGCCATCACCTTGCCGGATACCGCCGGCGTCGTCGCGTACCTCGCCTTCTCGCCGGATGGCAACCGGCTGGCCTACAGCCAGCGCGGCGTCTCCAAAGACGACGCTTTCCATATCTTCGTGCGACGCCTTCCCTCCGGCGCCGCGCAGCAATTCACTACCGGCCCCGCCAACGACATCAGCCCTGCATGGTCGCCGGACGGCGGCTCCATCGCGCTGCTCCGCTTAGACGGCGGGCGCGCGCAATGCATTATCGTGCCCGCAAACGGCGGACCCGAGCGCAAGGTCGCCGAATTTCCCGCCGCCGGGGCCACGCAACCGCTGCCGCGCCTCGCGTGGATGCGCGATGGCAAATCCGTGGCCGCGGTCACCGGCGCCGAGAACCAGCCTGCCTCCATCGCGCTAATCGACATCGCCAACGGCTCGCTGCGCCGCATCACCAATCCGACCGATGGCACCGAAGGCGATTGGTCCCCCGCCGTCTCGCCCGATGGTTCCACACTGGCCTTCACCCGCAGCGGCGCGTCCGAAGGCGCGGACATCTATGTTTGCGATGCTTCCGGCGGCAACCTCCGCCGCCTCACTTTCGACGACCGGACCATCCGCGGCCTGGCGTGGATGCCGGGCGGCAGCGAGCTGGTCTTCGCCGGCGCGCTCGGTAACAGCATGCGGCTATGGCGCATCGCCGTCAACGGCGGCAGCCCGCACAACCTGTTCCTCTCCGGCAATTTTCCCGGTTATCCGGTTGTCTCGCTGGCGCATAACCGGCTGGCCTACACGGAGAGCCCGTCGGTCTCGTCCGTCTGGCGCTCGGCGCTCGACGTCAACGCGCCCACTGGCCGCCCCATCCTCCGCTCCGGCGGCCGCGAATTCGCCCCGTCTTATTCGCGCGACGGCAAGCGCATTGCCGATATTTCCGATCAGACCGGATCGAGCGAGATCTGGATCTCCGATTCCGAAGGCGGCAACCGCGTGCAGATCACCAGCTTCAAGGGGCCCCAGCCTGGACGGCCGCACTGGTCGCCCGACGGCAAATGGCTGCTGTTCGACCTTCACCGCGACGGCGGAGGCGAGGTTTATAAGACGCTCGCCGAACCCGGATCGAAGCCCGTGCGCCTGCTGAACGCCAGCTCCGGCGCGACGTGGTCGCACGACGGCAAGTCGATCTACTTTCAGCAGCGCGGCTTCCTCTACAAGGCGACGGCCGATGGCGGCAGCCCCGAGCAGCTCACCGGGCGTCCCGGCGGCAACGGAGGCGTGGAATCGGTGGACGGCAAGTTCCTCTACTATCGCGATCGACGCTCCATCTGGCGCGTTCCCACCACCGGCGGCGCGGAAGAGGCGGTCTTCGACACGGACTTTGGATTCTTCGGCGGTCCGCTGCAAACCACGCAGAAGGGCATTTACTATATGGAATTCGATCGGGGCGACCGCGCCATGGCGATTTCGTTCTTCGATTATTCCAGCAAGCGAAGCTCGGCGGCGTTCCGTATGCGAGTCGCCGATTTCTCGGCGCCGATGAGCTTCGATGTCTCGCCGGACGGCAAGTACATTCTGTATCCGATGGTGGATCAGAGCCGGACCGACTTGAAGTTGGTGGAAAACTTCAAGTAGCCTCCCGATCGGCTTAGCTTAGCTAGCTCAGTTAGTGCAGCGTGTCGAGATACTCGCCGGTGCTGGCATCGACAAATACCGAGATAATGGCGGTGCTCACGGATTCGCCCCAGACGATGCGCCATGCGGGGTCGGAATACTTGGCGTTCTTTTCCAGCAGGATCAGCACGGGTTGCCCGGCTTTGACAGCCTTCCCAGCCTTGGCGAGCGCGGTCTGGTAGGCGCTTTCGGTGTCCTTCTTCACGGCGGCGATGGGGAAAGAGTCGCCGTTGTACTCCTGTTGGGGGCCGGCGAACACGTCTTTGTGGAGGTCGGGCAGCAGCTCGACGATCGAATCTGTGTAAGACCGCGCGCGGCCGAGACTGGGCGAGTAAAACGTGGCTTCCCAAGCGGAGGCTTTGCCGGGCGGCGCGCTGGGCAGGCCGTCCAGGCGCATGCTAGACATCTTTACCACCTGCGCGTCGAGCGCCCACGCGGCGCGGGCTACCTGGTACATGCGAAAGACGGCGGAGAGGCCGGTGAGAGGCTCCGGCGGCGGCTCAGTCTTCTTTTCGGCGGCTGGCGGCGCCGTGGAGCACGCGGTCAGCAGGCACAGGGCCAGGCAGCCGGGCATAAGGGCGAAGCGATTCACGCCGTTATTGTAACGTGCGGCTGTTTACAATGGCAGCGCCGCGCTTATGGCATAATGGCGGCAGTATTGGAGGGTGGTATGACTCCTCGGAATTTGGCAGCCTTGCTCGTAACGGCATCGCTGATTTTGCCGGCGCTGCCGGCGTTCGCCCAGAAGGCGGGAACAACTGGCGCCGGGACCAGCACGTCCACCGGGACGACGGGCACTGGGACCGGCATTGGCACGACAAACCCCGGCACGATCGGCGCTCCCGGCTCCACGGGCACGACCAATACCAGGACGACGGCGCCGGCCCAGCCGATCTATCTGACCGGGCGTGTGGCCATCGACGACGGATCGGCATTGCCTGGGCCGGTGACCATTGAGCGCGTCTGCAACGGCGCCACTCACACCGAAGGATACACGGATATGAAGGGCACATTCGGTATCCAGTTTGGCAATGAGGCGGGCGTCTTTCAGGACGCCACGGACTCCCCAAGCAGGTCGAGCACGTCGGGCGTGGCGCCGGGCATGGGAATCGGAAGCGGATCGGGCGGCGCGCTTGGCAGCAGCGGGAACAGTATGGGCATGGGCGGCTCGCAAGACCGGATGCTGACGAATTGCGAGCTTCGCGCCAAACTTCCGGGCTTTCGCTCGCAATCGATCAATCTTACGGGAAGGCGTCCGATGGACGATCCGGATCTGGGCACGATTCTGATGCACCGTGAGGCGCCGGGCGAGGGATCGACCGTCAGCGTCACTTCGCTGAACGCGCCGAAGGCCGCACGCAAGGCGTTCGAAAAGGGGCAGGAGCTACTCAAGAAGAATAAGCCCGCCGACGCGCGTGAAGAGTTCGAGAAGGCGGTACAAATCGACCAGGCGTACGCGGCGGCGTGGTGCGAATTGGGCAGGCTGCAGGCCGAGTTCGGCGATCCGGAGATGGCGCGCGGCTCGTTCCGGGTCGCCATGAAATCCGACCCAAAGTTCGTCAGCCCCTACCTGGAACTATCGATGTTGTCGCTCAACGACAAAAAGTGGCAGGAAGCTGCGGACTTAACCGACCAGGTGCTGAAGCTCGACCCATTCGACTATCCACAGGCTTACCTTTTCAACGCGGCCGCCAAGTACAACATGCAAGAGGTGGACGCGGCCGAGAAAAGCATCAAGGAAGCCGACCGGCTGGATACGCGCCATCAATTTCCGGAGGTGGCGCACCTTTATGGCGCGGTTCTACAGTACAAGAAGGATTATGCGGGGGCGGTGTTGCAATATCGGGCATACCTGAAAATGGCTCCGGATTCCGAAAACGCGCCATCCGTGAGGAAGCAACTGGAAACGTTGGATAAGTTGACTACGGCTGAGAAGTAAGTGCTTTCGACGCAGAGACGCTGAGGCGCGGAGTTAAGCGCAGAGAACTCTTGTGAACGTCTTCTCCGCGTTTTCCTCTGCGTCTCGGCGTCTCTGCGTCGAGAAAAACGGCGACTATCTATCTAATCTACCCGCCCGGCGCTCCCATCCAGGCCGCGCGATCCCCGGTCTAACTTCGAACAACCGTGGATGTCATGCTCAAAATGGACGTCGGAAGTAGGCAGGTTTTCGTCGGTGTATGTTTTCTCCTTCTCAACGCATGCAGCGTTGGCCGATCGCACACGCCCGATTCAAAACCGGAGCAGAACTTTTTTCGGCAAGAAGCGGAATTCGAAGCGCTTCTGGCGGAGGTGCAGGCGGACGAGAAATTAACGACGATTGGCCGCGAGAAATTTGCTATGCAGGCCGCACCCTTTCCATCAAGGATGGCCTTTCACAGATTGAACTCCTTGGATTAACAACCGAGCGTTGGGCAGAGTATCGGCGGCAACTTCGAGGTCTCGGCCTGGTACTGGTCACCAAGGGGGATGGCGGCGTCGAGTTCAGAGTGGATCGAGGGTCCTTCTCTAATGGGGATTCATATAAAGGCTACGAGTACGATGCGAAGCCGGCAGAACACCTAAAGGCAAGTCTCGACGGGTACCGAATCTCTGAGAGCGACAGGGACGCGTCTGGAGGTATTACGTGTCCAAGCTACTCAAGGGGCATTGGCGTTTGTACCTCTACGTCAATGGTTAACGGTCACTGGGCAGAGACGAATGAAATAGAATTCTTCTTCTCTGCGCTTATCTCAGCGCCTCTGCGTCTCTGCGTCGAAAAAGTCTACCTGCCCGGCACTCCCATCCAAGTGCGCGATCCGAAGTCGGTATAAGTCATGCCGATTAGGATGAAGAACCAGAGTACGCCGCCTAGCAGCACTAACTTCGTCAGCGTTGTACTGTAGCGCACGTGCATGAAGAACATGACTACGAGTAACATCTTGCAAATCGCGATCGCCAAGGCCACCACCACGCTGAATGCGCCCAGGTCGACATAGGCGACCAGAGTCGTAACTACTGTGGCGACGGCTAGCGCTAGAAAGACTAACAAGTACGTTTGGACGCTATCGATGTGTTCGTGATTTTCGATGTGATGTTCAGTGTGTTCTTGCATGGCTATTGAATGTTCAAGTGACGATCGATTAAATAAAGCAAGGGGAACAGGAAAATCCAGACGATATCGACGAAGTGCCAGTAGAGCCCCGCGATATCGACCGGCGTCATATACACGGCGCTAAACTTCCCTCTCTTGGTCTCGATAATCAGCCATGTGAGTATGCCGACGCCAACCACCATGTGCAGGGCGTGCAGCCCTGTCATGGCGAAATAGAGCGAGAAGAAGATCGACGCCGGACCCTGCATGCTGGCGCCGACGCCATTCAGATGGAAATTGGCCATGCCCGGAACGTGGTGCAACTCGAATTTCTCATTCCATTCGAAGGCCTTCACCGCTAAGAAGGTGAAACCCAAAATCAGGGTCGCAACCAGCCACCAGACGATGTCTCTGAGCTTACCCAGCTGCGAAGCCCGCACCGCCATCACCATTGTGAAACTGCTGCAGATCAGCACCAACGTATTGGCGGCTCCAATTTTAACGTTGAGACTGGTACTGGCGATCGCAAAGACTTCCGGAAATTTGGCGCGGTAGATGCTATACGCCAGAAACATGCCGCCGAAGAACATGACTTCGGTGATAAGGAAGATCCACATGCCCAGCGTGGAAGCGTCCTTCTGCTGAGCGGCGGTGTCGAATTGCTCGCGGAGCGCCAGCGTTTGTTCTTCGCTATGCAACTTCGGCCTCCACGGAAGAGTAATCGTACGCCTCGTGAGTCACAATGGGGATCTCATCGAAATTGTGCGTGGGCGGCGGCGAGGGGATCTTCCATTCCAAACCGGTGGCGCCCCATGGGTTAGCTCCGGCGATCGGGCCGTATTTCAGCGACCAGGCGAAATAGATGGCGGGCAGCAGATATCCGATGGCCAGAATCGAGGCGCCGGCGCTTGAAAGCACATGCAGCACCTGGAACTCCGGCGGGTAAGCGGCATAGCGGCGCGGCATCCCGAGATAGCCGAGGATGAATTGCGGAAAGAACGTCAGGTTGAAGCCTAGGAACGTGATGCCGGCGGAGAGCTTTGCCCAGCCGTCGGGATACATGCGGCCCGTCATCTTAGGCCACCAATAGTGGAGGCCGCCCATATACGCCATGATAGTTCCACCTACCATGACGTAATGGAAATGCGCGATCACGAAGTAAGTATCGGTGACATGCACATCGAATCCGAGCGATGCCAGAAACAGGCCGGTGAGGCCGCCGATGGTAAACAGACCGATGAAGCCGAAAGCGTACAGCATCGGGGTCTCGAAGGATATCGAGCCCTTATATAAGGTAGCCGTCCAGTTGAAAACCTTGATCGCCGAAGGGATGGCGACGAAGTAACTCAGGAACGAGAAGACCATGCCGGCGTAAACCGACTGCGTGCTGACGAACAAGTGATGGCCCCAGACCAGGAAGCCGATGACCGCGAGCGCCAGGCTGGAGGCGGCCACGAATCCGTAGCCATAGATCGGCTTGCGCGAGAACGTGGAGATCAGCTCGTTGATGACGCCCATTCCGGGCAGCACCATGATGTACACGGCCGGGTGTGAATAGAACCAGAAGAGGTGCTGGAATAATACGGGGTCGCCGCCCAGCGCGGGGTCGAATATGCCAATGTGCAGCAGGCGTTCGCAGAAGACCAGAACCAGCGTCACTGCCAGCACCGGCGTGCCCAATACCTGCAGGAGCGCGGTGGCATAATGGGCCCAAACAAAAAGCGGCATGCGGAACCACGTCATACCGGGCGCACGCATGCGGTGCACGGTGACAATGAAGTTGAGTCCGGTGAGAATCGAAGAGAAGCCCGCGACAAAAATGCCAAGCGCGGTGGCGATCACCCAGGTATTCGAATACGAAGTGCTGTACGGAGTATAGAACGTCCAACCGGTATCCACGCCGCCGGCGAACATGGCAAAAAAGGCCAGGGCGCCGCCGATAATCAGCAGATACCAGCTCAGCAGATTGATCCTGGGGAAGGCCAGATCGCGCGCGCCGATCATAATCGGCAGGAAGAAATTGCCCAGCGTCGCCGGAATGGATGGCACCAGGAAAAAGAACACCATGATCACGCCGTGCATGGTGAACAGCTTGTTATACGTCTCAGCCGAGACAAGGTCGCTTTCCGGAGTGGCTAACTCGAGGCGGATCATCGTGGCGAAGATGCCGCCGATGAAAAAGAACACAGTGATAGTGGCGAAATACAGCAGGGCGATCCGCTTGTGGTCCTTGGTGAGGAGCCACGACTTCAGCCCATAGCTGGAATTTAAGTAGTTTTCTCGTTGCTGGACAGGCGCAGCGGTTATCATAATCCCCTAACGACCCCTCGGTACTGAAGTCCCCGGGGCTGGCTGGGCCGCGCCCTGCGGGATAGGCTTGAACTCTCCGGCCGGAGTCGAAATATTAACCGGAGCCGGGCCGGTTCCCGGCTTCGGAGACAGCGACTTAATATACTCGATTAACTGCACAACGCCTTCCTCGTTGACCAAGCCCTGGAACGTAGGCATCAGAGGCTGGAAGCCCGCGACCACCTTGGCGTCGGGCTGAAGGATCGATTCGCGAAGGTAGGCTTCGTCGGCGGTGATCACGCGCCCGTCGGCAAGCTGTACGTGCTTGCGGTACAAACCGACCAGCGAGGGGCAGCGGCCGGAGCCATCCTGTTTGTGGCAATTGGAACAGGCCAGATCGTCAAACAACTTGCCGCCCTTCTCGGCCATCGATCCCATGGACGCGCCGCCGTTGAGCCACTCCTGATACTCGTTCGGCTCCATCACGTAGACCCAGCCGATCATGCCGGAGTGCTTGGTGCCGCAATATTCGGCGCAGAACAGGTGATACTTGCCGGTCTTGGTGGGCGTAAGCCAAACCGTGGAATAGCGGCCGGGCACCACGTCCTGCTTGGTGCGGAACGCGGGAATGAAGAAACTGTGGATGACGTCCTCGGAGGTCATGGTGAACTTGACCGGGCGTCCCACCGGAATATGCAGCTCGTTGATTTCGCGCTGGCCTTCCGGGTGCTGAAGCTTCCACATCCACTGCTTGGCCACAATGTAGATCTGCGAGGCATTGTCCGGTGGACGGCTCTCTTTGAAGAAGATGCTGGCGCCCCATCCGAACATGACCATGGTGATGCCGAAGGGGATCACGCTCCAGGCGATTTCCAGCGCCATGCCGGTATGCGTGGCCTCGGGAATTTCGGTTTCGGAACGGCGCCGGTAGCGAATGGCGAAGTAGAAGATAGCGGCAAAGATCCCCACCGTGAAAAACACGGTGACCGCGACCAGGAAGAGATACAGGTAGTCTACTTCGACCGCGAAGTTGGACGCTTGTTCCGGTATGAAGCTTAGTGATCCCATCTCGAACTATCCAGCCCGCCTTAGATTAGTTTGATGCGAGAGCTTAGTTTTATGCGAGCGGCTCTCGCGGCGGAGAGCGATCGCGAGAAACGTTCCGCAGATCAGCACAAAACCGGCGCCCACCGCGCGCAGCAGATTCATGGTCATTGCGCCGTACTTTCCCGTGGAGGGGTCGTAGTGAAAACAATACAGCAGAATCTGGTCCACCGGCGTACCGATCTTATTGGCCGAAGCCTCCACCAGGCCCAAACGGATGTCGCGCGGCGCGTATTCCACGCCGTAGAAGTATTTCGAAAGACGTCCCTCGGGAGTGAGGATCATGATCGCGCTGGCGTGCGCAAACTGATCGGTGGCCGGGTCGTATTTATAGTGGAAGCCGATGGCATCGGTGAGCGCCTTGATATTGGCCTCGTCGCCGGTGAGGAAGTGCCAGCCGTTGGCTGTATCGGCGCGGTTATAACGGCGCAAGTAGGATTTTTTCTTGGCGGCGGCGATTTCGGGCGTGTCTGCCGGGTCGAAACTCACCGCGACCACTTCGAAATCCTTTCCCGGATTGAGAGTCACGGCCTTCAAGGCGCCTTCGAGACCGTTCAGAATCTCCGAGCAGAGCATGGGGCAGCGATAATAGACCAGCGTGAAGAGCACCGGTTTTTTGGACGAAAAATAAGTGGAGAGCGGCAGCGCGCGGCCGGTTTCGTCGGTAAATGTGAGGTTCAGCGGAACCTGGGCATCCAGGCGCTGATCTATGCCGACGCCTTTCAGGGCGCCGGGCACGGCGGCCCGCAGGTTGCTGTCCTGCATGCTGAAGGTTTGCTGCGCCGGAGCCGGCTGGCCAGGTTGCGCGAATGCAGCCAGGGCGGTCGCTAGTAAGACTACCGGCAGCCATATTGTAGGGCGGACCCCCCGGTCCGCGGCCGCCCCCCCGGTCGGCTTGCCGGCAGCCGCATGAGACTCATCGCGCCGGCGAAGAACGGGTCCAGGGAGACCCGTGCGGACCAGGGGGTCCGCCCTACGAGGGCTAGCTGAAGCGTGCGCTGGCATTACTTCGCCCCCTGTTGAATCTGGGCCGCCAGCGGGCCGCCCGTCTGTAGCATGATCGGACCCAGACCCGACGCCGTTGGAACCGTAACACCGGCGGCGGCGGATTGCGGTCCGCTCTCTTGACGCGCCGGCAAACCACGCTGGGCGATCAAATCCATGGCGCGGTCGATGGGAAGCCGCACGATGCCGTTCGATTGATCGAGCCATCTGTAGTTGTGCAGAACCTGATCTTCCGCCGCCCGCATTTCCTGCAAATCGGTGGCCGGGGTGTCTTCCAGGCGCGGCTCGGGAGGAAGCTGCCGCGCATCCTGTGCCGGCGATTCGACGCGCGAGGCCGGGACTCCGCCCTCCCGGTGCAGCAGGTATTGGAACATGCCGAGGACCAGACCGACGGAAAAGATGGTGGTGATGATCAGCCCGATGGCGAATTTGGTGAGCGCTTTGAAGCTGACGTCGCGATGCTCGTACCGGTTCTCCGGATTGGTTAAATCCGGCCTGACGACACGGATCGGTTCGTGATCTCTATTCTCTGCCATGAGCCAGTGCCCTTTCGAGGTTAGGATCGTTCGCCGGGATGAGCGGGCGCTTGAGCAGGTTGGTCAGGAAGTATGCCAGCCACACGCCGCCTATTCCGATGGGCGCGGTGAAATCCATCCAACTGATGTGGATGTGGTACGGGAAGAACTCGGGTACGGTCTCCCAAAAAACGCCAATCAGCCGCATCACGATAATCAAGAGCGCCACCGCGCGCAGACGCTTGAAATTCCGCTTCAAATCGCTAGACAGCAACAGCGCAAACGGCAGCGCGAAATGTCCGATCACCAGAAAAAGCCCCAGGCTTTCCCAGCCGCCGCTTAGCCGGTGCTTATACCAGGGTATCTCTTCCGGCAGGTTTCCGGCCCAGGTGATGAGGAATTGCGAGAACGAAAAATATGCGAACAGCATAGTGTTCGCCAACAGGAATTTTCCCAGGTCGTGCATGTGCCGCGCGGTTATTAACTCGGACATCGGCTTGCGATGCGAAAGCATCACCATCACACAGATGATGAACGACATCGACGAGAGGCCCTGGCCGGCAATGAAGAGCAGGCCGAACATGGTGGAGAACCAATGCGCGTTAACCGACATGACCCAGTCGGTGGACATGAACGTGACGGCGAAGGCCCAGAAAATCAGTCCCGGGGCCGCGAGTTTGGCCATGGCGTGGTTGGGTCCCAGGCCGCCTTCCCTGTCTTCCCGGTCCGATTGTGAGTTGAAAAACCAGCCGCAAAACGCCCAGACTCCCAAATAGATGAATCCCCTCGCGATCCAGAAAGGAGTATTGAGGTATAGCGCTTTGTGCCGTAATACCGCATCGCGCGCCACCAGAGCCGGATTGGCCCAGCTTCCGCCGTCGGGGCCGGCGAGGGTCAAATTGCCGTACAAGTAGGGGATTCCGAAGATCAGCGGCACGAACAACACCAGCCACAAGGGAAGGGTCTTGACGGCGGATTCGCACACCCGCCGGATCATCACGCCCCACGCGCCGCCGCTGAGATATTGAATCATCAGCCACGCCATGCAGCCCACCGAGAGACCCACCCAGAAGACAAACGAGAACAGGTACGAGCGGAAAAACTGGCCGGTATCGAGGAACGCGCCCAGGATGGTAATCGCCAGAAATATGACGCCAATCACGCCCGCCTTGGTGCGCAGCGACGTAATATCGTGCGCAAGCTCCGGGGAGACGCGGAAATCAACGCTAGCCGTGGTCATTGACCGCCCTCCTGGTTAAGGTCCGTGCGCTTATCCGCGGGAACATCGTCGATCTTGCCATTGGCAGCGAGCTGCAGGGCGCGAACGTAGGCCACAATGGCCCACCGGTCGGGCGGCTGGATCTGCGCGGCGTAGTCGGGCATGGCGCCGAATCCGCTGGAGATCACATCGTAAATGTATCCGTTGGGTACCTGGCGCAGCCGGTCGATGTGGTACGAGGGCGGATGGCGGTAGCCGCGGCGGACAATCTTACCATTGCCGTTGCCCAGGCGGTCGTGACATGGCGCGCAGTAGATGTTGAAACGCTCCTGCCCGCGCTCCACCACATCCCTGGTGACGGCGAATGGGAACTCATTCACGAATTGGCCGTCCGGGCCGCGGCCGGTGTAATAAGCGGTGTCGTCGTCCAGGTGGCCGCGCGCTACCGTTCCTTCGATCAGGGGACGCTCAGAGCGGCCGTCGCCGAAGAAATCGCTGGGCCGCAGCGGGATATATTTCGGCTGATTGTGCATGTCCTGCCGGCACCCTACGCCGGCCGCGAGGGCGATGAGAACCGCGCCGAAAGTGAGATTAATGCGCAACTTCGGACACCTCTTTCGGGTGGAGACCGTTCAGAAAGCTCTTGGTTTTTTCGAGATCGAATTGCGGGTCGACAGACTCGATGCAGAGAAAGAAAGCGTTGCGCGACGCCAGCGAGAATCGCGGCACGTTGAACACCGGATGGTACGGCAGGGGCAGCCCGCATAAGCCCAGGAGACCAAGAGTGGCAGAGAACGCCGCGAAAAGAATGGTCAGCTCAAACGTGATGATGATGTAGGATGGCCAGCTAAATAGCGGCCTTCCACCGATATTGATGGGGAAGTTATAAACCGTGATGTACCATTGCAGCAAAAACCCGGTCAAGCCGCCGCAAATGCCGCCGATGAGCACGATCAGCGGGAGCTTGTTGTGGTGGAAGTGCAGCGCATGGTTCAACTCTTCGATGGGAAACGGCGAGTACCCGTCCATCTTCCGGTATCCCTCGTGGCGCGCGGCCAGCGCGGCGTTGACCAGGTCCGTGGGGTTGTCGAATTCGGCCATCAGTCCGTAGACCGGATGCGCCGCGCTGTGCTTACTCGACATGCGCCCCCTTCCGTACCTTGGCTGCCGGTATCAGCGTGCGAACTTCATTCATCGAAATCATGGGAAGCACGCGCACGAAGCAGAAGAACAGGAACGTGAACAGCCCTAGAGTGCCCACGAAGGTGGCCAAATCCCAGCGAGTGAACCGGAAGATGCCCCAGGAGGATGGCAGGAAATCCTGCGCCAGGCTGCTGACGATAATTACGAAGCGCTCAAGCCACATGCCGATCAGCACGATCACCGACCATGCGAAGAGCCACACCGGACTGCTGCGGATCCTCTTAAACCACAGGGCTTGCGGAGCCGCGACATTGCAAGTGATCAGGAACCAGTAATAGCCGGCGTAAGGTCCGGTCATGCGATTCCAGAAGGCCTGCTGCTCATACACGTTACCGCTATACCATGCGGTGAAGGTCTCCATGATGTAGGCGTAGGCGACAATCAATCCCGTGGCCAGCATGACCTTGCCGCAGTTATCCAAGTGCTTATCGGTGATCAGACCCTTGAGGTGGAACGCCGAGCGCAGCGGAATGGCGAGCACCAGCACCATGGCGAATCCCGAGTAAATAGCGCCGGCCACGAAATACGGTGGGAAAAAGGTGCTGTGCCACCCGGGAACAATGGCGATGGTGAAATCGAAGCTGACTACGGTGTGCACCGAAAGAACCAGCGGCGTGGCAATGCCGGCCAGCAGCAGACAAGCTGTCTCGTAGACGTTCCAGTGCCTGGCAGATCCGCGCCAGCCCATGGCCAGCATGCCGTAGGCGATTTGCTGGAAGCGGTTCTTGGCGCCATCGCGCAGCGTGCCCAGATCGGGCAGCATGCCGACGAACCAGAACAACAGCGAAACCGTGGCATATGTGGAAACCGCGAAGACGTCCCAAACCAGCGGGCTGCGGAATTGCGGCTGCACGCCCATGGCGTTGGGGTAGGGAAACATCCAGTAGAAAATCCACGGACGGCCCATATGCAGCAGCGGGAACATGCCCGCGCAAGCCACGGCGAACAGCGTCATGGCTTCCGCGAAACGGTTGATAGAATTGCGCCAGCTCTGGTTGAGAAGAAGCAGAATGGCCGAAATCAGCGTGCCCGCGTGGCCGATACCGATCCACCACACGAAGTTGGTGATGGCCCAGCCCCACCCAACCGGAATGCGGAGGCCCCAAATGCCCACGCCCTTGGCGAACAGCAGCACCACCACCACGCTGAAGATGCCCAAAAGACCCAATGCCGCGGCGATGGCGCCATACCACAGCAGCGGCATCTTACCGGTGAGTACTACATTCGAGATCTGATCGGTGATGGAGTTGAACGTGTGCCCCGCGCCGATGATGTCCTCGGGCGTTGCGGGCGGAAGGTCGATTACTTCTGGTTCTGCCGGCATGTTAAGCCTTGATCTCCGGATTCGGGTTTCGCAAGGAAGCCATATAAGTAGTTCGCGGCCGCGTGTTCAGGTCGGCCAACAGCGAGTAGTTGCGTGGATCGGCCTTGAGCTGCGACACGCGGCTGTTCTTGTCGTTGATATCGCCGAAAATGATCGCCTCAGTGGGGCAAGTCGCCTGGCAGGCGGTTTGAATTTCACCGTCGCGAACCTTGCGGTTCTGCTTTTCCGCGTCGATCTTTGCGTGGTTGATGCGCTGCACGCAGTACGTGCATTTTTCCATCACGCCGCGGCTCCGGATGGTCACATCCGGGTTGTTCAGCAGCTTCAGGCTGGGCGTTTCGTAATCCGAAAACAGGTAGAAATTGAATCGCCGCACCTTGTACGGGCAGTTGTTCGAACAGTAGCGGGTACCCACGCAGCGGTTATAGACCATGTCGTTCAGGCCTTCGGCGCTGTGGCTGGTGGCTTGCACCGGGCAGACCAACTCGCAGGGGGCATCTTCGCACTGCTGGCACGGGACCGGCTGATTGTAGATTTCGGGCGCATTGATACTGCCGGTGTAGTAGGAATCGACGCGGATCCACTGCATGAGGCGTCCGCGGCGGACTTGATCTTTACCGACTACCGCAATGTTGTTTTCCGCCTGGCACGCGACTATGCACGCACTGCATCCGGTGCAGGCGTTGAGATCGATAGACATGCCCCATGAATAGCCCGGGTAACTCCAATCGCCATACATGGTAAGCCCGTGCGGCGGATTTTCGGCGGGTTCGTGGTCGGCAAGTTCGTGGATAGACTCGGGGTTCTTGATGTAATCGGCCAGCGTGCCGCTCTGGATCACGTCGCGGCGCGTGTCCAGCACGTGCTGCATCTGCTGACTCGCGAAGAGATAGCTGCCGTCGGCCTTCTGCGCATCCAGGCCGCCATCGTGCCACAGCGCGCCGCCGGTGCGCAGGCCGTAAGCGTTGAAGCCCACGCCGGTCCCGGTGTGGCCGGCCTTGGTGCGTCCGTAGCCTAGGTGCATGGTGACGGAATTATCGGCGACGCCGGGTTGAATCAAAACCGGGGCGTGCAGCGATTGGCCCTTATAGCTGAGCTTCAGCATTTGGCCGGTGTCTACATCCAGTTTGTGCGCCGTGTCCGGGCTGACCAGAGCCGCGTTGTCCCAGGTGATCTTGGTAACCGGACGCGGCATTTCCTGCAGCCAGCCGTTGTTGGCGAAGCGCCCGTCGTAAACCGAGGCGTCGGGCCGGAAGACTACTTCGAGCTTCGAGGAATCGGTTGGGGCAGCGGGCGTGACTCCACCGCCTTTGGCGGAAAGATTCTTCACCGGCAGCGCGGAATTAGCGATTACGCCATCGTGCACCGAGCGCCGCCACCATGTGTCGAAATCGGCGCCTTTGTGTTGATTCGCCCAATAGCCCTTGACGATCTCCAGGCTCCCGCGCAGCGGAACGTCGGTGAACATCGCCAGGATTTCGTTGGCGGAGCGTCCGCCATAGAGCGGCTCGATGAGCGGCTGTTGCAGCGCCACCGTGCCATCGTAACCGCGCGAATCGCCCCACGCCTCCAGGTAATGCGCTTCGGGCAAACGCCACTGGCAGATCTCCGAAGTCTCGTCCTCGTAAAGGCTCAGATGCATGCGCAGCGCGGCTTTGCTGAGGCGCTCTTTTATGCCCAGTTCGACCGGCGAATTGAACACGGGATTGCCGCCGACGATGACCAACAGATCCACCGCGCCGGAATCGAGATCGCGCACCAGATCCTGCAGCGAGGCCAGTTGATCCATTGGATTGGCCTCCAGCGGATCGGTATGGAATACCGTCTTTCCGCCGTTGCCCAGCGCGTCGTTCATCGCGTGCGCCAAGGCGTGGACATTGGGGGACTGCTGATCGCCCGGAATCACCACGCTCGCGCCCTTATTGGCCTGCAGGTCGCGCGCGATAGCGCCGGCCCATCCGGCGAAGTCGGCGTTTCCGCTGGCCACTCCGCCGGCAACGCCCAGCGCCGCAGCGAGTTCCAAAGCAAACGTCTCGACATCGGCCGCGCGCATGGGGAAGCGATGATCGGCCTTGCTCCCGGTGGCGCTGGGGAAGGGCTCGACGGCATACAGCCGGTTCATGGTCTTCTTCTCGCCCACCACGCGGCGGCGCGCCGAGAATTCGCGCGCGTAGCGCATCGCGCCGGGTCCCATCGAGAGGAAATCGGAATCGAGCGTTACCACCACGTTGGCGTTCAGCAGGTTGTAATGCGTGTTGGCAGGCGCGCCGAACGCCGCCATGGCCCCGGCGCGGGCGGAGTGCGCTCCGGCGGGCTCCCACTGATGCCACTTCGATTCGGGGTAGAGCGTCTTAATAGCGCTGAGCAGATCGGCGGTGGTGGGCGAGGTGATGGTCTCGGTCAAAATCCGAAGACCGGCGCCTTTCTTCGCCTGCTGCGCCGTCAGCAGCCCGCGCAAGGAACTGTAAAACCCGCCCCATGTTGTCACTTCACCTTCGACCAGCAAGGCGCGGGAACGGTCGGGGTCGTAGAGTTGCAACACGGAAGCCTGCGAATACGCGTCGCAAGCGCCCAGCGAGCCGGGATGCTCGGGATTTCCCTCGATCTTGGTCGGCCGGCCTTCGTGGCTTTCCGCCAGCACGCCTGTGGAAACGCCGCTGATTGAAGTCGCTGTAGCATAAAACAGCGGCCTGCCCGGAATCAACTCCTCAGGCTGCTGAATATACGGCGTGATGTATTCGGTTGGCTGCCGCGTGCATGCGGTAAGACCGCCCAAGGCCAGCGACGCGCCCATCAGCTTGAGGAAGTTGCGGCGCCCTTCGACGGCGTCCTCATCCTTTTCCCACCCGACGGCCTGCTGCGGAAATTCGCGCACCAGCAGATCCTGGAATTCGGGCGTAGCGGCAAGGTCGTCGAGACTGCGCCAATAATCGCGCCCCCGTGCTCCTTCGAGCCGCGCGCGCGCGGCGGCGATATCCAGCTTCTTACGTAAGTCGCTCATCTCACTAGTTCGATCATCGGTGGCAAGTAGAACAGCTAGTCAGCACGCGTACGTCGGGAGTATTGTATTGATGCATGAGTTGGGCGCCAAGCTCTTCCTGGTCGCCGGGCGGAACGTAGCCCATGGTGGTGATTTCACTTCGAGGCCGCAAAACCCTCTGCGGATTGCGGTGACAATCGAGACACCAGCTCATCTCCAGGCTGTTGGCCTTCCACATGAGCGGCATCTTATCCACGCGGCCGTGGCAGCTTTCGCAGCCGACGCCCTTGCTGACGTGAATGCCGTGGTTGAAATACACGAAGTCCGGTAGATCGTGCACGCGCGTCCATTGAATGGAATCGCCCGTGCGATAACTGGCGCGGACCGGTTCCAGCGTGGGGCTGGTATTCCAGATCTGCGAATGGCAATTGATGCAGGTCTTGGTGGGAGGGATATTGGCGAAGCTGGAATCCTCTACCGAAGTATGGCAATAGCGGCAATCGAGGCCCAGTGCGCCGACGTGATGGGCGTGGCTGAACGGCACGGGCTGATCGCGCGCCTCATCCTGGCGCGTCTCATATGAGCCGCGGTCCAGCTCATAGCCGGCCCATGCAATAAAGCCGATGGCGCAGACGCCGAGGATGATCGACATCCGCGCGTAATCGTTTGCGCTGTGGTGAAAAATCTGGGCCATGGCTTTAAGCCGCTCCCGGCCCGAGGGTCAGAGTTTTATCTTGTCGCATTTCAGGAAGAAAGCAACCCGTAAACCAACCTGCTCTTCTGGTGAAGAATCATTGTAAACGAATCTGACGCGAATCTCAATTTTTGTGTGAGATTCCTTGCAGATAAATTAGCCCTTCCGTTCCAACAAGTACACCGCCTGTTCCGCGCGCGCATGCCCGTCGGTACAAACGGCGAATCCAGGACCCTCGCTCTTCCATAAGGACGCGGCGCAGTATTCGCCGTCCTTACGCAAGACGTAGAAACTCAACTCGACCTGCGCTAAACGCTTCTCATCATTATCGAAATTGCGCGCCACGCGCTTCAGGCAATCGAGCGCGGCCTCTTTGGGCGGCATGCCGTGCCGCATATTTTCTACAATTGTATGAGCTCCGGCAACGCGCAGATTTTCCTCCCCGCGGCCGGTGGAACCGGCGCCGCCGACATCCTGATCGAGCCACAAGCCGCCGCCGATTATGGGCGAATCCCCACAACGGCCCGGAATTTTCCAGGCCATGCCGCTGGTGGTGGTCACGGTGGACATCTCACCCTTTTCGTTCATCCCTATACAATTGATGGTGCCGTGGGGCGGATGGTAGGCGTAATCGACGGCTTGCGCCAGGACGGCTTCACTGGCCTGCGGGAAATCGCGGCGCAAATCTTCGAGCAGCGCGTGTTTCTGTTCACTGGGCGGCGCATCGAGTCCGGGGCCCCAATTGGTGTGGCCGTTCTTGTCGCGCAGCGATCGCTTCCAGGCGAGCCACGCGATGCGCGATTCCTCGGTGAGCAGATTCTCTTCCTCGAAGCCCTCAGCCTTAGCGAATCGCAGCGCGCCTTCGCCCACCAGGAACATGTGGTCGGTATCCTGCAAAACGCGTTGCGCCACTTTCGACGGGGTCTTGATATTGCGAATCGCGCCCACCGCGCCCATGCGCCGCGAGGGCCCGTGAACGCAGCTGGCATCCAGCTCCACGATGCCGTCTTCGTTCGGCAGTCCGCCATATCCCACGCTGTTATCGCGCGGATCGAGCTCCACTATATTGACGCCGGCGATGACGGCATCGAGCGTGTCGCCGCCGGCCTTCATCACGTCGACGGCCTTGGCGCAGGCGTTGATGCCGCCGTTGTTGCGGTTGGCGCTCGAAATGGCGATGAATTTGGGACGGGGTTGGGCTTTGACGACGCGGATCATCGGGAATGCAGCGGCGCCCAGAATGGCGGCGCGGCGGCTGAAGCTGATGCTCATGTGGGCCCTCTTTGTAGAGAGAAAATATATTATGTCACAGGTGGAATGCGCTGGTCTATTCCGAGTACGTGCGCAGACGCAGCGGCTTTTTCGGACGCGCCTATTTGCGATCGCCGCGCTCCGCAGCAACCGCTTGCCTCGCCGCCCTTATTTGCAAATCGCCGCAGCGCCACGGAGCCCCGGCGTTAATGGTACTCTCCGGGAAGGAGTCAAACGCGATGGAAGTCCAGCTTACGCCAGACCAAAAGGCATTTGCCCGCCGTTCCGTTGAAAGCGGACGGCTGCATAGTGAGGAAGAGGCGGTATAGGAGGCACTTGCGTTGTGGGAAGAACGCGAACGCCGCCGCCTGGAATTTCTGGCTGCGCTGGATCGGGCTCGCGCGTCCCTTGCCCGCGGCGGCGAAGGCCGCGTCATCACGCAGGAATCCATGCAGCAATTGGCCGCCGAAGTGAAGGAGCGAGGCCGCGCCCGTCTGATAGCTGAACTTGCGAATGCCCAGTAATGGCGCACCGCGTTGCCGGCGAAGTTGAGGTTGACCTCGATGAGATTTGGTTTTATGTTGCCAAGGAAAGCGGCAGCATGGATGTCGCTACCCGGCTGGTTGACTCGATAACTGGCCGAATCTTTTTTCTCGCCTGCTTTCCTTACGCCGGACGCGCCCGCGATGAGGATTTCGGCAGCGGGTCACGCAGCTTCGCGCGAAGCGCCAGGCAAACCGTCCCGCTCCGTCGCGCGCTTGATCTTAGATTAGCCCGCGGACCCATGCAGCTACACCGCGCCGTTATACTGGCTTCAGTGCTGCTCAACGCAGCCCGGCCGACCGATGAACCAAGACCAACCCGAACCCGCGCGGATTCCCGGCAGCGTCGGCACGCTGCCCATTTTCGGCGTGCCCGTCCGCTTCCACTTCACTTTCGTCCTGCTGCTCATTTTTCTGCTGTCCATCGGCGTCGGCGATCGCCAGTCTGGCGGCTCCACTGTGCTGTATATCGTTGCCCTGTTCGCTTCCGTGCTGCTTCATGAGCTGGGCCACACGCTGGCGGCGCGGCGCTTCGGCATCCGCACCATTGAGATTGTGATGTTCCCCATCGGCGGCGTCTCGCGTCCCGAACGGCAGCCAAAGCCAAGCCAGGAGCTCTGGATCTCTCTCGCCGGCCCCACGGTGAACCTGCTGATCGCCGCCGCGCTGATGGCCTGGATGACGACGCAGAAGGGATGGGTGGCGCTCGAAACCCTGCGCGAGCCCACCGACGCGAATCTGGCCGAACGCATCGCTTTCGGCAACCTGGCACTGTTCCTGTTCAATCTGCTGCCCGCGTATCCGATGGATGGCGGCCGCATTCTCCGGTCGGTGCTCGCGCTAAGCCGGCCCATCGAAGAGGCTACGCGCATCGCCGCCGGGGCAGGCCAGGGCCTGGCGATTCTGATCGGTCTCGCCGGCCTGCTCTGGGGCAACTTCATGCTGATGTTCGTGGCGTTGTTCGTCTACCTGGGCGCGTTTCAGGAAGGCGTGGCCGCCAGGGGCCGCATCTTCACCTCCGGCTACCCGGTGCGCGCCGCCATGATAACCGATTTCCGCACGCTGACCCATGGCCAGAGTATCCGCGACGCCGGCAACCTGCTGGTTTCCACTTCGCAGCACGATTTCCCCGTCATGCACGGCGATACCGTGATCGGCATTCTCACCCGATCCGCGCTGGTGCATGCGATGCTCACACAGGGCCCGGACGCTTATGTCTCGAGCGCCATGACTCGCGACTTCGCGCGCGTATCGCCGGATATGCCGCTGTCCGAAGCGCTGCCCAAGCTCTCCGCCCCCGGCGCCTGCGCCCTGGTGATGGATGCGGAAGACCGGCTCGTGGGCATCCTCAATGCCGAGCATCTTTCGCAATTCATCCTGCTGCGGCAGGTGAGCGCAGCGCAAGAGAAGATGCATAAGGAGTGACGAGGGAGAGTGGCATCTCAACGCGGAGGCGCGGAGAACACCGGGGAATCGCGGGCGTTCCAAAGCTATGCGGCGCCTGACGCCCAAAGTTATTCTCTGCGTTTTCTCCGCGGCCTCCGCGCCTCCGCGTTGCAGACGGAATCCCCCTTCCAGAGCGTGTTACGCTCGAATTTCATGTCCTACCAATCCATTCGCGATCTCGATCTCAGCGGCAATCGCGTTTTCATTCGCGTCGATTTCAACGTGCCGCTCGACAACGTCGACGGCGTCATGAAGATCACCAGCGACAAGCGCATCAAGGCGTCGCTGCCCAGCATTCAATACGCGCTCGATCACGGCGCGGGCGTCATTCTGGCATCGCACCTGGGACGGCCCAAGGGCAAGCCCAACGCCGAAATGAGTCTGAAGCCCGTGGCGCAGCGTCTCGAAGAGTTGCTCGGCCGTCCGGTGAAGATGGCGCCCGATTGCATCGGCCCGGAAGTGGAAGCCATGAAGCCTGCGCCGGGCGAAGTGCTGCTGCTCGAAAACCTGCGCTTCCATGCCGAAGAAGAGAAGAACGACCGCGCATTTGCGAAGAAGCTAGCCGCGCTGTGCGACATCTACGTGAATGACGCTTTTGGCTCCGCGCACCGCGCGCACGCCTCTACCGAGGGCATGATTCAATTCGTGCCCCAGGCCGCCGCCGGGCTGCTCATGGAGCGGGAGTTGAAGTACCTCGGCATGGCTACGCGTAATCCCGCGCGTCCGTGCGTGGCGATTCTCGGCGGCGCCAAAGTATCGGACAAGATTGAAGTGATCGAAAACCTGGGCAAGATCGTCGACCGGCTGCTGATCGGCGGCGCCATGGCTTATACGTTTCTGAAGGCGCAGGGCCACTCGACCGGCCGGTCGCTGGTGGAAGACGACAAGGTGGAGCTGGCGAAGAAACTTTTGGCCGACCTGGGCGACAGGCTGATGCTCCCCTTGGACCACGTGGTGGTTTCGGAAATTGCCGCCGGCGCGGCCAATGAGACAGTGGAGACGATTCCCGCCGACAAAATCGCCGTCGATATCGGCCCGAAAACCATCGACGCATACGCCAAAGCGATCGCCGGCGCGAAGACCATCATCTGGAACGGACCGATGGGCATCTTCGAGAAGCCGCCTTTCGACAAGGGGACGGTGGCATTAGCCAAGGCCGTAGCGGATTCCGGCGCGATTTCGGTAGTAGGCGGCGGCGATTCCGAAAAGGCCATCAAAGCGGCCGGGGTCGCCGGCAAAATTACGCACGTCTCCACCGGCGGCGGTGCGTCGCTGGAATTCCTGGCCGGCATGGAGTTACCGGGAGTGGCGGCGCTGGAGAGATAGGAGAGAGTCTTTTCGTCTCAGACGCTGAGACGCAGAGATCGGCGCAGAGAAAACCTTTTAATGTCTTCTCTGCGTTTCCTCAGCGTCTCTGCGTCTCTGCGTCGAAGAATTGTTCCGTCACATTAGCACCAGCTCTCGCTGGATTTCTCCGGTGACCCGCGCTTCGCCTTCGCCGATGAACATGTTCACTTCGGAGCGTACGCCGAATTCGGGCAGATACACGCCCGGCTCGATGGAAAAACAGGTCCAGGGAACTACGCGCCGCTCGTCGTGGGTTTCGAGATTATCCATATTGGCGCCGTTGCCGTGCACTTCCTGGCCTATGGAGTGGCCGGTGCGGTGCGTGAAGAACTCGCCGAAGCCGTGGCTCTCAATGTGGCTGCGGCACGCGTCGTCCACTTCGAAGCCGCGCAGCGGATAGCCGGCGGAAATCGAATCCTTCACCTTCTTGATGGCGGCGTCGCGCGCGCCGGTCACCACGTCGAACACGTTGCGGATGCGGCCGGGCGGCTCCGCGCCACAATAGCCGGTCCAGGTGATGTCGTAGTAGACGGCGCCTGGCTGGTCCAGTTTGGCCCACATATCCATCAGGACGAAATCGCCGGGGCGTATGGGCGCGTTCATCGCTTCGGTGGGCTCATAGTGCGGGTTCGACGCATTGGCATTCGCGCCAATGATAGGGCCGTGATCGGTGAAAAGGCCGGCTTTCGCGAAGCCGTCGCGCACAAAGAGCTTCACTTCCAGCTCAGTCACGGGCGCGCTGTTGCTATGGCGCTCGCGGATCAGCGCGAAGGCGCCGGCGCGAACCTTATCGACGCGGCGGCCCGCTTCCAGGTGCGATTCCAGCGCTTCCGGAGACCAGCGCGCTTCGAAGAACTGGATCAGCTCCGCCGAGGTGACAACGTCCACGCCCACGCTGCGCACCAGCTCCACCGTGCCGGCATCCACCATCGCAACGTAAGGAATCGCGCACAGCGGCGAGTATTGCATAGCCACGCGGCGCAGACCGCTGGTAATCTTGCGCACGCCGTCCACCTGTTCGGTCCAACTGGAATAGGGAATTTTCTCGCCGGGCAGGGGGGCCGTCATGTTGCGCTCGATGCGATGTTCCAGGCCGCGCGGTTCGCCTTCGGCGGGAATCAGGTAATACCACCGGCGCGTCGGAGTGCGCGGCGGCTCGAAGCCGAGCACGCGATAGGCGAGCGGATCGCGCAAGTGATGATCGAAAAAGAGCCAGCCATCGAGCTTCTGGTTTCGGAGTTCCTGTTGAATTGCGGCCAGGTTCATAGGGCAATCATAAGTCTATCAGCCAGTGGGGCGGGGCACATGGCATTAGCTCATGGCCTGCCGCGTCTCGATCCGCTCCGGGCGCTCGGCTTTCCAGCTGGCAACCTAGTGAAAGCTTTTCGGCCTTCGGTGAGCCGGCGGCGTGCTTGTGCGATCCCGTCCAGCGCAGCGCCGGTGCAGGCAAAACCGCATGCTCCGCCGTTGACTTTTGCGGTAGAACCTTTTATTCTAGTGGGTTATGACTGACCAGTCAGTCACCGAACGAAAGCACGACGCCATCCTCGACGCGGCGCGTACAGTGTTCTCGCGAGAGGGCTACGCCGCGTCTTCGGTGGACGACGTAGCGGCCCAGGCCGGCATCGCCAAAGGTACGGTTTACCTCTACTTCAAGTCCAAAGAGGAGCTTTATATCGCCGCGCTGGCGCGCGATATCCGCGTGTTCGCCGACAAGGCCCGGGAAGAGATGGAGAGTGTCCCCGCCTTCCGCGAGAAGATCGAGGTTTTCCTGCGGGTTCGCCTGGAGTATTGCCGCGCACACGAAGATTTCCTGCGTATTTACCTCTCCGAAGACGGCCGCATGTGTATGAATGCGCCCATGGGCAAAGAACTTCGCCGCTTGAAGCGCAATAACATGAAGTATGTCGCGTCGGTAGTGCAGAAGGCCATCGATCGCCATGAGATCCGCAAGGTCTCCGCACCGGCTTTAGCCGCGACCCTGTTCGACATCGCCCACGGTCTGGTTGAGCGCCGTCTGCTGGGCTGGAAGGAATTCCAGGTGCGCGGAGAGATCGCGTTCGCCACGGATCTGCTCTGGCATGGCATCGGAACCGGAACACCAACACGGAGGCAGCGATGATCCATCACTCGGCCCGGTCCCTAATCGTCGGCTTGGGGCTCTGCGCGGCGGCTTTCGCGCAAACCCCGCCGGAGTCGTTGCCGCCCGGGGTGCGCGCGACGCAACTGCCGCTTTCCGGCGTCCCCACGCAGGGCGCCTCGCAAGGCAGCGTGCCCACCGCGCAGACGCCGGGCGCGCCGCTGTCTCTGTCGCTCGACGATGCCGTGCAGCGCGGGCTCAAATCGAATCTGGGAGCCGTGGGATTCCAGCAGATGCTGCGCCACAGCGAAGCTCAGGGCACCATCGACCGAAGCTTTTTGTTGCCGCAGCTCAACGGGTCGCTGACAGGCGTCGATACCCAGACCGACCTCGCGGCGCTGGGCTTTTCCAGCTTCAAGGTGAACGTGCCCGGCTTCACGTTTCCCACAGTGCTTGGCCCGTACCACTATTTCGATTTGCGCGCGGGCGTTTCGCAATCCATTCTCGATGCCACCAGGCTCAATACGCTCCGCGCCACGCAGCAGAACACCAAAGCGGTACAGTTCTCCGCGCAGGATGTACGCGATTTGATCGCGCTGGCCGTCACCAGCGCTTATCTCCAGGTGGTCTCCGGCGGCGCCCGCGTGGATTCCGCGCGCGCGCAAGTGGCCACGGCGCAGGCCACCTACCAGCAGGCGGCGGACCGTCACGATGCGGGGGTGGCGGCGCGCATCGACGTCACTCGATCCCAGGTTGAGCTGCAGACCGAGCAGCAGCGATTGACCTCTGTTGAGAACGATCTGGCCAAGCAGAAGATCGCGTTCGGCCGGCTGATTGGCTTGCCGCCGGCGCAGGAGTTCACGCTTACCGATGCGCTGCCCTTTGCGCCGCTCAACGACATTACCATCGAACAGGCGCTGGCTCGCGCAACCGCGAATCGCGCCGACATCAAAGCGGCCGAAGCGCAGATTCACGCCGCTGAGCTGACCAAGCGTGCGGCGCAAGCCGAGCGGCTGCCCAGTATTTCCGTGGGGGCCGATTACGGCGTGATTGGCGTCAACCCCACCAACTCGCACGGCACGTTCGACGTGACGGGATCGGTGAGGATGCCCATCTGGAACGGCCACCGCGTGCAAGGCGATGTGGAACAGGCGGATGCGGCGCTGGAACAACGGCGCGCGGAATATCAGGATCTGCGCGGGCGCATCGACGCGGAAATCCGCACGGCGTTTCTCGACTTGAACTCGGCCGCGACCCAGGTGAAAGTGGCCGACAGCAATCGTACGCTGGCAGCCGATACGCTGCAACAGGCGCGCGACCGCTTCGCGGCGGGCGTGGCCGACACCGTGGAAGTGGTGCAGGCGCAAGAAGCGGTGGCCGCGGCCGAACAGGATTACATCGGGAGCCTCTACACGCACAACCTTGCCAAAGCCACCCTGGCGCGGTCCATGGGGCAGGCGGATCAGAACATCAAAGAATTTTTGGGGAAACAGTAATGGCAGATTCGACGCAAACGCCTCCGCAAGCTCCTTCCGCGCAAGCCCCTGCTGCATCGCCGCCAGCGCCTGCGCCGCCGCCTGCTACGCCTCCCGGCAACCGGCGCCGCGCCCTTCTGATCGTGGCGGTTATCGGGCTGATTCTGGCCGTGGGGGGCTTCTTCTATTACCAGTACGCGCAGACCTACGAATCCACGGACGATGCGCAGGTGGATTGTCACTTGGTGGGCGTAGCCTCGCGGATTCAGGGAACCGTGACGGCCGTCCACACGGATGAAAACCAGTTCGTGAAAGCCGGCGAAGTGGTGGTGGAGATCGATCCGCGCGATTTTCAAGTGGCTGCCGCGCAGGCCAAAGCCGAACTGACGCAATCGCAGGCCGATATCGAGGCGCAACATCCCAACGTGCCGATCACGCAGGCCACCAGCGAGACCAACATCTCCACCGGCCAGGCGGAAGTGCAGACAGCCGAAGCCGCCGTTTCCGCCGCGGAGCATGACGCAGCAGCAGCGCTGGGGCGCCAGCGCGAAGCCGAAGCGGAAGAGCGCCAGGCCGAGGCCAACAACGCCAAAGCGCAGGCCGATCTGGAACGCTACCAGGCGCTGGTGGCCAAGGATGAGATTCCGCGTACGCAGTTCGACCAGATCGTCGCCACAGCCAAGGCGCAGAGCGCCGCGGTGGAATCGGCGCAAGCGGCTGTGGAAGCTTACCGGGCGGCGGCGCAATCGTCCGCACGCACGGTGGATCAGCGCAAGGCGCAAGTAGCGGAGGCGAGCAGCCGGCTGGCGCAGAGCAATCGAAACGCGCCGCAACAACTGGCGGCGAGCCAGGCCACGCTGCGCTCGAAACAAGCCCAGGCCGCGGTTGCCAATACGCGCGTCCAGCGCGCGCTGCTGGATATTTCCTACACCAACATCGTGGCTCCGGTTTCGGGGGTGGTGGGTAAACGCTCGGTGGAGATCGGCTCCACCGTGCAGCCCGGCCAGCAGTTGTTCACCATCGCGCAGATCGACGACTTATGGGTGACCGCGAATTTCAAAGAGACGCAGCTTCGGCGTATGGGCCCCGGCCAGAGAGTGGAGATTAAAGTGGACGCCTTCGGCCAAACGTTCGGCGGATTTGTGGAGAGCATGCCCGGCGCGTCCGGATCCATTACCAGCCTGCTGCCGCCGGAGAATGCGACGGGCAATTTCGTGAAAGTGGTGCAAAGGCTGCCCGTGCGCATCCGCTTCGATAAGAACCAATCGGGCCTCGCCCGGCTGCGTCCGGGCATGTCGGTGGAACCGAAAGTCTGGCTGCAGTAATGGCGGAGTACGTCGAGTGGAAGCCGCGGTACAACCCCTGGGCGGTGGCGCTCACGGTGACCCTGGCGACGTTTATGGAAGTGCTCGACACATCCATCGCCAACGTTTCGCTGCCTCACATTGCGGGTAACCTTTCGGTGAGTGAGGAAGAAGCCACGTGGGTGCTTACCAGTTATCTGGTTTCGAACGCCATCATTCTGCCCATCAGCGCGTGGTTTTCCCGGCTGATGGGGCGCAAGCGATTCTACATGATGTGCGTGGCGCTGTTCACGTGCAGCAGTTTTCTTTGCGGACTGGCGCCGAGTTTATCGGTACTCGTGATTTGCCGCATTCTGCAAGGCGCGGGCGGGGGCGGCTTGCAGCCGAGTGAGCAATCGATTCTGGCCGACACTTTTCCGGCTGCGAAACGCGGCATGGCATTTGCGGTTTACGGCATGGCGGTGGTGGTGGCGCCGGCGATCGGTCCCACGCTGGGCGGCTGGATCACGGATAACTACAGTTGGCGATGGATCTTCTATATCAACGTGCCCATCGGCATCATCTCGCTGTATCTCACGCATAAGTTGGTGGAAGATCCGCCGTATCTGATCGCGGAGCGCGCCAAGGGACGGCCGCGCATCGATTATCCGGGCCTGGGACTGCTGGTGATCGGCATCGGCTGCCTGCAACTGGTGCTCGATAAGGGTCAGGAAAAAGATTGGTTTTCCACTACCTGGATCGCTGGGCTGTTCGTAGTGGCCATCTACACGCTGATTGCGTGGGTGGTTTGGGAGTATTATCATCCGTCGCCGATTGTGGAAATCCGGCTGTTCAAGAACCGGAATTTTTCCACGGCCATGTTCTTCACCTTTGTACTGGGCATCGTGCTGTTCGGGACCACGGTAGTGATTCCGCAGTTCCTGCAGCTTCTGCTTGGATATCCGGCGCAGTTGGCCGGTGAAGCGATGGCGGGCGGCGGATTTATGATGCTGCTGATGATGCCGATCGCCGGACAGCTTGTGAGCCGGGTGGACCCTCGCGGCATGATGGCGTTCGGGTTTTTGGCAACGGGCGCATCGCTTTATTTCATCGCGACGCACTTGAGCCTGCAGATGGATTTCAAAACGGCCGCGCTGCTTCGCACGTACCAGACGCTGGGTCTGGCGTTCATCTTTTTGCCGTCGAGCATTTTGGCGTATGTGGGTACGCCGCGCGAGAAGAACAACCAGATTTCGGCGATGAACAGTTTTGTGCGGAACATCGGCGGAAGCATCGGCATCGCGCTGATCAGCACGATGTTGACGCGGCAGGCGCAGAAACATCAGGTATACATGACGGCGCATACCGATTCGGGCAACGCGGCATTCCGGCAGTTAGCGAGCGGCATCACGCAGACGTTGGCGCAGAGAGGCGTGGCGCATCCGCAGCAGCAGGCATATGGACGCATTGCCGAGATGGTCACCGGGCAGGCGACCACGCTCGCGTATATCGATATCATCACGGTAATGGCGGTGGTGGTGGTGCTGCTTTCGCCATTGGTATTGCTTATGAGAAGGCCGAAGGCGGGCGGCCCGGCCCCGGCGGCGCATTGAGTGCGGAACCTGCCCACGAGCCGGCTGAAAGCCGGCTGCAGCCAGGATTGGCTGCCCCACAAGAATGCTGATTGATTTTCGTAATGTTACGGTGCAGCGTGGTGACAGGCTGGTGCTCGATGGGCTCACGCTCGGCATCGACGAAGGCGAACACGTTGCCATCCTGGGGCCGAATGGGTCCGGGAAATCGACGCTGATCAAGCTGATCTCGCGCGAGTTATATCCCCGCCAGAAGGACGACCCGTGGCGTGCGCAAATTCTGGGGCGGGACCGGTGGAATCTGTTCGAACTGCGGAATCAGCTCGGCCTGGTTTCGAACGACTGGATGCAAATGTGCACGCGGGATTACTCGGGCTATGAGATCGTGCTCTCGGGCTTCTTTGGCAGCGTAGGTATCTGGCCGAATCACAGTGTGACCGGGGTGATGGAACAGAAGGCGCACGAGGCGATGGAACTGCTGGAGATCGGTCATCTGGCGGAGCGGAACACAATTGAAATGTCGTCCGGCGAGGCGAGGCGCATACTGATTGGGCGCGCGCTGGTGCACGATCCGCGGGCGTTGATTCTGGATGAGCCGACCAATAGCTTGGACCTGCACGCCGAGCATGGGTTGCGCGAGATACTACGGAAGCTGGCGCGTACGGGCATCAGCTTACTCATGGTGACGCACCATTTGCCGGATATTATTCCGGAGATAGAACGCGTAGTAACAATTCGCGGCGGGCGCGTTCACTATGACGGACCGAAGGGCGACGGACTCACGGCGGAGCGTCTTTCGGAACTGTTTGCCGTGCCGGTGGAAGTGGTACAGCGCGACGGTTACTATCATGTGCTGTGATGATGTACGACAGGCCTCCTGGCCTGTCGGCGCGACACAAGACTCACATTCTCAATCCTATACTAGTTAGTTACTAATCTCGACAAGACAGGCCGGGAGGCCTGTCCTACTCTTGGCGTAATGCTTCTGATGGGTCGATTTGAGTGGCGCGGCGCGCGGGAATGTAGCAGGCTAGCAGGGAGACTGACACTAACAGGGCGATTACTCCGCTGTAAGTCACGGCGTCGGTGGGACTGACGCCTACCAGCAGGCTTCCCATCGCTTTGCCGGCGGCAACACTTAACGCCAGGCCGCAGAATCCGCCGATTGCGGCCAGCAACAAGCCTTCCCGTAACACCGTCCCGAGGATTTGATGGGTCGACGCGCCCAGCGCCATCCGGATGCCGAAGTCGCGCCGGCGCCGGGCTGTTTGCAGCGCAACCACCGCGTAGAGGCCGATGGCGGCTAAGATGAGTGCGGCAGTAGAAAACACTCCGAGCAGCGATGCGATAAGGATGGTTGGCCCGTTGTCCTCTTCCAGCTCTCTTTCCATGGTACTCAGAGAGACGACCGGGATGCGCGTATCTACTTCGCGAATCGCTTGTCTGACTGCGGGACCAATGGCATCGAGACTGCCAGCGTAGCGCATATAAATCACTCTGCTGCCACTGATACCCGCCCGGTCCGGGAGAAACACATAGTTAGTGCCCGGTTGCGACTGCGTGTTTGGCGCCACGCCGACCACTGTGACAGCTTCGTTGAAGACCAGTAACTCGCGGCCTATTGCCGCTTGGCCGGGCCAGAGCGTTTGCGCCAAATTGCGATTGACCACGGCCGATTTTCTGGCGGCAGTGACATCCTCCGCCGTAATTCCCTGCCCTTCCATGCCGCGAACGCCAAGGGTCTCCAGATACCCGGGGCCGGCGTACATTCCGTTGGATCGGACACTCTGCGCGGCGCCAATGGCCTGCACCGAATCGGACCACCCGCCGAAGTTGCTGGATGGCACGGCGGTCGCATAAGATACGGAGACGATGCCCGGGACAGCGCGCAGGCGTTGGCGCAGGCGCTCCAGAAGAGCGATGTTGTCCTGGGCCGAGCTCGCTCCGGCGGTGTCGATGCCCGCCAGCAGTAGATGGTCCTTGGCGAAGTGGAGGTCTTGCTGCCCGATCAGATAGACCGACCGCGACGCCAGCCCGGCGCCGGTGAGCAGCAGCACGCACAGCGCGAGTTGCGCGACTACCAGGAAACGGGAGAGCGTGGAGCGTCCCGGCGCGATGCTGTTCTCGCCGGAGCGCAGCCACGGCAGCAGCTCCTGCCGCCACGCGCGCACGGCCGGCGCGATGGTGAAGGCTAGCGCACTGAGAATGGCCAGCGTCAGGGCGTAAAACGCCACCTGAGTATCCGGAGTGAGGTCCGGCTCAATGCGCGCGCCCGAGGCCAGCGGTGGAATCAGCTTCACAAGGGCCCGCGTTGCCCAAGACGCGAAGAGCAGAGCCGCAGCCGAAGCCGCCAATGCCAGCACCAGGCCTTCCGATATCAGCAACCGGAGGATGCGCAGATGCGATGCGCCCAGCGAGCGGCGGACGGCCATTTCGCGCTGGCGGGCCACCGACCGCGCCAGCATCAGGTTGGCGACGTTGGCGCAAACAATCAGCAGAGTGAGCAGGCCCACGGCGGTGATGATGCGTCCGAAGAAATGAGCCCGCGCGCTTTGCCAGACACTGAATGCAGCAGAGGAATATGGAGCAACTTGAATCGGGACGAATTTGCCATCGGGCGTCACCGGCTGGGGCTGCACGTATTTCGACATGACATCGAACTCGGCTTGAGCTTGCCCTATGGTCGCCCGCGGAGCGAGTTGTCCGATGATAGCAACGTAATGGAAGGTGCGGTCGAAGAGTCTCCGATCAGTCCCGCGCAGGCGGGAGTCGGCGGCGATTGGTACGCCGATTTCAAAATTGGGCACGAATTGCGGGCCGCGAAAGCCTTGAGCGGTAACTCCTACGATAATAGCCGGCAGACCACTTACTGAGATGGTGCGGCCAATGATATCCTCGGCGCCGTGAAATTGGTTTTGCCACACGTGCCAGGCAATCACTGCCGCCAGACTGGTGGCGCCGCTGGCTTCATCCGGCGTAAAGCCTCGCCCCCTGGCGAAATGAACACCTAACGTGTCGAAGTAGTTAGCCGTCACTCGCTGGCCGCGCAACTCGTAACTGCCATCCGGGGCGGTCACACTGAAACGCGCGCCGCCGTATGCGGTCAGGGAGTGCAGGGTCTGTGTGTTGAGAGCGTAGTCCAGATATTCGGGGTAGCTGAACTCAGGGCTGGATTCGCCGTGAATCACTTGCGCGATGGAGACCAGGCGGTCCGCCCGAATACCAGGGGCTGGCTTAGTGAGTACCGCGTGGATCATGGAGAAGATGGCGGTATTGTCGCCGATGCCGACGGCGATGAGCGCGATCGCGGCCGCAGTGAATGGCAGTGACTTGGCAAGCGCGCGGATGGCGGCGCGGAAGTCACCGACGGATTGTTCCAGCACCGTGGCGAGTGACACTGGCTCGCGCGGAGAGATGGCGCCGACGTAGCCATCCACATAGGCTTCGCCGGACCAGACGCCGCTTTCGCCGTTGAGGTCGAGCGCAAAGATGTCCGCGACCGGGACTTCATCGAACTGCACTCGCGCATCGGGCGAGGCGGCCATACGCACCGTGCGGAACCACGACCAGGCGGCCGCAGCCAGCAGGATCAGCGCGAGAATGGTGAAACTAGCAGCCTTCCGCAGGCTCGCAGCTTCGATCTGGACTCCCACATTACACAGGAACAGAAACAGAATCCCATAGGCGCCAAGCTTCACTCTAAGATTCGCTTTGCCGGGAAGATACGAACACGCGAACGGAATCTTGCGGAAGCGGTAGAGCGACCGCTCGACAAGAATGACGCCGACAATCGCCAGCACCACGACGTGTTCGATGCCCTTGCGGCCGGGCCATAGGAAGCAGTAGGCCGCAGCGCAGGCGAGCAATACCGGCGTGGCTGCGACAACCGCAAGCGCTTTGCGAACCGCGGAGAAGTAGGTCTTCGGACTGTGGACGGCGGTGATGCGGAAGATCCAATTAGCAGGCAGCGTGATGGGCAGAGCGAAGACAGCGCGCGCGCCGATCACGGCAACGACGAGCAGGACGACGCTGGGCGCGAGCAGCGGGACGTCGCGATCTTCCCAGGGAAGCATGGTGCCGTACAGGTAGCTCTTCAGGTATGCCAGGGCGATGGCCAGCGCGATGCCGCCATAGGCTGCAAGAATCAATCGGTGCTGGCGGCTGCGCGCGATGGTGCGCGCGGTGAAGAGCACGATGGCGCGGTCGAGCGGCTTGTTGAGCAGCCTGGTGGCGAGCGCTGTGACGATGCGGGAGGGCGGCCTGGAGCGATCGGCCGTGGCGATATCGGGCTGCTCCACGATGCGGCGCAGGCCGCGCTGGTAGGCCAGAACGTAAGTCACCGTGGCGACAGTGGCGGCCGCCAGCAGGCTCCACAGCGCGCGTGCGGCAAGCGGCGCGAAGACCGGATGGAGCGGTCCATTGAGCTGTTGAAACAGGCCCAGGAACCAGTAAGTGGGCAGCCATTCGATTAACCGCTGGTTCTGCGGAGCAGTCAGCTTGGCCACGGTGGCCAGCGGCGGCTTCAAGAAGTAGACGGCCAGTATCACGAAGAACAACGCCATTTGCAGGAAGCTGGAAACGCGCTGGAACAGGCGATAGCTGAAGATCTGCGCGGCCACGCCTTGTAGGGCGAGCAAGGCGCAGCAGATGAAGAGCCCCGCGGCGGCCATGGTTATCCAGTAGGCAGCCATGCAGCGCAACAGACCGGAGAGACCGGGCTGCGATGCGGCCACCATACCGTAGGCGAGGCCGGTAAACGCGTTGACGGCGAAGACGCTCACGCCCAGCGAGGTGAGTAGCGCGGCGGCTTTCGCCTGGCACAGAGTGCGGACGCGGACGGGCAGCGGGCCGAGCACCAGGCTGTCGCGGCGGTCCGGCAATACCGTGTTCCACGCCAGCAGGGTGAACAGCCCGGCGATGGCCATGGTTGTGCCGATGAGGAACTCTTCGTCGAGCCACGCCAGCGTGAGCAGTCTCGCGTGCGGCAGCGGGGATGTGGCGTAGCGCGGCGCCAGATAGATGGTCAGCGTGAAGCTGAATGCGGCGAGCATGGCGGCGAACTGCGCCAGCAGCGTTTGGATTTCGCCCCGTGAGGCGAGCAGCTCAAGATCGATCATCCGCGAGAGGAAGCTGCGGAACAGCACCAGAAACTGGCGGTGTTGGTTGGGGCGCGTCATAGCTTGCGGAGCCAGGCGACGGCCAGCACCATGACCAACAGGATGGCTGGCAAAGCTGGTGAACTGTGAAGCGCCGTGAGATGGGCGACCACGGCGCCCGACATGACGGCGGCCAGCACCACCGCGCCCCATCGGCTGAGCGGCGGGACGAGCATGCAAATCGCTCCGGTCACTTCGAGGATGCCGGTGAAGTAGCGGAACCATTGACCCAGGCCGACTTGAGCGAACTCTTGCACCGTTACGGGGCGGCTCATGAGCTTCATGCTTCCGGCGGCAAGGAAGATCAGGGCGAGCAGCACGGAGAGGAGCCATCCTGGGATGGCTTGCAGCAGGCTTGTTTTGGATGCGGCCGGTTGCGATTGGGCCGGTTGCGATTGGGAACGCTTGGTAGCGGCGTGTTCAGTCATACTCGGAATCCGTTATATCGAAATCCGAGTGATGTGTCAAGCGGGTTGCGCTCGCGGTTGGCAGGCGAAAGCGCCTGCCCCACATTACACCAGGCGAAAGCGCCTGCCCCACATTGGTTATTCCAAGAGCGAGCGGTACTCTTCGGGGTCGAGACCGTAGCGTTCCATCTGTCGGGGCAGGTCGGCGCGCAGCGTCTCGGGCGTACTTCGCACCCAGGCGGCGGTGACGGTTTCCACGCCAACGCGGTTCTTGCCGTCCTCTTCCGCCATGGATTCGGCCAGGGCGCGCAGTTCGGCTTCGGTGGTTTCGCGCACCGGCCGCGGGGTTTGCGCCACCACCAGATTCAGGAAGTCTTCGGCTGCGTCGTTCCAATTCATCGGTTCTATTGTATAAGCTCAGCCCCGGCTGTTCATCCTTCGATCAACTCTCCGATCGCACGGTCCTGAGAGCCGGTCATGCCTTCCACTAACCCCAGAAAGCGCCGCCCGATTTGTTCCGCCCGCTCGGCGGAAACGTCGCCGAGCCGATGATTGATGTGGAGCCGCGAGGTTCCGGCGCTTGAATCCGCGACCACCACCAGCTCCAGGGAAATAGTCTGGCAATTGCGGTACACCTCCTCCGATGCGAAGCGGATCTGCCCCTCGCGATGCTGCGCCGCGCGCTCGATATAGTTGATGCTCCACGAGAACGGGTGTGGTATGTGCGCCTCGGTAAGAAGCGGCTGTATCCGCTCAAACCCGAACGCGCCATGAACCACGTAGTCCAGCACCTTGGCTTGTACTTCCCGAAGGAATGCCGCAATTGGTTGCCGCGGGTCAAGATGGAACCCGATCGGCAGCAGATTCACGTGCGTGCCTGTATCCTGCGCCGAGCTTCTGGTTCTGGTGGTTATCAAAGTGTCGAACAGCACCTGATTCCCACCGAGGATTTCCGCCAGGCACAGCCCCGTTGCGGCATGGTAGAGCGCGGCCGGGCTGGAACCGGCGCCGGCAGACCATCGGGCCATGCGCGCGCACAAACTCAGCGGCATATCGATGCCGATGGAGCGGGCGTCGTTGGATGGGCCGGCCGCCGGCAGGACGACGCGGGGCAGCGCCGCGACGCAATCGCGCCAAAACGCGGCGTCGCGCTCGATCTCGCGCGATGCGAGATAGGAAGCTTCCCGGGCAGCGAGTTCAGGCTGCGACGCCGGAATCACCGGCCCGGCCGGTTCGCCGCGCAGCGCCCGGTTCAGTTCCTCAAACCACAGCGTCTGCGTCGCTCCAAGAGCCTGCGCGTCCACCAAGCCGTGGTGCGCCGCGACGGCGACCGCGTGGTGGACCGCGCTGATCCGGGCGATGCCGACTCTGATCAATGGCGCATCCCAAAGGACGAAAGGCTCGCGAACCAGTTCCCCCGCCCATGCGGCCAGTGCAGCATCTGGTTCCGCGCTCGATGCGAAATCCCGGAAAACGGCGCGCGGCGCTTCCGCGGAAACGTACATGCAGGGTGCCGGATTTCCCGGCGTGAACCGTACATGCAGCCCTTCGCTTCTCAACACCACCCGCCGGGTCACCTCAGTGACCAGCTCCGTAGAGAGAGGCCCGCGCACGTGCAGAATGCCGCCCACATTTACCAGCGGCTGATCCGGAAATATCGAACTTAGGAAAACCGTCCAGCCCAGGGTCTGCGGAATCGCCATGCGCTCGCCGATTTGCAGCGGGGGTCTGACGCGCTCCATCGGTTGCCGTGTGGAGTGACCCTGCGGCGTAGAAGCCGCGCGACCGAAAGCTCGGGCCATCGCACGGGCATCCAGCGCAGCCTGCTCAGCGTTCCCGGCGTTCCCTTCGTTCCCAGGGGTGAAGCAGCCGCTCAAATACCAAACATGCGCGATGCCCTGGAACCACTCGACGTTGGCCGCCAGATCACGCTCGAAATCGTCCGGGACGGCCGGCCCCAAGAGTTGTGCTATCGTCCCCGCGGCGCACGCGAAAACCAATTCATCAACCTCTTCCTCTGCCCCGCTCTCTATATGCAGCGTTACGCCGCCGGCGGACAACACCGCGCGGCGTACTGAAGAGCCCGGGTTCCACACCACCACGCATCGATAACCCAATCCAGCCAGCTCATCGGCCAATATCGCGCCCGCCGGCTCGCGTCCAATGATGCCGATCCGGGTTGTGGCTGGATCCATGGACCTCGTCGGCGCCAGTTGCTTCCCTCTGGCCGGTATTGGCCGCAGACTCTGCTCAGGCGCCACGAAATCGAGCTTCAGAACCTCTAACAAATGCGCGGCCAGCGCCGACAAGGTGGAGAGGTCGAGCAGCTTCGATAGCGGGAGAGGCTGCCCCACCGCATCGACCACCACTCCGGCCAGCTCCACCAACTGCAACGACGAGGCGCCCATCGCGACTAGCGATTCGTGCGGATCGATCGCGCCCGGCGATGAGTCGAGCAGCGCGACCATTACTTCCTGCAGCGCCGCTACCAGCAGATCGAAGCGCTCTTCCGGTATACGCTCCCGCAGATTCTCTATGCGAGCCTTAAGCGTCGCGGCCGTTCTCGAAGGTCCGGAATGCGAGGAATCGGACTCATCGGCATCCTCCGGCGCCTCGGCGTTGAACCAGACGATTTCCGACGTTAGCGCATACTTGCCGGATTCGAACGCCTGGCGGCACGCATAGCGTTTGGCCTTGCCGTTGGGAGTCTTCGCGATTCCTCCGATCGGCGCGACCACTACCGCCACCAGTGGAAGGCGCATGCGCTGCAGTGCAGCGTTGTGCACCGCATCCGCCACCTCGCGGGCCGCAGCCGCGCCGGCGGGCGGCTGACTCAGCTCCACCACAACCACCGCGCCCTCCTGCGCCCGCTCGCTTCCATCGGACGATAGAGTGCTCGCAAACGCCGCCACGCCGTTCGGTTGAATCGCGGAGTGCGCGCCGCGCACCGCATCCTCGATGTCCTGCGGATACAGGTTGCGCCCCTGCAGGATGATCAAGTCTTTCAGACGCCCGGTGATCACCAACTCGCCTTCCAGCAGCGCGCCAAGATCGCCGGTACGCAAGTACTCCCGCGAGTCGTTTTCTTCCGGCGCCAGCCGGGCCCGGAACGCCGCCTGGGTCTGGTCTTCCTGATTGAAATAGCCAAGCGCCTTGCTCAGTGAATCCACCCAAATTTCGCCTACATGGCCGTCCGGCGCCTGCCGGAAGGTGAGCGGATCGACAATGCGCACCACCATATCCCGGCCAGGCTTTCCGCAGCCATACAGGAACGTCTCATCACCGTTGCTCGCCGGCATCAGGACGCCCGCGCGTTCGAGCGCCCTACGGTCGGCGCGGAAAGTTGCGCGCCCCGCTACCGAGATTCCCACGGTGTGCTCCGTGAGCCCGTAAACCGGACAAAAAGCTTCGCGCCGGAAACCACTCACCGAGAAAGCCTCCAGGAACGCCTCCACGGTGGAGCGCCGCACCGGCTCGGAGCCGCTTCCCGCTTTCTGCAGCGTGCTCAAGTTCCACTGGACGCGCTGCTCGGGCGTCGTCTTCTGAACCGCCAGCGCGTAGCCGAAATCGGGAGCGCACGTGTGGGTCGCCCCCACCCGCGACATGGTGTCGCACCAGATATCCGGCCGCTGGATAAACGTGAATGGCGACATGAGATAGAGCCGGCCGTTTCCCATGGCGGCGTTAAGAATGCCCGTGATTAGCCCGAAGGCGTGATAATGCGGCAGCCACATCACAGCGCAAGCGTCCGGCCCCAGTCCCAGAGCGGCCGCGTTGAATGTTACCTGATGCAGAATATTCTCGTGGCTGATCATCACCCCGCGCGGCTGCGAGGTGGAACCCGAAGTATAGAGCAGGCACGCCAGGTCCGTGAGCCGGGCCTGATGCGGCGCCGCCGGCCAACTGCCTGGACCGATTTCACTGGTGCTGTACCATGGCAATGCCGGGGAAGATTTCTCGATCCCCTGCTTCGCGCAAGCGGCCTCGCGCGCGGTATTGTAAGTGCCCGCCGTTAGTACCGCGCGGGCGCCGCAATCTTGCGCGATCCCGTGCACGAGCGGCAGTTCCACGGCAAGCCGTGCCGGAGACGGCGGATAGACCGGGACCGGAACAACGCCCGCCTCGAGACATCCGATGAATGCGTTGATGAAATCAAGCCCGGGAGGATACGCAAGAATCGCCCGCTCACCCGGCTCGATGCGGCACTCACGCCTGAGGAATCCTGCGATTGCGCCGGCCGTCTCCAGCAGCGGCCCGGCAGTGAGATGGCCGGACTCGCCGCCGTCTTCTGCGATCCAGGTGAAGAGCGGCTCCTCGGCTTGCCGCCCGCTCTTTTCGCGTAAACGGTCCACCGTCAGCAGGGGTTGCATTTGCATCGTGTCTCCTTCCTGACAACTATAGACCTTCCGCGTGCGTTCGAATACCTAAGCGCAAAACGTTGCATCTGGCGCGACGATGACGCGCTTTACAGAGTCGTGGGCCGGCGTTCCCGCTGGTCGATGACATGCAGGAACGACTCGGCTTCAGCATAGCCTGGACGCAGCTTCAGCGCCTGGTTAAAATCGGCTCGCGCCCGCGCCAGATCGGGCTTGTACTGCAAATGATAAATGCCAACGTACAAATGGGCGCTGGGGTCCAGGGGCCGCATGCGCACAATGCGTTCGGCAATTTCAGTGGCTTCATCGAACATTTCGAGCTGGTGATATTCCGCGGCCAGAAAATCGAGCCGCGAATCGTCGCTCGGGTCGGCGGCGATCTCTTCTTTCAGGATCTCGATATACCAGTGGTTCTTGCGGCGGCGCGCTTCCCGGTCCGAAGTAAAATTGTGATCGATGCGGATGGCAGTCTTATGCAGACGCCCACCTCCTGACAGAATCGAGGCGTCGATGGTCTCATGCACGCGGCCGCGGTACCGATGGTTCGCCCGGTTCGCAAAGAGGCGGACCACGAAATCCGTGGTGGAACTCGAAGCGCCCGGCGAGTGATTGCGCCGCTCCAGAACATATCCTGCGTTTTCGTCGAGCGCGACCAGCCTTTCGATCATGGGCGCGCCCGCCCGATCCAGGGTCTCATCCGCGTCGAGCATCAGGATCCACCGGCCACGCGCACGCGCGATTGCGCAATTACGGGCGGCCGCGAAATCGACGATCGTGAAATCGAACGGGATCACCTGCGCCCCATAGCTGGCCGCGATGCGCGGCGTTCCATCCGTCGAGCCGGTGTCCACGACAATCAACTCGCCCGCCAGACCGCGCACCGAATCGAGACACCGCGGCAGACTACGCTCTTCATTCTTCACCATCATACAGAGGCTGAGCGCATCCGGCAAAGTCGGCATTGCTGTTCCGATCATAGACCGTTTTCCCGCCGTTCCCAAGGTCACACTCATGCGACGCCTGCGAGTCGCGCGGATGAGGTCTCCCGCCGAGAGTAGTCGGCACGCACACCCCGCGTTAGGACGATGGAACGGAGCGTCGAGCCCCGTTCAGGCGCTGAGGTCTTCGGTCGGCTTCACCGGCACGATCTTCGCGACGCGTTCCATGACCTTCTTGTTTTGCTCAGCCTTTTTCAAGTCGTAAGCTGCCTGCAACCGCATCCACATTTGCGGCGAACTGCCAAAACAGGCGGGAAACCTTCAGGCACATGACCGCTGATAGGGGTTTGCGGCCCGCCATAATATCGTGCAGCATTTGGCGGGACACGCCAAGGGCTTTGGCCGCAGCCGTCACCGACAGGCCCACTGACGGCAGGATATCTTCCTTGATAATCTCGCCTGGGTGGATAGGCGGCAGCGCGTTTCGTCTTTCCATAACTTCCCCTACTCTGAGGGTGATATCCGAATTTTATATAAAAGATAAGGTCGCTACGGTTCCAGACGCCGCAGGGATTCGATGCGCAAAAAGCTGAACGCCGGCTGCACGCTCCCGGGTGCCGCGCCGTCATCTGTTCGACTATGCTAATGCGCCGGCTTCTGCCCATCAGTCTCGCCGCCCACGCAGCGTTCCTCTGCCACGCACAGGACGAACCCCCGCGCCTTCAATTTGATGCCGCGGTTATCAAGCTCACAGTGCCTCCCGCTCCCCGGGTCGGTTGCTTGGGCGGCCCCGGAACCCAAGATCCTACCCTGTTACAGTGCCAGAATATGAGTTTGCGAAATCTGATCCTGTGGGCATGCGCAGCCACGATCAACGAACTTTCGGCGCCGGATTGGGCCCGCACACAAGTCTTCGATCTCACCGCCAGAGTGCCACCCGGAACCACCGTTGCTCAGGCGACGGAGATGTTGCGAAACCTGCTAATCGATCGCTTCAAACTCCAAACTCACCGCGAGCCCCGACAGACGCCGGGTTACGAATTGGTCGTTGCAAAGAACGGCCCGAAGTTCCACGAGTCGGTTATCGATCCGAACAAGCAGCCTCCGCCTACCATTCCGGGCGAGGCGACGAAGGTTGATGAAAATGGCTACCCGACCATCCCTCAAGGCCGCACAGGCATCATGTTTAGGGGAATTCACGGACGCATGGTCTTGACAGGCTACACTATGGAGCGCTTAGCCGCACAGATCGCCACCCAACTCAAAATGCCGGTGATCGACGCCACCGGTCTAACAGGTAAATACGACATCAATCTTTCGTGGATTCAAGCAGGACCGGACACCGATACCGACGGTCCTCCTATGGTGCAAGCCCTCCAAGAACAACTCGGCTTGGGGCTGAAATCCAAGCTCGACACAATCAACGCCCTAGTCGTGGACCGCCTGGAAAAACTCCCCACCGAGAACTAGCTCAGGCACTTGTCGGTTCCGCCGTGTTATATAGAGAGCATCATCCATATGCCACAGGTCCTCATCCAATTCGGTGATGCAACGTTGAAAGATTGACCGAATCGCTCCCGCTGCCAAGCGGAAGCGCGCTGATTTTATCCGGCGGGCCGTCAAGGACGCGATCTTCCGTCGGGAGACGGATCGGATCCGCGAAGCGTACCGGCTCCAGCCGGATTGCGTCGAGGTTTCAGATGTTTGGGAACTTCCCGAGGAATGGAAAGAGTGAAGCAGTTCGACATCTGGTGGGCGGATCTGCGAGGACCCGCAGGCCGGCGCGCCCGGTCTTGTTGTTGAGTCGAAGCGACGCCTACGGCTATCCTTCCAAGTTTGTAGCGGCTGGATCGAAGTTAAGCGCGCGGTGGGCGCCGCCTTGGGATGGCGGGAGTTGACGGATCTCGATTAGCCTGACCGGCGCTGCGGAATCCGGTCTTGATGCTTGGCGCCAATGCGCTTCCCACCCCGCGTTATAATAGTTACATCCGCAAAACCCAAGTGCAAGACTACATCCGGATTCGTGGTGCGCGCGTCCACAATCTCAAGAACATTTCGCTTTCTATTCCCCACAACCAGTTGACCGTGGTCACGGGCGTTTCGGGATCGGGAAAGTCTTCGCTTGCCTTCGATACCATCTACGCCGAGGGTCAGCGGCGCTATGTGGAATCGCTCTCCGCCTACGCGCGGCAGTTCCTCGAACGCATGGAAAAGCCGGCCGTGGAGGATATCGACGGCATCGCGCCCGCGGTGGCCATCCGGCAGAAAAACACCAGCCGCAACCCGCGATCCACCGTCGCCACATCCACCGAATGCTTCGATTTTCTCCGCCTGCTTTATGCGCGCGTGGGCCAGACCTTCTGCCCCACGTGCGGCGGCCGCGTGCGCCGCGATTCGGTGGATGAAGCCGCCGCCCGCCTGCTTGAATTGCCGCCAGGCACGCGCTGGTATGCGCTGTTTTCCGTGGGCGAGCACGCCGGCGCGCAATCCCTTCGCGACCACCTCTTTGAACTGCGCAAAAAGGGCTTCAACCGGCTCTATCAATCCGGCCGCCTGTTCGAATTCTCCACGCCGGAATCGCTGCTCGAGATCGATTTCGCGAAGCCCCTCTTCATCCTGGTGGACCGTATCGCCATCGGCCCCGATATGCACCAGCGCCTCGTCGACACTATCGAAATCTGCTATCGCGAAGCTGGCGAGATCGTCTTCGAAAGCGCCGCCGGCGGCCAGCAGATCCGCTTCAACGAAAAATTTCAGTGCAAGACTTGCGGCACGGAATTCACTCTGCCTGAGCCGATCCTGTTCAGCTTCAATTCGCCCTTCGGCGCCTGCCCGCGCTGCCAGGGCTTCGGCAACACCATCGATTTCGACATGGACCGCGTCATCCCCGATAAGTCGCTCTCGCTCGACGATGGCGCCGTGGACCCGTGGACCAAGCCGAAGTACCGCGCATGGCTCGGCAACTTCAGGAAATCCGCCCGGGCCGTCCGGTTTCAGGTTCCGTTTTGCGATTTGACCGAAGGCGAGCGCGAAGCCACCTACGAATTCATCCGCCGCTTTTTCGATCATCTGGAAAGCAAGAAATACAAAATGCACGTGCGCGTCTTTCTCAGCCGCTATCGCGGTTACGCGCTGTGCCCCGAGTGCAAGGGCGCGCGGCTGCGCAAAGAAGCGCTCTACGTGCGCGTGGGCGGAAAAAATCTGGCGGAAGTGGTCCGCATGAACATTGCCGAGGCCCAGCGCTTCTTCCTCAGTCTTGAGCTTTCGCCCGAAGAGACGGCTATCGCCGAAAAGATTCTGGTGGAGATCCGGCAGCGGCTGAAGTTTCTGAACGACGTCGGCCTGGAATACCTCACGCTCGACCGTCTGGCCTCCACGCTCTCCGGCGGCGAAGCGCAGCGCATCCAGCTCGCGACGTCGCTCGGCTCGCGCCTGGTCGGCGCCTGCTACGTGCTGGACGAGCCTTCCATTGGCCTGCATAGCCGCGACACCGGGCGCCTGATCCGCATCCTCGAAGAGCTGCGCGAGCTGGGCAACACCATCGTCGTGGTGGAACACGACCCCGATGTGATGCGCGCCGCCGACCACATTGTAGATCTGGGTCCCGGCGCCGGCGAGCACGGCGGCCACATCGTCTTCGAAGGTCCGTATGGCAAGCTCGCGGCTAATGGCAACCTGTCGCTTACCGCCAAATATCTACGCGGCGAGCTGCATGTCGCAGCCCCGCGCGAGCGTCGCGAAGTGAATCCCAGACGTATGCTGCGCTTCACCGGCGCGCGCCTCCATAACCTGAGGAACCTCAACGTCGAGATCCCGCTCGGCATGATGGTGGTGGTGACCGGCGTTTCCGGTTCGGGCAAATCGACCCTGGTGCACGACGTGATCTTCCGCTCGCTGGAAGCCCTGCACAAGGCCGGGGAGAGCGCGCAGGAAACGCTGCTCGATGGGCCTGCGGGCGAAGAGACCGAAGCCCCGCGGCTCGCGTGTAAAACGGTCGAAGGCGCCGACCGGATCAACAGCACTGTGATGATCGATCAATCGCCGATCGGCCGCACCCCGCGGTCGAACCCGGTGACTTATATCAAAGCGTTCGACCTGATCCGCGCCGTTTTCGCCGCCACCCGCGAGGCGGAAAAGCGCGGCTACACGGCCGGTCACTTTTCGTTCAACATCCCCGGCGGACGCTGCGAGACATGTCAAGGCGATGGAACCGTCACCGTGGAAATGCAGTTCCTCGCCGACGTGGAGCTGATCTGCGACGAGTGCAAGGGTACCCGCTACAAGGGCGGCATTCTCGAAATCCGTTACAACGGCCTGAACATCCACGAGACGCTGCAGCTCACCGTGCGCGAGGCCATGACGTTCTTCGCCGCGAACCATCGCATCGTGCAGCGGCTCAAGGTTCTGGACGACGTCGGCCTCGGGTACCTGCGCCTCGGCCAATCGGCCACCACGCTCTCCGGCGGCGAGGCTCAGCGCGTCAAACTGGCCGCGCATCTGGCGGCGTCAAGCTGCGCGGGCACTCTCTTCATCTTCGACGAGCCCACTACCGGCTTGCACTTCGACGACATCGCCAAGCTACTCGCCTCATTTCAGCGGCTCATCGATAACGGCGGCAGCCTGATCGTCATCGAGCACAATCTGGATGTGATCCGCGCCGCGGATTGGGTAATCGATCTCGGTCCCGAAGGCGGCGGCGGAGGCGGGGAAGTAGTAGCGGTGGGGCCGCCGGAAGCTATCGAGGCGGCGGAGCGCTCTTATACCGGTAAGTATCTGCGCGAATCGCATGTGTAAAGCCGCGCTACTGAATAGCTACTGCACAGCCCTGCATAGCGCTCTGCCCTCGACAACGGCTGCTTCAGGGATTATCGTCGAAAAAACTTGTAGTCTGTCCGCTCCCAGTCGAGCGCGTTTTGCATCGGCCATCTACGTTTAAGGAGCTTTCGATGTCGCTTTCGCGTACCCAAACGGATTCACTCTTGCGCCGAGGTTTTTCACGCCGCGACCTGGGCCGCGTTGCCAGCCTGTTGACCGCCGGCGCCGCGCTTCCTTTCTACAACGAGTTTGCCATGGCGCAGGACGCGCAAGAGCGAATCGGACGCGGCGGCGCGCGGCGCGCAATGGATCCCGACGCTGTCCGCATCAATCAGAACGAGAACCCGCTCGGCCCGTGCAAGGAAGGGCTGGAAGCGATCGCGAAGATCGCACCCTTCGGAGGCCGCTACTCGCCGTTCGGCGAACAGGGTGAGATGGTCGCCGCGATCGCCGAGAGCGAAGGCGTCGAGGAAAACTACGTAGCCGCGTATGCGGGGTCCAGCGACCCATTGCATCGCACATCCTGTGCGTTCACTTCCCCCACGCGCAGTTGGGTGATGGCAGACCCCGGGTATGGCGGCGGCGCTCCCGCATTCATCGGCTCGAAGGTGACGCGGGTTCCGCTGCGCGCCGATCGCACTCACGACGCGGAGGCCATGATCAAGGCCGATCCCGACGGCGGCGTGTTCTACGTCTGCAATCCTAACAACCCCTCGGGAACGGTCACGCCGCGCAAGGATATCGAGTACCTCCTGGCCAATAAGAAGAAGGATTCGGTGGTGCTCATCGACGAAGCCTACATCCACTTTTCCGATACCGCCATGCCCGCCAGCGATCTGGTGGCCGCCGACAAAGACGTCATCGTGCTGCGGACTTTTTCGAAGGTTTACGGGATGGCCGGAATCCGCGCCGGCTTCGCCCTGGGACGGCCCGACCTGCTATCGAAGATTCGCCCCTACGGCGTAGGCTTCGCGCCGGTACCGATCACCAGTATGGCCTGCGCCACCGCCAGCCTGAAGGCGAAGGGCCTGGTGGCCGAGCGTAAAGCCATCAACCAGCGCGTCCGCGAGAACACCCTCGCGTTTCTCGAAAAGAAGGGCGTGAAATACATTCCCAGCGAGACCAACTTCTTCATGATGGAAGTGGGCAAGACCGGCCCGTTCACCCAGGCGATGGCCGCGCAAAAGGTGATCATCGGCCGCGTCTGGAACACCTGGCCTACCATGGTGCGCATCACTGTGGGCACCCAGGAAGAGATGGACAAATTCAAGGCCGCATTCGAAAAGGTGACGGCGTAACAGTTCATGCCGGGCTCAGTTCTTCTTGACGTACCGCGGTACAACTCCGCGATGCGGCGACCCTCCGGCTACGGTTGCCGGACCGGTCGTGTCAGCCAGCGGCGCATTGCGCCATGCCACCAAGGGTTGAGAACCGTCAGGATGGCATTCCGCCCCACAAGATCTACTAGTCACTGCTTGACGGTCACTTTTCCCCAGTAGACGGCGCAATCGTCGATGTTGGTCTTATGCTCGTAGAGCGATGGCAATTCCATCTCGTCGGCTGCGTCGTCGTCGCAGGTCGCGGCGGCGGCGAACTTACCCGCAGCGGCCATCTTGTTCAACTGCGCCTGGGTGATGATGTGAAGCTGCGCCATCAGCGGCGCGAGCAGGTTCAGCTTGTGCGAGTAACTGAACTCGAGGCCGGGCGGCGGTATGCGGCGGGTTAGAAAGTAGACTTCTTCATCCGCGAAGATAGGCGCATTGCGCGGCGCCACCTCTTCTATCTTCTTCGCCACTTGCTCGTGGTCGGCCCACGTGCGAACGTCGTTCCAGCGTTCGTAGAGCGCCTTCCCCAATCCCAACGCCGAAAGGAATGCCAGAATCGCCACCGGCCAGAACGGGCGGCCTGGCTGGTAGAGGGTCACTCCAGCGAAATACAGCCCCACCGACGCCGGAATCGCCGCGAACGGAACCATCAACACGAAGTAGCGCTGAAACGTCGGGTGCGCCGTACACACTTCGAGGCCGATGGCCGCCGTGAGCCACACGCACAAGTAGAATTCCTGGCGCAATCGCTTTTCCCACTGGCTGCGGAAGCGGATGAAGAGCACTCCGGCGGCTGCCAGCAGGATCAGCAGCAGCGCCTGGCCGCTGTCGATCCACGAAGTGACAACCTCCAGATCGTGCTGCGTGGTTTTCGGCCAGTACAGCGTGCGGAAAAAAAGATGGTATTCGAACAGGTTGAAGATCACCACGCGCGGCGACTGCTTCAGCAGCCAGACTACCGGCAGGAACGGGACCGCGCCGCCTAAGAAGTAAGCCGCCGCTTTGAGCCAGCGGCTTCCCGCACGGTTGTAAATCAGCAGCCACAGCAGGAATGCCGGTGCCGCAGTGGCCGAGAGAAGCGAGGATGCCGCCGCGGTTCCGGCGCATAGGCCAACGCCCAGTGCGGGCCAAATCGACGCGCTATCGGGAGAGGCGACGGCCAGACGGAAAGCCGCCACCAGCAGGAACAGGCAAATGGCATAAGCTTGCGCCAACGGGCCGTACTCCACCACCATCGGGTTCAGACCGATGGAGAGCATCACCGCCAGCGCGGCGGCCACGCGCCAGTTCTGCGCCTCGGGCAACCGCGTATACACAAAGTGCGCGGCCAGTAACACCGCGGCCATCACCAGCGCCGAGGAGACTGCGTGCGGCACGCGCCATGTCTGGCCGAAGACGCGCATCCACGCGGCGTTCCAGTAGGCGTTGAGCGGCGTTTGCGGAAAACAGAAATCGATATACGGGCGTTTGCCGTCGTCGATCAACTGCGCCGCCAGCAGATGAAAGCCCTCGTCGCCGGTGAAGGCCACGGTTTCCGAATAGATCAGCAGGCCGGCGCCCAAGACCGCGGCCGCGATGAGCAGCAAAAGGGGCAAACTGCATGATAGACTTCCCAGGGCGCGAAGTTCAACAATAGAGGTTCAACGATAGAGATTCAACGACAGCGGGAGAAGCACATAGCTTAAAAACATGCAGGCAGTGGAACTGACATTCGGCCGCCCCAACCAGGCGGACCCGCACGAGATACTGGAACGCGGCGATGTCGTGCTCTATCGCGAGACGCCGTTCGACATGCCGGCCGCGGAGCGCGAGTTCATCCTGAGCGTCCGCCTGAACCCCGAGTTTCACAAGAATATCGCCTACAAGCCGAATGCCGATCGCATTTCCGGCGTGGCGAAGCTGGACGCGGATTCGGTGGCGCGGTTGCACAACGCGCTGCGCAATTATTCCCGCCGGATGGTGGAATTCGCGGCGCAGGCGCTGCCGCGCTACCAATCGCGCTGGCGGCTCGACTATGCCAGCCTGCGTCCGGTGGAAGAGCGCGGCCGCGAGTTGCCGCTCAAGAAGCGCAACGACCTGCTGCATACCGACGCCTTCCCGACGCGGCCCACCAACGGCGATATGATTCTGCGCATTTTCACGAACGTGAATCCGTCGCAGCCGCGCGTGTGGATTACCTCGGACCCGTTCGAGGCGCTGGCGAATCGCTACGCGGCCAACGCGGGACTGGCCGCTGCGGCGCGGCCCGATCCGCTGTTCGGCATTCGCAAAGCGATGGGGGCGCTGGGTCTGCCGGTGATCGCGCGCTCGCCCTACGACCGCTTCATGCTCGGCTTTCACGACTACCTGAAAATGAACGAGGCATTCCAGCGCGATTGTCCGAAGTACCGCTTCGAATTTCCGCCCGGCGCCACCTGGATGGTCTTTACGGACGTGGTTCCCCATTCGGTGGAATCGGGCCAGTTCGCCATGGAGCAGACGATGATTGTGTCGCACAAATCTCTGGCGGACCCGCGGCGCGCGCCGATTGCGATTTTGGAAAAACTGGCGGGGCGCTCGCTGGCAGCATAGCTCACATGGCATAACCCACATGGACCCCCTGCTGCGCTGGCGCGCGGAATTTCCGATCCTCGAAAAGACCACGTACATGATCACCCACTCGCTCGGCGCGATGCCGCGGCGGACCGAGGACCGGCTGCGCGAGTTCGCCGCTATGTGGTCCACGCGCGGCATACGCGCCTGGGAAGAGGGATGGTGGCAGATGCCCATCGAGGTGGGCAACCTGGTGGGCGCCATTATCGGCGCGGGCGAGGGCGAAGTGACGATGCACCAGAACGTCTCGGTGTGCCAATCGACGGTGGTTTCGTGCTTCGATTGGTCCGGCCGCCGTAACAAGCTGGTTACCGACGGACTCAATTTCCCCTCGAACGACTACATCTACCATTCGCTGGCGCGGCTGGGCGCGCGCGTGGCGGCCGTCGCGGCGCCGGATGGATTGACGCTGCCCACGGAGCTGATCCTCGACGCCATGGATGAAGAGACGCAGCTGGTTTCGGTTTCTCACGTGGCGTTTCGCAGCTCGTATGTGCAGGACCTCGCGGCCATTGTGAACCGCGCGCATGCGGTGGGCGCGATGGTGATCGCGGACCTGTACCAATCGGCGGGAACGGTACCGGTGAACGTGCGCAAGCTCAACCTCGACTTCGCCACCGGCGGCTCGGTGAAGTGGCTGTGCGGCGGACCGGGCGCGGGCTACCTTTATGTGCGGCGCGATTTGTGGCCCCAGTTGGAACCGGCGTTCACGGGCTGGATGGCGCACGAACAGCCGTTCGAGTTCGCAGGCGGTCCGATGCGCTACGCCGGCGATGCCTACCGCTTCATGAACGGCACGCCCAACGTGCCCGCGCTCTACGCGGCGCGGACGGGTTATGAGATTGTGAACCAGATCGGCGTGCCGGCGATTCGCGAGAAGTCGCTGCGCCAGACACAGCGCCTGATGGATCTGGCGGATGAAGCCGGCATTCGCGTGAATACGTGCCGCACGCCGGAGCTGCGCGGCGGTGTGGTGACGCTCGAAGTTCCGAACGGCCGCGAGGTGGTGAAGGAACTGGAGCGGCGCGAAGTGCTGGCGGATTACCGCCCCGGCGCGGGCATCCGCGTGGCCCCGCATTTTTATTCGACGGACGAGGATGTAGAGCGCACGGTGGCGGAGATCCGGCAGATTGTGAGGGGAAAGCGCGGTTGAATCGGGTGCGCGAGGAGAGTGGGGCCGCGCATTCGTTTGTATCTGTGGATTCTGCGCTACCGGCCGCCGCGCTGTGCAAGTCCGATGAGCACCAGATCCGCCAGCGCTTCGGCGTACTTCCGCGAGGGGGGCTCGTTCTTCACCAGGAAGCGGTAATATAGCGGCCCGTACAATGCATCCAGCAGAAGATCCAGATCCACATCTTTTCTCAGTTGACCGTGCGCCTGCTTGCGCCGCAGCATCTTCCTCGCTTCCTTTCGGCGAGGGACGCTCCAGATGGAACGAAAAGCTGCCGCCACATCCGGATCGCTGCGCGCCGCTACGATGAACGACCGCAACATCTTTCCCTTGCTGCTGGCCAACACGCCCGCGAAGTTCCGCGCCTGCGTCTGCAAGTCGTCCCGCAGCGATGCCGTATCGGGGAATGGCAATTCGGGCGTCACGGCTTCGCGGAAGGCTTCAATCACCACGGCGGCTTTGTTCGGCCACCATCGATAGACCGTGGCCTTGCCGGCGCCGGCGCGCTCGGCGATGGCTTCGGCCGTGACCTGCGCAAAAGTAGTTTCCTCCATCAGATCGAGCGCCGCTTGGAGAATGCGCTGGCGCGCCACCTGGTCTCGTGGACGTCCTCGCGTTCTCAGCGGCGCCGCCTTCAGTGGTTTGCTCATCTCGTGCGACAATCGATAAAGGAATTTCGAAACTTGTGCGTCTCTTATTTCAGCACAAGCCGGAGTTCCTGAAGCGGTCCGGGTAAGGCGAACTTCCAAAAAGCCTCGGTTCGGATGCGCGTTACCTGGGAGCAGCTTGGATGTGGATAGTTCGAATTGCGCTGGCGCGCCCGTACACATTTGTGGTTCTGGCGCTGTTGATTCTGATCCTTAGCCCCGTCATTATTCTTCGCACTCCCACCGACATCTTCCCCAATATCGATATCCCTGTCATCGCCGCGGCCTTCAACTACACGGGCTTGAACGCGGAAGAGATGGAAGAGCGCATCACCTCGATCTATGAGCGCTCGCTCACCACCACCGTCAACGACATCGAGCATATTGAGTCGCAGTCGATTGACGGGCGCTCCATCATCAAGGTGTACTTTCAACCCACCGCGAACATCGATTCCGCGGTGGCGCAGGTCGGCGCCATTTCGTCGGCGGTGCTCAAGCAACTGCCGCCCGGAAGCACGGCGCCGTTCATCCTCGCGTATAACGCGTCCAGCGTTCCCATCCTCCAACTCGGGCTCTCCGGCCAGGGGCTCTCCGAGGAGGCGCTCTTCGACTACGGCGTGAACTTCATCCGCACCCGGCTGGTGACCATTCCCGGCTGCGCCATCCCGTATCCTTACGGCGGTAAACAGCGTCAGGTGATGATCGATATCGACCCCGCGCAGCTTCAATCCAAGGGCCTGTCGCCCGCCGACATCACCAACGCGATCGGCAATCAGAACCTGATTATTCCCGCGGGAACTTCGAAAATCGGCCAGTTCGAATACGATGTGGACCTGAACGCCAGCCCCAAGACCGTCGAGGCATTCAACGATTTTCCCATCAAGGTGGTCAACGGCGCGCCCGTCTACATCCGCGACATCGGCCACGTTCGCGACGGCTACGCGCCGCAGACTAATATCGTCCGCCAGGACGCCGGCCGCGCCGTGCTGCTCACCGTGCTCAAGGCGGGTAATGCGTCCACGCTCGCGGTGGTGGATGGCGTCCGCAAGCTGCTGCCGGAGGTGGCAAGCACGCTGCCGCCGGAGATGAAGATTCAGCCGCTGGCCGATCAATCCATTTTCGTCCGCGCGTCCATCAATGGGGTGATTCGCGAAGCGGTGATCGCCGCGTGTTTGACGGGCCTCATGATCCTGTTGTTTCTGGGCAGTTGGCGAAGCACGGTAATCATCGCGGTATCCATTCCGCTCTCGATTCTCACATCCGTGCTGGTCCTCAGCGCGCTGCACGAGACTATCAACATCATGACCTTGGGCGGCCTCGCGCTGGCCGTAGGCATTCTGGTGGACGACGCCACGGTGGAGATCGAAAACGTCAATCGCAACCTGGAGGAGGGGAAGGAAACCCGGCAGGCGATTCTCGATGGCGCGCAACAGATTGCCGTTCCAGCCTTGGTTTCCACGCTCTGCATTTGTATCGTATTCCTGCCCATGTTCTTCCTCAGCGGGGTGGCGCGCTACCTCTTCGTGCCGCTCGCGGAGGCCGTGGTCTTCGCCATGCTCGCCTCCTATGGCCTCTCGCGAACTCTGGTCCCGACGCTCGCGCTATACCTGCTGAAGGTCAACCATCCCGGCCCCAGCCGCAATCCGTTCGTGATTTTCCAGCGGGCTTTTGAGCGCGGATTCGAGCGCCTGCGCGACGCCTACAAGGCCCTGCTCGCGACGTTTGTCCACCGCCGCATCCTGTTTGTGCCGCTCTTCCTGTTGATTTGTCTTTCGGCTTTCCTGCTCTACCCCTGGCTGGGTCAGGATTTCTTCCCCACGACAGACACCGGCCAGTTCAAGCTGCACATGCGCGTGAAGACCGGAACGCGCATCGAGGAAACCGCGCGCATCTGCGACCTGGTGGAGCAAGCCATCCGCCGCCAGATTCCCAAGGATCAGGTGGCGAGCGTGCTCGATGAGATCGGCCTGCCCTATAGCAGCATCAATACCATCTATAGCAACTCCGCGCCCATCGGTTCGGCCGACGCCGATATCTTCGTCTCGCTCAATGAAAACCACCGCCCCACCGAGGAATATGTGCGCATTCTTCGCACCTCATTACCCAAGGAGTTTCCCGGCGACGATTTCTATTTTCTGCCCGACGACATCGTCAGCCAGATCTTGAATTTCGGTTTACCGGCGCCCATCGACGTTCAGCTGGTGGGCAAGAATGTGGAACTCAACCGCGATTTGGCGGACCGGATCATGGACCAGATGCGCCGCGTGCCTGGGATCGCCGACTTGCGAATCCAGCAGTTGTTCGACGAGCCCAAGATGCACGTTTTCACCGACCGCATCAAGGCGGCGCAGAGCGGATTCACGCAAAACGATGTTGCGCAAAGCCTGCTGATCGCGCTGAGCGGCAGCTTCCAGACGCAGCCGACCTTTTGGCTCAGTCCGGAAAACGGCGTCAGTTATAACGTAGTGACGCAAGCGCCGCAGTATCTCGTGCAATCCCTGCCGGATCTCCGCAACCTGCCGCTCACCTCGCAGAACCCTAACAATCCCGAGATTCTCAACGATGTCACATCCATCACCCGCGGCGCCGGCATGGCCGCCGTGAACCATTACGATATCCAGCGCGTCGTCGATATTTTTGCGTCCGTCGACCAGCGCGATTTGGGAAGCGCGGGCGCCGAAGTGGAGCGCATCGCCAACGCCAATCGAAAGTATCTGCCGCGCGGTTCGCAGATGATCGTCCGCGGGCAGTTGGAGACTATGCGTACTTCATTTATCGGACTGCTGGGCGGATTGATATTTTCGGTGGTCCTGGTCTATTTGCTGATCGTGGTCAATTTCCAATCGTGGCTCGATCCTTTCATCATCATCACGGCTTTGCCCGCGGCGCTGGCCGGAATCGTCCTGATGCTGTTCATCACCCACACCACGCTGAGCGTTCCTGCGATGATGGGGGCGATCATGTGCATGGGCGTGGCGACGGCGAACAGCATCCTGGTGGTGAGCTTCGCCAAGGAGAAGCTGATTCAATACGGCGACCCGGTGCGCGCCGCTTTGTCGGCCGGCGGAACGCGCTTCCGCCCGGTGATTATGACCGCCCTGGCGATGATTATCGGCATGGTCCCCATGGCGCTCGGCATGGGCGAAGGCGGCGAACAGAACGCGCCTCTGGGCCGCGCTGTGATTGGCGGATTGACGGTGGCAACGGTGGCGACTCTGGTCTTTGTTCCGGCGGTCTTCAGCCTGTTGCATAGTCATAGGGAAGGGCTGGAGAATGGCGCCGGCCAACCGGCCGAGCCGTAGCCAGATGACGACAGTTAAATGACGACAGTTAGATGACGACAGTCAAATGACGAACCCGGAAACAACCAGACCGAATCCCGAGGGCGAGATGCCAGTGGAGGGTCCGCCACCCCTGTCCACCGGTTTTCGAATCGGGCTGACCTTTGTGGGGGCGGTCGCGGCGATCGTTCTCTGCTATGTCATCTATAACGGAATCGAGGCGCGGGTGAGAGCGCAAGGCGATTTACAGCGCGCCACTCTCGATAGCGCCGTCCCCTCGGTGGCCGTGATCCATCCCAAACTGGAAGCCCGCGCCGAGGAAGTCGCGCTGCCCGGCAACGTCCAGGCATTCGTTGCCACGCCGATCTTCGCGCGCGTCGACGGCTATCTGAAAAAGTGGTATTTCGATATCGGCGCGCATGTGAAAGCGGGCCAGCTAATGGTGGAGATCGAGACTCCCGAACTCGACCGGCAACTGGACCAGGCTCGCGCCGACCTGGCCACCGCGCAGGCCAATTACGATCTCTCGAAGACTACCGCGGACCGTTACCAGGCATTGTTGAACAGCGATTCGGTGGCCAGGCAGGATGTGGAAGACCGCGTGGGCGACCTTCACGCCAAGAAGGCCATGCTGGATTCCGCCGGCTTCAACATGCGTCGCCTGGAAGAGACGCAGCGCTTTCAGAAGATCTACGCCCCGTTTGATGGCGTGATTACGGCGCGCAATACCGATATCGGCGCGCTCATCGACGCCGGCGCCAATTCCGCGGGCAAGGAGCTGTTCGACATCGCGGCCACCAGCGAGCTGCGGGTGTTTGTCAACGTGCCGCAGGCCTACTCGCGCGCCGCCACGCCGGGCAGCATGGCGGACCTGACGCTGGCGGAATTGCCGGGCCGCCACTTCTTCGGCAAGATCGCGCGCACGGCCGACGCCATCGACCCTGGGTCCCGCACGCTTCTGACCGAAGTGGATGTGACCAATACGACCGGCGAGCTGCTGCCCGGCGCCTTCGTCACGGTGCACTTGAAACTGGCGGCCCATTCCACCGCTGTGGTTCTGCCCGTGAACACGTTGATTTTTCGCTCGGAAGGAATGCAGGTTGCGGTAGTCAGAAACGGCAGGACTGTGCTGGCGCCGGTTACTATCGGCCGCGATTTCGGGACCGAGGTGGAAGTGGTCGCCGGCGTCGACCGGAACGATGAGGTGATTGAGAATCCATCCGACTCCCTCACCGCTGGCGTCGAAGTCCGCGTGGCGGGGGCGACCAAGTAAATGCGAGTGCGAGACGCCCTATTCGTCGCGGCGGCAGCGCTGCTTGCGGGCTGCAATGTGGGGCCAAACTACACCCGGCCTTCCGTGCCCGCCGCGCCGGCATACAAAGAACCGCCACCGGCGGAATTCAAAGAGAGCAACGGCTGGCAGCAGGCGCAACCGGGCGACGACAAGATCCGCGCCGATTGGTGGAGCATTTTCGGCAGCGCCGAGTTGAACGCGCTGGAGCAGCAGGTCGATCCGTCCAACCAGACGCTGAAGGCCGCCGAAGCGCGCTTCCGGGAGGCGCGCGCGCTCATCCAGCTCAACCGCTCGAACCTGTATCCTACCATCTCAACCTCTCCATCCATCACTTCCAATCGGAGCTCCACCAACGGCGTTGACGCTACCACTCCAAGCCAATATGGCAACTTAGTATTGCCCATCGATTTGAACTACGAGCTGGACGCCTGGGGCCGCATCCACCGCTCCATCACCGCGGCGCGCGAGGAGACCCAAGCCACCGCGGCCGATCTGGAGACCATGCGCTTGAGCGTCCACGCGGAGCTGGCCGTGGACTATTTCGAATTGCGCAGCCTGGATGCGCAGAAGCGGCTGCTCGACCAGACTCTGGTCGCTTACCTGAAGGCGCTCGAACTGACGCAACATCGCTTCGACGGCGGACTGACTTCGCGCGCCGAAGTAGCGCAGGCGCGCACGCAACTGGAAACCACCAGGGCCCAGGATATCGGCGTGGGCGTGGACCGCGCGCAGTTCGAGCACGCCATCGCCGTGCTGACCGGCCGCACGCCGGAGACGCTCAGCCTGCCCGCCGAGGCGCTGAATTCCACGCCTCCGGCGATCCCCATCGGCATTCCCTCTATATTGCTGGAGCGGCGCCCCGACATCGCGGCGGCCGAACGGCGGATGGCCGAAGCCAACGAGCAGATTGGAATCGCGCAGGCGGCCTTCTTCCCGAATCTGCTGATCACCGCGACCGGCGGATTGCAGGGCGAGACGTTCGTCAACTGGCTCACCTGGCCCAGCCGGTTCTGGGCGGTGGGTCCGAGTATGCTCCAGACTATTTTCGACGGCGGCCGCCGCCGCGCCCAGGCGGATTCGGCCACGGCCAGCTATGACGAGACCGTGGCGAACTACCAACAGGCGGCGCTCAGCGCTTTTCAGCAAGTGGAAGATAATCTATCTACCTTGCGCATTCTTTCGGAACAGGCCAAGGCGCAGAGCGTTGCGGTTGAGGCGGCCCAGCAATCGCTGGAGCTTTCTCTCAACCGGTATCGAGGCGGGTTGGTGACATATCTGGAAGTGATTACCGCCCAAAGCATCGCTCTGCAGAATGAGTCCACGGAGGTGGACCTGCTGCGGCGCCGCATGGACGCAAGCGTGCTGTTGATTAAGGCGCTCGGCGGCGGCTGGGATGTCTCGAAACTGCCTGCGAGTTAGCTGCCACTTACCGTCGTCTTTATGGGTCCATTGGCATCATGAAAATTTGACCTGTCACGCGGAAAAACGTTAACACAACGAAAAATTGTTTCTTTATGACCATAACCGACTCTCTCACCTGTACATCGGAGAACTGAACAAGAAATCGGCCGCTTGTAAAGTTACTCTCGGTGACAAAGTCTTCGGGATAAGGCGTGGTCTTCTTCTTCATGCCAAGCCATATCTGTACGGTCTCGATCTCCGGGTTTTGGATAGTAGGAGCCGTGCGCGGGGGATTTAGAATAGGCTTCAGATCTTCGACCATCAGGTGCAGTTGCTTTTTCGCCGCACCTGACAGAATGGTTCGCATGGCAGGCAATGTGGAAAGAAACAGGACCGAGATGCAGAAGGGCGTCTGGTTCCTAATCCTTTCCAATGCCATTCCTGCTTTGACCTCGTTCGTATAGAACGCCTCATCCCGAATGTCCTGAGCCAGCCTGGCGGGGGTTTCCGCAAAATGCATGATCGGAATGAAATGCGATGGTTTGCCAAAGTCGGCGGTAATTTCCAGATACATCGCCAAGTACTCTTGTGCCATCTGCGTTACTCCTTGTGCAAGAGATTCGTCAAACGATGTGTGCCGTGTCTACAAACGTGTCTACAAATAGGATGACTTCCTCAACGGTAATTGCGTCCATGATGCAGACGCAATTCCAGTAAGCGCGGTCTCGCCGCGCAGTGTCAAGAGGATAAGCTGGCCAGGCGAGAAATCTTTCGGCTGTCGCTATTGGGACGATCACCGTCGGTTGCCCTGGCGCTCGGATGACTTTCAGGATGCTGGCAGTGACATCCACCTTCGACGCGCTGAATCGGCTGACCAATGCGGCCTGGCCGATAGCCTGGTCCGTGAGTTGGGTGACAAGCTTGGGCTATCCCGCCATAGGCCGGCCACTCCAAAGCGCGCGGCTTTCCTAGGCAATAAGATCCGGCATTTCTTCCGGGAAAAAGAGGTTGGCGCCTTCCACCCGCCTGATCCCACGGGGACCGGGTTGCGTTCGGTTCAGCCATTCCGCCCACTCAATTCCGAAAAGCGTATCGGCGGCGGCTTAAGGTGGCCTTGATTACAGATCGGCTGGGGATTTCCTGGAAATCGTCGGCAAGGCGGCATCAATTGCGTCCACCGGATTTCGGGAAGCCATCCGCGGGGCTTGGGCGGGTTTTCGCCGGGCTTGCCGGAGCAGGTTGGCCGGCTAACGGGCCAGCAGACGGCGGGGCGGAGGGCGGTGGGGTTTTCGGATTTTGACGGAACGAACCCAATTTCGCGGAAGTGGTTGTGGATTGTTGGGGTTGCGGGGGATCGGCGGCGGCTTTCTGCGGTGGGGGACCGGGGTTGGCAGGCGGAAGCGCCTGCCCCACTTTCGCTTTGAGGCGTTGCAGCTCTTTGAGAGCGCGGTGATAGTTGCGCTCGCAGAAATTGACGACCCGTTGGAGGCGCTCGAATTGGCCGGAGGCGGTGGCGAAGGCGTCGCCGGAGGAGCAGGCTGGGGCTTCGGTATTCTGCGCCAGGAAGGCGTTGGTGGCGTGCTCCCAGAGCTCGGCTTCGACGCGGCGCATGCGGCGGAGGCGCCATTCGTTGTGCACGAGCGTATCGACGAGGAGACGCTGGTCGGGATCGGCAGGGCTGTGGTGTTCGTGGTATTCGGCGGCGAGCGCGGCGAGATCTTCGGCGGTTTCGTCGAACATGATCTGAGTTGTGGCGACGATGCCGTGCTTCGCGGCGTGGTAGCGGGATGCGGCTTGGCCTGCGGTGCTGGGTGGAGCGGTGGATTCTTGTGAATTCGCGCGGTTTTGTTTAGCTGTTGGCATAATGCCTCTCTCTATTTAAGGGTAGCAGGGGTGGTGGTAATGCCTTAAGGAGTCACTTTTGTAAGTTATTTGGAATGAATGAATTAGAGAGTTTTCAGGCCCTGTGACCGTAGCTTTTGGGCACCTCAGAAATCGCCAAAAAGGAGGGTTGAGCCGCAGATGGACACGAATACGGATCAGAATCCGCCGCAGCCGGGCCGGGCTCTATACGCGCAACGTGCCGTGCCTCCATGGTAAGTATTCGGAGCGCGTGCCTTGAGCCTTTGAGCCCCGCGCGTGGGAAATGCCCCTACTTGTGGCGGAGCACGATGTACAGGTAATACGGAGGGTCGCCGCAGTTGCCGCCGCCACCTGCGATTCTGTTTTTCGTGATCGCTTGGTTGTGGTCGATGAGGTCGCGTTCCACTTGTGACACGGAATCACGGGACGGGCTTCTGTAGAGCACGATCATTTCGTCGTAGTCCGCCGAGTAGCCGTTCGAGAACCTTCTGCGCGGATTGTTGGTAATCCCGATTTTGAATCTGCCTACAACGTCTTGTCGGGTGTACGCGCTCACCCTCCGTCGCAGGGTACTCGCGGCCGTGGAGGGCCTGCCCGTCGTCATGGATTCGAAATGTACGGCGTCTGCGCTCATGCGGCCTTTGGGGCAGCGAAGCCGCTGACGTCCGTTACGATATTTTCCGAAGCCAGCGCACCGGGTTCGGCAGTTATTGTCAAACGTCAGTCTGATCCTACCTCTTTCGGGCAATAGAGCCAAAATGACAGCGGGCGTGAGATGCTCGCGGTATACGCGCATCGCCACGGAAAACGGAATCCGCAACTCGATGCGAGTCCGCTTGCCGTTCTTCGATGACTTGCTGAGCATGAGCACCCCTTCGAGGTCCTGGAACCATCGCACCACAGTGGAAGCTCTGGTCCCCCAGAGTTCAGCGTAAAACTGCGGCGAATGTGGCTGATCGACCGTTACCGGCTGCGGCAAAGCGCTGGATTTTTGTGGCTTCATGTTCTCCACTATTGCCCACGTGAAACTGTCGGGAAACCTTCGCAATTAGGGTTCTGGCGCATCTGCCTGAAAAGACGCCAAATAGAATTTCGAATCGGACGCTTTGCGAGAATTTGCGGAGACTTGCTCTTGTTGCGAGGGTTTGCGGAAGTTCGCGGAAGTGCCGCCAACGTTTCATGTTGATCAAGAACGGTCTATGCTGTACTGAATGGCCTTGATTACCTCGTGCTTCCTTTCCGCGCGCGCTCGGCGAAATGAGCGGGCTGGCTTTTTCCACTTCGGCCACTTCGGTGAAACCTTGATTCCGGCCTTGTCCAAATCCTCGCAAATATCGCTCAAGTGTTCGTCGTCGCGCCAATTTTCGCCATATTCATTCACGATGCCGGCTATCTGCCGATGCCTGGATAGATCGGCTTTGGGGCCACGCTTCCGCCCTTGGCCTCTCTTGTTTCCGTGCGCCAGGCTGGCAGCTGGAGGACGTTTACGAAGTCGAGAGAGGACAGTTTCAAGATCTTGGCAACACGTATCTTCGTAAAAACTTCGCCAGTCAAATTCCTGGAGGCGCGACATGGGGTGGTCTGGCAGGCTTTCGAGCAATTCTTCGAGACTGATGCGCATTTCCCAGTCCGGGCTTTCGGGCAAACCAAAGCGAATTTCCATGGGCACGTACAGGAACTGAAATAGCTTGCTGAGGAGACAATCCCGCTCGGTAATGGGCAGGTCCGGATGCTTTCGGAGATAGGCAGCGGCCGCACCGGCGGACAGCGTAAGGCGCATCATTTCGAAAAAATAAGGCTCAATCTCGAATTCGTCGGAGTAGCTGGACTCGATGTGCTTGCGAATATAGACCGCTTCCACCGGCTCTATGCGGTTTAGGAAATCGGAAAAATTATGCTCGCCGAAATCGGGCTTTTGTACGTACAGATTGACGAACAATGTCCTTCCCTCGAAACGTTAGATTGTCCCTTTTTCAGGGTATAGGCCGACAGGCGCGGGAATTCCGCGTTGCGCCGATCAGCTGTCCGGCCCTGCTTAAGGTGCTCAGCTATGAGGTTACCAAGAAACGGGCAAGGTGCGCTCTACTGTTGAACGGTCACTACGCCGCTATTCTCGCTAGCCACTCCTGCAACCTGAACAGTGGCCGTCTGATCGCCGTTCGCCACGGCGGGAACAACAATGTTGAGTTGGTACAAACCGGGCGATACCAGACCTGCGTATTGCACGATTGCGGCCTGGCCGCCGATCATCACGTTGATCGGATCGGTCATTGATGCCGGTGAGGTAACGATCTGGCCCGCTGGGATTACCGGAGATGTATCGCTGCCGAGACCTGTCATGTAAAGCAGGATAGTTTCCCCTGGCGACGCTGGGCGACTGGCCGCGCCCGGAATGAATCCGACAGGCCCCACCAGTGTGCCATCGGAATGAATTGCCGCGACATGCGTTGCATCCGACATGAACATTGCGGGCCCAATGCGGCGCTCCAGAGCTGTCGCGCTGGCGGAGCCATTCGGCGTCGTGACAGTCACCTGAACGTTTTGATCGGCCGCCAAGCTGTCGGACGGCGCCTGAACGTTGAGCTGCCCTGGGCTGATATAGTACACGAAAGCGGGGTGATTGTTGATGCTCACGCTGACGCCATCAAGAGAAGTCGGCAGTTGGCCGTTCACGATATCGCTACTGGTCCAGGTTCGGGAGGTTACCGAGAGGTTCTTCCCCGTGATTGTCACCCAGCCTATTGGCGCAAAGCCGGGAAGGAAGCTGGCGGCATTGACCACAGATACAATGGCTGGTGTCAATGGTGCGCCGGTAACCGTTAGCGCCACGCTGAGCGTTTGGGACGCAATGCCGGGGCTCGAAATCGTAATTGCTCCGCTGAGCGCGCCCGCTATCAGGCCGACTGGATTCATGGAGACCGATAGTGTGGAAGACGTTGAGCCGGTGGCCGGAGAAACGGTGAGCCAAGAGGCGCTCGATGAAGCCGTCCAAGCGAGCGTACCGCCGCCGCTATTGTTGATCGACACGCTTTGTGCAGCAGGAGTTGCAGATCCCATCGCGTAGTTGAACGTGAGCGCTTGGGGCGAGATTGCCAGTACAGCCGCGGCCGGGGCCACCGTCAGCGTAACCGTGACCGGTACAGAACTGTTGGGCGAGCCAGACGCCGAGATTTGGACGTCGCCCGTGTATGTACCAGCGCTCAGGCCCGTCGGTGAGACGCGCACAGAAGGCGTTGACGGCGCCGTGCCGGATGCCGGTGTTACCGAGAGCCAGGAGGCGCTTGAAGTGGCACTCCAGTTGAGCGCGCCGCCAGTGTTCGCGATCGAGATCCCTTGCGTGGCCGGAGCGGCGCCGCCAACGGCGTAGTTGAACGTGAGCGCTTGGGGCGAGACCGCAAGCACAGCCGCAGCGGGTGCGACCGTCAGCGTAATGGCGACCGATACAGGGCTGTTGGACGCGCCAGCCGCCAGGATTTGGACGCTGCCCGTGTACGTGCCCGCGTTCAGGCTCGTGGGCGAGACGAGCACGGAGAGCGTTGAAGGCGCCGTGCCGGATGTTGGTGCTGCGGACAGCCACGACGCACTGGTAGTAGCACTCCAAGTGAGCGTACCGCCGCCGGAGTTTGCCACGGTTTCGGTCTGTGCCGCTGGCGAGGCACCACCCGCCGTATATGAAAACTGAAGATGCGTGGGGGAAAGCGAGATCGTCGGCGGCAGAGATGGCGGCGCTGCGACAATGTTGATCGCATCTTGACCAGCGCTGTTGCTGACAGTCAGGCTGACCAACCCGCTGTAGCTCGACGGAAGGAAAGCGGTGATTTCCTGATCGGACACAACCTGACCCGACAAGGGCGTGCCGCCCGCTAGGAGCGCAGTCCCGGTTGAAGAAGAGAAACCGGCTCCGCTGATAGTGATTGTTGAGCCTGATGCGACGGTGAGACCGGGAAGTCCGGTGGACAAGCTGGACTGGACGCTGTAGATCAACGGGTTGTACTTACAACGAACTGCCGAGTAGTAACCGCCCGGTGCCGAAAACGATCCACAATTCGTAGCTTGACTGGCCGTGCTTGTTGCCTCAAGTGTTCCTTCCTGGGTCGCGAATTCGTTATAAAAGAACGCTGCGTTCGCGCCGCCTTGGAGTGGTTGCGATCCTAGAGATACGCTTTCGAGCGCCGTATACTGCGTCCCGGCAGCGTTCTCCAATGCGAAGTAAACCCCGCCGAACTCAGTCTGATTCGGAACTCCGATAGACTCCCAAGCCGACGTATTCTCCAAGAATGAAAGAACAATCGCACCGGTCTCTGGCGCTTGATCGACATTCGCGATTCCACCCCCGGAGCAGTCGATAGGCGAAGGGGGAGAGGTATGGCAATAGGGTAAGATTATCGTACGCGAAGAGTTGCGCGCATAGCTGAGCGGGACGAACCCGAGCGACGCGCTTGTGATGGACACGACTCCATCGCTCAGGTTCGGCGACGACGCCGACAAAATGCTCGACTGCCAATAACCCGAATTGCCAATTATCGCCAGCCCATCAACACCACGTAGATCGTCGCCGCGTTGGTTCCAAGTTGCCAGATACCATAGGAATGTACTGCCCGGAATCATCTCTGCAGTTTGGGTCCCGTTCGGAATAAGATAGGACCAATTCTGCGCGAGAAATGATCCGAAATTGGGAGTTGCGATCTCAATGAGCTTGCGTACCCTCGGGTTAACCGGAGGCGACAGCGTTCCGTTGGTTTGGAGTCCGGAGAGATAAGCCCGCACTATCAATCCTCCCATGCTGTGACTGACAAGGTCGACTTGGGGAACCAACGCCCCGTTGTCGTATCGAATCAGATTGAGGACGTCGCCCAGAACATTGCCTAGATTTTCTATCAGTCCGTTCGGGTCCTCCACGCAATTGTCAAAGAAGTAGACAACCGGCACACCTGCTCCGTCGATACCTGGGTATTTCGGGTTTCGAGCGGAGAGCGATTGACTTGTTGTCAACTGAGTTTCAAGGCTTCCGAAGGCGTCAGATGGGATCGAAACCGGACATGTATCGAAGGTCGCCCATTCGGCGAGCTTGGAGGGGAGCTGCAGACCGTTCAGCAAAACCACAGGCGGCACGGTTGAGTTGGACGGAACCGATTGCAAAGGATCGAGCGTCACATCGACGGTCGCCGCCCGCTCTTCTCCGGTCCTGCTGACTGCCGAGACGGTAACGGCGTATTCGCCCGGTTTCATGGCTAGGGACGCGGCGAGCAAGATACGATCTCCGGCCCGATTCGGCGCGAGAACAATCCCGCGCGCTTCCTTGCCGGCGATCTCGACGCGGCGAGTTTTAGCGTGCAACAGGAAATCTAGCGTCTCGGGCTGCACGTCGATGTTGGCGGGCTCCCCTGCTCGCAGCCGGTAGCGAGTATTGAGAACGCTGAGAGGCCGGACGTTCTTCGCGGGGCTTTCCGATCCGGCGGCGGTGGAGTCGACTTGCCCCAAAAGCAAGCCGGGCAGGAGGCTCAGAATCATTAGCAATAACCGAAATGGACGGCGCATTTTATCGACCTTCAGTTGAGATGGAGCCCCAGGTTGAATTAGACCGCGGCGTCCGAGGTGGGTACAATATGCCGTTCGTTAGCCGCTAGGGCCGGCCCTGAGTTAATGGCGGTGGAGTGTCAATTTCGTGTGGCAAGTACCGGGCGATCGGGTAGTGGGTCCTCTCAAATACTACGTACGTAGTACTTAAATCTGGCTTGCCGCTAACAGTGGCAGAGCGCGTTCTGGTATCTGGTAGGCTGAGGGGATGCGGCCTGTTTTCAGATTTTGCGGAGGCGTCATGCTGCTAGTGGTGGGCGCCAGCATTCAGGGGCTTGCACATCTCCAAAATCTGGAGTTCTTGAGAACTAATGCACCATCGATCTATGCGTTCATCACCGGCGAGCCGTTTCATTTTGCAATGTGGGCTGTCGCGCTGGCGTTTATTGCGGCGGGATGTTTTGGCATCTGGCGGCAACGAAAGCATCGACAGAGCCAATCCCTATACGGCGCGGAACCTCACTCGGTAACGCTCGATCATAGACTCGTGACTGTTGGGGATGTAAGCGATGGCTCAACTGTAGTGGTTGGCAGTAATAACACGCTTGGGGTCTTGCGCAATGACAAGGCAGAAATCGCCGTTACCATTCTAGACGCGTGGATAATGCGTTCAAGCTATATTATTGGAATACAGAAATCCGGAATCTGGATGCAGATCCGCGACGAGTATATTACTGTTGTGTTTGATCTATTCAACGCCGGCAGAAAGACCACCGTTGACGAGTGGGTATTGTCCGCTATCGGTGATTCATTCGGAGAGATCACAGCCCATAGCCTGCTACTACGTCCAACGCCGTTACATACAGCTCTACACATGCCCGCAGGGGTGCAAGCGGTCAAGAGAAATATTAAGCTGCCACGGGGTCAGACAATCACCCGCTACGACCATTTCGCGTTTCAGACCGAAACGGAAACACAAGACGAACCGCCGAAAAGCACCCCAGCGCCAGATCAGACATCCAGCATCAGGCCAGACCGTTTAGCGGGAATGACGCTCACGCTTACGGTAAGGGATTCTTACGGGAAAGCATGGCTTTCGCCGCCTTGGTCTACGCAGCAACCGCAGGCGTCGTCCGCTCAGCCATAGCCACAACATCGTGAATCAGCCGCGAACGCCAGAAACCATCCGGAAAACGCCGCTTGCACACAACGTTGCCCTTCGTGTATGATTATAAGGTTTCGCGAGTACAGCTTTCTGCTCCCGTGCTACCACTTGTCCGCGGCTTGGGCAAGTCCGTCCGGGGGTGAGGTCCCGAGGTTCCTGCGGTCACGCCGTTTGGGACATGGACCTGTCCTTAAAGCAGATTAATCCTCGCTGTTGTGATCCTGGGGCGTTTGGTGTGTGATTTTGCCGCGTTTGGCGTGGCTGTGTGGTTCAACCCTGGATTGCCCAACTTTTGGTTTCGGACTGATTGGTTTAGATCGAAGAGGAAGACTTTGCCGACGTTTAATCAACTTGTGCGTAATGGGCGCAAGCCGCCAGCCTGGAAAACTTCCAGTCCGGCGCTGGAAAGCTGCCCGCAGAAGCG
>Ga0116129_1000035_pt1 | contig 100374 bp, 85 predicted proteins | sample June2015DPH_17_2_FD_89732 | JGI IMG/M metagenome (GOLD analysis project Ga0116129, IMG submission 89732) | Peatland microbial communities from SPRUCE experiment site at the Marcell Experimental Forest, Minnesota, USA - June2015DPH_17_10 | ecosystem: Environmental > Terrestrial > Soil > Wetlands... | reverse complement strand
CCACGCGCCGGAGACGACAGGCAAATTCGTTGCGGCTACCTTTGAGCACGACACCGCGCGGCCTGTGGACGGCTACGCCGCGCCGCAGCTCCACACCCATGCTGTGATCTTCAATGTCACCGAACGCGACAACGGCCAAACACGCGCCTTGCAGCCGCAGGAGCTATTCGCGTCGCAGCGCGTTGCTACCAGCCTTTACCGTTCCGAGCTGGCGATGCGGTTGCAGGGGTTGGGCTACGAGCTGGAGCGCGGCAAGCATGGGCAGCCGGAGATCAAGGGCTACACGAAAGAGTATCTGGAGGCCAGCAGCCCACGCCGGGAACAGATCAAAGACCATCTCCGCGAGATGGGATTAGACGGCGCGGGAGCCGCGCAGGTAGCGGCACATCGGACGCGTGACAACAAAGAGTTGCTATCGCCGGGAGAGGTATTGGAGCAACACCGCAAGCTGGCCGCGCAGTATGGACATCAGGCCGACCGGGTTGTGGCCGAGGCGCGGGAACGCGGCCAGCGTCACGTTCACGAACCCGCGCTGAATCGGAGCACAGTGGCCGCGCAGCAGGCCGTCACGTATGCCCGCGATCATCTCTTCGAGCGTTCCGCCGTGCTGGATAGGCGCGACATTCTGGAAGCGGCGCTCAGTCGCGGCATGGGTGAAACAACGTATACCCACGTTCGGCAAGAGTTTGAACAGCGGGCCGCGCGAGGCGAGTTCCGCACCGTCGATCATGGCGGCAGAGGACAACAGTACACCACCGCCGCGATGCTGCGCATGGAACGCGAGATCGTTCAACGAATGCAGGAAGGCAATCAGCGCGGGATGAGTGACCCGATGCTGGTTGATGCGCCTATCCGCATTGCGACCGAGGACCGCCACTCGGAGCTGAATCCATCGCAGCGCCAGGCCGTTGAGCAGGTGTTTTTCTCGCGCGAAAAGATTGTGGGATTGGATGGCGTCGCTGGTGCGGGGAAGACCACGACGTTGGCTGTCATCCGTGAAGGCGCAGAGGCACAGGGGTATAAGGTTGAAGGCTTCGCGCCCACGTCCCGCGCGACGCAAAAGCTGGCCGAAGCTGGCATGGAAACATCCACGCTGCAAAAGCATCTTGCGCTTGGGACAAAGCCGGATACTGGCGAGCGCCGCCTGTATGTACTCGATGAATCCTCGCTTGCGTCCACCAAACAGATGCACGAGTTTGTGAATCGTCTTCATACCAACGACCGCGTGTTACTGGTTGGCGATAGGCGGCAGCATGAGGCGGTCGAGGCCGGGCGTCCCTTCGCGCAGCTTCAGGACGCGGGCATGAAAACTGTGAAGCTTGAAGAGATTGTCCGTCAGAAAAACCCGGAGCTGAAACAGGTGGTCGAACAGCTTGCGCGTGGCGAAGTGCGCATGGCCGTGCAGGGTTTGGAGCGGCAGGGCCGCGTCCATGAGATTGCAGGCCGCGAGGAGCGCATCGCCGCCATAGCGAAGGAATATGCGAAGTCGCCGGAGGGAACGCTGGTCGTCTCGCCCGACAATCGTTCCCGCGTGGAGATTAACTTGGCAATTCGTGCAGAGATGCAGGAGCGCGGCTTAGTCAGTAAAGACGAACATCGCATCGAGGCGCTTGTACCGCGCCAGGATCTCACCGGGCCCGAGCGTACATGGGCAGCGCGCTATGAGTTCAATGATGTGGTGCGTTACGCGCGCGCGTCGAAAGAGACCGGCATCGAGCGCGGTGAATACGCGCGTGTCAAGGGTGTTGATGCGGAGAAAAACCTTTTGACCATAGTGCGGGCCGATGGCACGGAACTGACCTATGATCCGCGCCGTCAGCAGGGAGTCTCCGTCTATCGGGAGGAACCACGCAGTTTCGCCGTGGGCGACCGCATCCAGTTCACCGCGCCAGCGAATGACTTGAAGATTGCCAACCGCGAATTAGGCATGGTGGAAGCCATCGGCCAGGACGGGCAGATGCGCTTGAAGATGGATGGAGGCCGCGATGTGCAGCTTGACCCGCGCGAGCATCCGCATCTCGATCACGGCTATGCGGTGACGAGCCATTCCAGCCAGGGACAAACCGCCGAACGGGTGTTGATTCACGTCGATACCGAGCTGACCGCGAAAGACCTGCTCAACAGCCGCATGGCCTATGTTGCCGTCTCACGCGGCGCGGAAGACGCACAGGTATACACCAACGACCGTGCGAAACTGCCGCAAGCATTAGGGCATGACGTGTCCCACGAGAGCGCCCATACGCCAGCGATAAAGCCGGAGCAATCCATCAAGCCGCCACAGCCAGAAATTGCGCCAGTCATCGAGCACGGCATGGGCTTAGGACACAGCCTCTAAATCTACCTGCCCCGGATAGTGGGAGCGTAGCCCAACCTGGCCGCGTGTCAAGGCCGCAGCCGCTTGCGCGGTGCCTTCGGCAGCCTTGACACACGGACCTGACGGTTGGGCCAAAATCAGCCAGCTATTCCGGGGCAGGTAGAGAAAAACAAACAATGCAACGGCCCTGGGAAGCATACTGGACTGAGGGGAAATTCATTGCACATGTGGCAGACAATTCGATCCGCAGTCTTTGGCCACCATAGCCACCAGAACGCATATGCTGCAATGGTTCTTTCCGGTGGTTACGAAGAAGCTGGAGATCGCGGACGGTTTCAGGTAAAGGCTGGTGATGTTGTTTTGCACGAACGTTTTGAAGCTCACATAAACCGTTTCGCGGCTTCGGGTGCAGTGGTGTTCAATCTTCCTTTACCAGATAAAGACTCATTCATGCCAGGCTGGGCGAGTATCGCGGACCCGGATTTCATTGTTCGAGTGGCGGAGAAGAACAAGGCAGAAGCCGCCGGGCTTCTGCTCTCGACGGTTACGGTGCGACAAGCAGGATTTGCAGACTGGCCGGATGAGTTGGCGGCGGACCTGATGAAAAACCCATCTCTTAGCCTATTGCGGTGGAGTGAGAAAAGAGGGCTTACACCCTGGGGATTATCGCGGGGATTCATGCAGGTGTTTGGTGTCTCCCCATCAAGGTTCAGAGCACGCAGTCGCGCACGCCACGCATGGAAGGCAATCCAAACAAATGGAAAGCCACTGGCACAAATCGCTGCTGATCTAGGCTTTTCCGATCAGCCTCATATGACTCGCAGCGTGAAAGAGCTTACGGGAGCGGTGCCATTGGCGTGGAGAACTGCTGCAAATAGATTCAAGACGCAACGACCAATAAGCCGGTAAAACCTAACTATGCGGTGGCTTTTTCGAGTTTGTATATCGCTTTTGCTGGGTTTAGCCATGAGTCGTGATTCGTCTGCACAAGTGGGACCATTCCATACGGGCACTGAATGGCAGTTGAAACCTTCGCTCAAGTATGACGCGCTCTGCCTGCTGAACGCGCTGAGCGGCGACCCATACTACCTGCACTACTACCAGGACGAATACGATCACTTTCATCCGCTCTTTACGCCGAAGGAGCAGGCAGCCTTCGTGGAGCTGAAGCGCATCTTCAAGGATGAGGGCGGCGGAATTATCTCGGCGACACTGACGCTCTACTACTCCAACGTGCCCGATGAGACTCTGCCGGAGATGATTCGCACGGCGCGCGACAGCGCGGCCATGCGAGCGGCCCTGAAACAAACGCCCTACTGGAGCGAGAGCGGATGGGCCGAGTACGACAAGGCGCGGCCCGCTCTCGAAACGGCGCTGCGCGCACTCGACCGCGTGGGATTTGCGGCTTATTGGGCGCAGACCGCGAAGCCGCGAGTAGAAAAGCGCATTGCGGAACTTGCGCCGGACTTGCCCCGCTACAACATTATCCCGGTGATCGAAAACCTGCTGGGATTTGCGCTACCATCGCAGACGATTACGGTCTATTTGCTTAACTACTCGGAGCCACATGGAATTCGGATAACGGGGCTTCGATTACTGACCCACGTGTCATATCCGTTCTTTATCGTGTTGCACAATGCAATCCACGAACCTATGCATCCGCCCTACAACTATGATGACCCAGCCGTGCAGCGAGCAATCGATGAGCTTGGAGTCGATCCGCTGGTTGTCGATAAGGTTCAGAATCACGATCCATCCTTTGGCTATAACAGCCCGCGCGGATATATCGAAGAGGACTCCGTACAGGCATTGGAAGAGATCGTCAGCGAGCGATTTGGAGTGGGACGCAATCCCTGTCAATACTGGAAGCAGCAGGATGGGGGTATGCATGTGCTTGCCGCAGCGATGTACATGGGCTATAAGGAGCAGTTGGCGAAACATCCAGAGCCTTATTCGCGTTGGTTAACAGAGGCTGTGACAAATGGTCAGCTTCGCGGGATTCATTTGAAGAATATGGTAGACAGCTTCTTTTCGTCCTCGGAATGTCAGGCAGCCTCGCTAATTCACCCATAACGTCCCTGGGGGGCTCGATTCACGCACAACCATGCCTTGTCATGCGTGAGTTCACGAACGATGTGCGATCCGGTTGGTCAAGGAAGGCAATAAGGACACTGGCACAGCGCCATCCAAAAGGCTAAAAATCGTTTGCTCAGAATGGTGTCTTGCGTTCGAGAAATGCACAAAGTGCCTGCACAGTTCCTACACAGCCAAAAACATGCCATTTATATCTCGATAAATCAGCGGTTTCCAAAAATCAACTCACCCGCTCAGGATGACAACTTCTTGTTCAGCAATCAGGCTAGTTTGAAGCGTTCGGCGGAGCGGGCTTTCAGCTTGGCCTTTTCTTCTTCGCGGTTCTTGGGTGGGGCTGTGGTTTCGAGCGCGTGAAGAAGACGGGTGCAGACGTCGGCGACCTCGTCGATGGCTGTGTTGAAGGGGACTTCGTTGGCCTTGGAAGGCTTGTTGAAGCCGCTGATCTTCCGGACGAACTGGAGGGAGGCGTCGCGAATCTCCTCGTCGGTCACGGGTGGATCGAAGTTGAAGAGGTTTTTGATGTTCCGGCACATGGTGGGATTATAGGCAGCCTTGCCATCGTCGGGAAGCGGGCTTGTGGTATCCCCACCCCGGCAAAATGTGTGCAAAGTCTTCGATCCAGATACTTTATGCTTGGACTTCTCGGTTTGATCCGTTTTGAAAGACGATTTTCTGACCGATGTTTCCCCCGTTCCCGGGAAACATTTGTCAAGCAGGTCAGCTCTTGTCGAGGACCATGGCGTCGAAGCGGTGGCGGATGAAGAAGCCGGCGTTTTGGTAGAGCTTGACGGCCTGGTGGTTGGCTTCGGTGACGGTGAGGGTGATGGCAGCGAAGCCGGATTGGGTGAGGTGGTTGATGCAGTGCTCGAGGAGCGTGATGCCGAGGTGTTGTCCACGATAGGAGGTGGCGATGCAGAGTTGCGTGATGTGCGCGACGTCGTGAGCTACACGGGAGCATAAGAGCATGCCGATGAGCGCGCCGTTGCGTTTGTCGCGGAGGATCCAGGAGGCTTCGGCATCGAAGACGCCGCAGCCGGGGAAACGGACGATGTTGTGAAGGAAACGCAGGGAGCCGTGGAGGGAACAGTACTGGTCGTTGATGCGGGCGTCGATGTGTCCGAGGTAGGACTCGTGGATGAGCTCTGCGGCGGCCTGATAGTGGTCGCCTGACCAGCCGAGCAGTTCGACGTGAGGCGGCAGGTGTGAGGTGCGGGGTGGGTTGTGCGACGGCAGGTCGTACTCCATGAAGAGGCGGGGGAACATGGTGAAGCCAGCGGCGAGGAAGGTCTCGTCGATGGAGCCGGCGTCGTAGAGGAGGAGTTGGGATTCGACGCGGCGGATGCCTGGGGAGTGATGCAGGAGTTGGAGAAGCTGGTGCAGGAGCTGCTGCGTGATTTGCAGCATCTGGGTGGAGTCGTTTGCTACGGCAAAGGCGTCTCCTACGACGGCTTTCTGGCCCTCGTAGACGCAGAAGGTGAAGCCGCAGATGCGTCCTCGGTCGAGGGCGACGAAGCCGGGGAGGATGCGGGAGTCGAGGTACTGGAGAAGGAGCTCGGTGGAGCTTTGGTAGTTCCAGCGTAGGCGCTGCTCCCAGAGGCGCGACTCGGTTTCGAGCAGGGGGCGGAGTTGACGCGCAGAAAAGTGGCGGAGGTCCAGGATCTCGAGTTGTGTCGCGACGGTCATACCCTCTGGAAGTATTCGTTTGAGCTTATCGGAATTTGGTGGGGATAAGTAAGGGATGAAGGGGCGAGTATCGGATCGCTTACTGCTTGGCGAAGACGCGGTAGACTTCGAGGCCTTGCGATTCGTAGAGAAAGAGGGGTTCGTAGACGCGGCCGGCGAGCCAGCGGTCGAGATTGGAAGTGTCGTTTGCACGGACGACGAGGATGTGTTCGTCGTTGGGGACGCCGTTCACATCGTAGTGAATGATTGGCTGATCGCGGTAGAAGGCCAGTCCGTAGTCCATGTCTCGCTTGATGGAGGAGCTGGAGCTTCCGCTGACCTGGTCGGTAGCGAGGATCGTGATGTTCGGGGCCAGATGTTGGATCTCGCGCGCGAGAGGACGGGCAGAGTAGTTTACGTCGAGTTCCTTGCCGTAAAAGCCTAGTAGAAAGACCAGAATGGCAAGGAGGGGGATCACGGTCGCATTGCATATCTGGGAGATGCCCCAACGACGAATGATGAGGAAGACCATGGTGCCGAAGAAGAGAGCGGCGACTGCGGCGATCACTAGCCATTGCACAGAAGGAACGAGAGTCTCGTACTTCATGTGCTGAGGGGCTAGGACTAACACGAAGACCATGAGGGTGCAGAGGGCGGAGTGGGACCAGAGCAGCCACTTGGGAAGGCCGTCTCGGCGAATGCGGTTGAGGTAGTCGGCGGTAAGGATGGTGAGGGGCGGGATGGAAGGGAGGATGTAGCCGGGGAGCTTCGATCCGGAGAAGGAGAAGAAGACGATAGGGAAGAGAGCCCAGAGGACGAGGAACTCGGGGAAGGCGTCACCGGCGCGGGAGTGGCCGAGGTAGCGGCGGGGGTTGTGGCGGACTTTCCACTCCGCGATGGAGACGTCGATGGCGTCGACGAGAGAACGGACGGCTATCACAGTCCATGGCATGAGGCCGATGAGCAGGACGATGACGTAGTAGAAAAACGGTTGATGGTGCTGGAAGCGGTTGGTGGCGAAGCGTTCGAGATTGTGCTCGAGAAAGAAGAATCGGTAGAAGGTGGGGTTACGCTTCTGGACGGCGATGTACCAGGGCAGCACCATGATGAGGTAGAGCAGGATGCCTGGAAGCCAGATGGTGCGGCGGAGGACGGACCACTCGCGGCGTAGGCCGGCGAAGAGAAGAATGATTGAGAGGGCAAGGAAGGGGGCCACGGGGCCTTTGGCGAGGGTGGCAGCGGCTCCGAAGAAGTAGAGGTCGAAGAGCCAAAATTTTTTGCCAGTCTCGTACCAGGCGTACCAGCCGAGCATGCCGATGCAGAAGGGGGCTGCGAGCTGCATGTCGGTGGAGGCCCCGCGGGCGAAGCTGACGATGGCCAGGCAGGAGACGGTGATGAGGGCTGCGTCGAGATGGCCTCCTGGGCGGAAGCGGCGCATGTGGAGGAAGACAAGGATGATAAGGGCGAAGGTTGCGGAGGTGGATGGAAGGCGGGCTGTCCAGTCGGAGACGCCGAACTCCTTGAAGAAGCTCATGGCTCGCCAATAGTAGAGGGCGGGCTTTTCGAGCCATGGTTTGCCGTAGAGGATTGGGGTGACGGTGCCGCCTGCGATGCAGTGGAAGGAGTTGCGAAGGTCTTCGGGGCTGAGGCCGCGGGGAACCATCTTGGCGTTGACGGCGTGGCAGGCGTCGGAGTGCGCGGTGAGCATCTCGCGGGCGATTTGGGCGTACCTGGGCTCGTCGGCGCCGACCAGGCCAAGTTGGTCTCCGCCGAAGACTGGAACGAGCCCGTAGAGCAGGAGGAAGGTGGTTACAGCAAAGAGGATGAGGAATTCGCGCACAGTGGAGGGGGCCGGGAGCTGCTGCCGAAGCCAGAGGACGGCTGCATGTTCCTTCCTTGCGCCGGACGCGGTGGGTGGGAGACTATCGTTCATTTATCTGGGCAATATTCTGGGCGGAGCGAGACAAGGCTAACAGAGTCCTATCCTTAGCTGGGTAAGAATACGCTCGGTGGCCACTTCGAGAGGGCCGTCGAGGGTGCAGCCGCTGGCGCTGCGATGGCCGCCTCCACCGAAGTGCTCGGCGATCCGGGCGACGTCGATCTTTCCTTTACTGCGGATGCTGAGGCGAAACTGGCTGGCGTCGGGAACCTCGCGGAGGAAGACGGCGGCCTCGACCTCGGCGATGCTGATGAGGTAGTTGACTACGCCTTCGCAGTCTTCTGCGGAGGCACCGACGCGTTCCATGTCTTCGCTGGTGACCCAGGTCCAGGCGAGGTCGCCTTCGGTCTGGAGGTTGGAGAGGGCGATGCCGAGGAGCCGAATTTTTGTGGCGGGGTTAGAGAAATAGATGTCGCGGGCAATCTGGCTGGGGTCGGCTCCGTGCGCGGCGAGATCGTGGACGAGGGCGAAGGTATCTGCGGTGGTGCTGGAGTAGGTAAAGGCTCCGGTGTCGGAGAGGATGGCGGCGTAGAGGCAGGTGGCCATCGAGGGTGTGATTTCGACGCCGGCAGCGATCGCGATGCGGTAGACCATGGCGGCGACGGCGCAGGCGTGCTCGTCGATCCAGTTGACGGAGGCGAAGGGGCGGCCGCTGGCATGGTGGTCGATGTTGATGAGGGTGCGGCCTTCGAGGCCGAGAAGGCCGGTGCGGGCGATGCCGTCGCACTCGAGGAGGATCGCTGGGGTATTGGGGTCGGGCACGATGTCGTCTGCGGAGGCGGTGTTGTGGATACGGTGCACGTTGGGCAGCGTGGAGTAGGTGACAGGGACGGAGTCGGCGAGGATGATGTCGACCTTGCGACCGAGTTGTTCGAGAACCTCCGCTAGCGCGAGGACCGAGCCGATGGCGTCTCCGTCGGGGCGTGCGTGGGAGGTGAGAAGGAAGCGTGGGTGGGTGCGGAAGGCCGCCAGGATAGCGGCGATCTGAGCCTCGTGAGGTTCCGTTTCAGGTTGCAGGGTTACCTGGGCCTGGAGTTCTGTTTCCGGGGTCATGATTTGGCGGTCACCGGGTGAGCGGATTCGGCCGCGATACGCTTCTTATCGCGTTTGCGGGTTCGATCGAGAAGTTCCTCCATGCGTCCGGTCATTTTTTCGGAGCGGTCGATGGCGAAGGTAAGGTCGGGAACGTGGCGCACGCCCATGCGGTCGCGAAGCTGAGAGCGGATGTAGGCGCGGGCGGTCATGAGGCCTTCGAGGGTGGAGGCCTCTTCTTCTTCGTTTCCGTAGACGGCGACGAAGATGCGGGCGGACTTGCCGCCGGGTGCGAGGACGACGTCGGTGACGTAACTGGGTGCGATGCGGGGGTCGGAGAGCTCGCCTTCGAGCATGGCACCGATCTCTTCGGAGAAGGTGTTGGCGACTCGGTTGCGGTGGTAGGTTCTGGCTCGGTGTTCGGGCATAGTGATTCGACTGGGGCGAACGGTTGAGGATATCAAAGTTGGAGCGATCCGCCTAACGCGAAACTCAGGATTCTAGCGGAAAAATTGGTGGTCTGGGTTGCATTCGGATGATTTTTGGGCTATTCGGGGAGGATTTCCGCGTAAGAATCAAGGACTTCCGCGCTGTGAGCGGCGGCGATGCGGTGGACGGCTTGATCGATCTGCTGGAGCTGGCCAGTGAGGTAGCTGGTTGAGGAGGAGATGGCGGCGACGCCCAGGGTGGCTCGGTTCCAGACGATGCCGTCGTCGAGCTCGGCGATGGAGAGGTTGAAGCCATGGCGGAGCTTGTCCTTGATGGAGCGGAGGACCTGGCGACGGTCTTTGAGGGATTGGGCGTGGGGGATTTCGAGTTCGATGGTGAGTTTGGCGATGGGCATTTTCAACGGACGAGCATGAGGTAGATTGCCATACCGATTCCGATGGCGGCGAGGATGAGGCCGAGGATGACGGCATCGCGGGAGACTCGGCCGGGTTGCCATGTGCCGGAGCTTAGTTGGTGGATGAGTTGGATGTGACGGAGGACGGAGGTGAGGGTGACGATGACTCCGAGGGCAACGAGGCCGACGCCGGACCAGAGGGAGAGACCGGTGGTGCGGGTGCTCTGATGAACTTCGACGGCAGAGATCTGGCGGAGGAAGAGGCCGAAGCGGCTGACCGCGAAGCCGATTCCCATGAGGCCGAGGCCGGTGCGAATCCAGGCGAGGAAGGTGCGCTCGGCTGCGAAGTAGACTCGGGGGTCCTGCTCTGCGGGCTTTTCCATGGAGGGATTGTAAGGCAGCGTGTGGTGATCGGGTTTAGCCTGGTCGCTTGCGGATGATCCAGGTGGTCATGCAGCGCTGGTTCTGGACTACGGTGGTTTTGATGGGGTCGACGAGATCGGCGTTGAGTTTGGCGGTGAGGTGCATGAGAAAGGCTTCGTCGACGCAGTAGAGTTCGACGCCGTTGGGGGCAAGGTAGCGACGGCCTTCGAGGTGTTGGTGGGGCATGCCGATGGTGGAGGCTAGACGGCAGAAGAGGATGCCGCCGGGTTTGAGGACGCGCCAGAGGTTTTCGAGGATTGCATTGAATTGAGCGTCGTCACGGCTGAAGTGAAGGACAGCGCTGCAGTGGACGAGGTCGAAGAAGGCGTTGGGGAAGGATGTGGATTCCAGCGGTTCGAGGCGGAAGTTGTCTGCTGGAAGTTGGGGTGCGAGCGTCGCGGCGAGAGCGCGGGTTTGTTCGATGGCGGCAGGGTTGTGGTCGATTGCGAAGATCTCGTAGCCTTCGCGAAGGAGATAGATGAGATTGCGGCCGGAGCCGCAGCCGGCGTCGAGGATGCGCATGCCGGGGACGATGGCGCCGCGAAGAAGATGGTCGAAGAGATAGATGTCGATGAAACCGAATTGTTGCTGCAGGGTGGGCATCGTCTTCTCGCATGATACGCATCGAGGCTTTATCGGGGGCGTACCAGCGCGACCGCTGTGAGATCTTCGACGCGCTCTGGTTTGACGAATGGGAGGCGTTCGGGGCTGTACCAGGGGAGCTTTCTGAATTCGTGCGCGCGTTGAAGGATGGCGCCGCAGAGGTCGAAGCCAGAGCCGGGGGTGAGGGTTTCGACAAGGGTTGTGGCGCGCTCGACGCCGAAGTGTTCGCGGTCGTGGCGGGCTTCGAGGATGCCCTTGGTGACGAGGAGCATGCGAGCGCCGGGTTCGAAGGCCTGGATGGCGGGTTCGAAGGTGAGGTGGGTGAAGAGGCCGAGCGGCATGGTGACGTGTCCGAGGATGCGGGTGCCGTCGCTGTCGCGAAAGATGGCGGGCTGGCCGCCGGAGTTGATGTAGGCGAGGATGCCGAGAGGGAGGTTGTAGCAGCCGAGGAAGGTGGGGGCGAAGAGTGATCCACCGGCGGCGGTGTAGATGGCATGGTTGATCTCGTGCGCGAGGGTGCCGAGCGTGTCCATCATATTGATGACTTCGGCGGTGAAGAGTTGGGGGACGCGGCGGCGGAAGACGTCCTGGGCCGCGGCGGCGATGGTGTGGGCGCCGGAGCGCTCGCCGGCGATGTCGGTGAGGAGGAAGACGATGTGCGGGCCTGCTGCTACTGCGTCGTAAAAGTCGCCACCGGTGCGAGAGGAGAAGTAGCGAGCGTGAAGATCGAGTTCCTGGATTGATGGCAGCACGGTCGGCAGTGGAGTACGGGTGGGCTGGGGCGGGGTAGGCATTGATTTTGGCGATTGTACTTTGTCTGGTGAGAGCGGATGAGAAATTTCGGAGGGAATTATTCGCTGCGCTCTTTGTCAGTCAGGTCCAGGGTGCGCGGCGGATGTTTGTCCCGTACTCTAGAGTTCAGGTTTAAGAGGAGATGAGAGCGGTGGAGAATTCGATGCGATCCGTGAGGACGAAGACGGTATTTTCATGGGCGCTGATGATTCTTGCCGGTGCGATCATGATGAGTTCGAGTGTTGTCGTAGCCCAGACTGCTGAAGCGGGCTTTGGCCCAGGGAATCCGTTTTATGCGGCGAGCACGTTGCCGTTTCAGGCTCCGCCGTTTGACCGGATCACGGATAGTGATTATCAGCCTGCGATTGAGACTGGGATGGCGGAGCAGTTGAAGGAGATGCGGGCGATCGCGGACAATCCGGCTGCGCCCACGTTTGAGAACACGCTTGTTGCGATGGAGAAGACTGGAGCGTTGTTTCAGCGGGCGATGGCTGCGTTCAGCGGAGTGACGGGCGCGAATACGAATCCGGTGCTCGAGAAGGTGCAGCGCGAAGAGGCTCCGAAGCTGGCGGCGCATAACGATGCGATTTATCTGGATGCGAAGCTGTTTCACCGGGTGGCAACAGTGTATGAGAAGAGGGCTTCGCTGAAGCTGAGTCCGGAGGGACTGCGGCTGGTGGAGATTTATTACCAGCGGTTTGTGCATAGCGGGGCGAACCTGTCGGATGCGGACAAGGAGAAGCTGAAGAAGATCAATGAGGAGGAGTCGACGCTGTCGAATGCTTTTCGGAGCAAGGTGCTGGCGGCTACGAAGGATGCTGCGTACTTTACTGCGGACAAGAGTGCGCTGGCGGGACTGACCGAGGCGGAGATGAGTGGTGCGGAGCGCGTGGCGAAGCAGAGGCAAAAGGACGGATGGGTATTGGCGCTGCAGAATACGACGCAGCAGCCTTATCTTTCTTCGTTGAGCGTGCGCGCGACGCGGCAGGCGTTGTTTGAAGACTCGTGGACGCGTACGGAACGTGGAGATGCGAACGATACGCGGGAGACGATTGCGCGGCTGGCGCAGGTTCGCGCGGAGAAGGGCAAGCTGCTGGGGTTTGCCAGCTACGCGGCGTGGAAGCTGGAAGATCAGATGGCGAAGACTCCGGAGAGCGCGCTGAAGTTTATGGATGCGCTGGTGCCCGCGACGACCGCGAACGCGGCTGCGGAGGCGAAGGATATTCAGGCGGTGATTGATGCGCAGAAGGGAGGATTTGCGGTCGAGCCGTGGGACTGGGAGTTTTACTCCGAACAGGTGCGGAAGGCGAAGTACGACATCGATGAAGCTGAGGTGCGGCCTTACTTTGAGATGAACAATGTGCTGCAGAATGGGGTGTTCTACGCTGCGAACCAGTTGTATGGAGTGACGTTCCAAGAGCGGAAGGATATTCCGGTGTGGCAGGCGGATGTCCGGGTGTTCGAGGTGTTCGACACAGACGGTAAGCCGCTGGCGTTGTTTTACTGTGACTACTACAAGCGCGATAACAAGAACGGCGGGGCGTGGATGAGCAGCTTTGTGCGGCAGTCAAAGCTGATGGGGACGCTGCCTGTGATTTATAACGTGGCGAACCTGCCGAAACCGGCAGAGGGTGAGCCGGCACTGATCAGCTTCAGCGATGTGGTGACAATGTTCCATGAGTTTGGCCATGGGTTGCATGGGATCTTTGCGGCGGCTGAATATCCGAGTCTTTCGGGGACTGCGGTGGCGAGGGATTTTGTGGAGTTTCCGTCGCAGTTCAATGAGCACTGGGCTACTTATCCGGCGATCTTCGCGCATTATGCGAAGCACTACCAGACAGGTGCGCCGATGCCGGAGGAGTTGGCGGCGAAGATCAAGAAGGCCACTGACTTCAACCAGGGGTATGAGTTGACGGAGTTGCTGGCGGCGGCGCAGTTGGATATGCAATGGCATTCCTTGCCCGCAGGCGCGCCTTTGCAGAAGCCGGATGAGTTCGAGAAGGCAGCGCTTGAGAAGAAAGGGCTGACGCTGAGCTATGTTCCGCCGCGCTATCGCTCGAGCTACTTCTCGCACATATGGGGAGGCGGGTATGCGGCCGGGTATTACGCGTATCTGTGGAGCGAGATGCTGGATGACGATGCGTTCCAGTGGTTCCAGGACCATGGGGGGCTGACGCGGGCGAATGGAGACCGGTTCCGGGCGATGGTGTTGTCGCGGGGGAATACTGAGGACCTGGCGAAGATGTATTCGGCGTGGCTGGGCGGCAATCCTAACGTTGAGCCGATGTTGAAGTACAGGGGATTGGAGAAGACGGGGCCGAAGGCGAACTAGCGGTGGGTTGCCAGTTTGTTTTTGAGAGCGGCGGCGAGTTCTGAGAGGCGCTCGATCTCTCGCTTGTCTTCGTCGATGTCCTGAATGGCTACGACACCGCCGGAGACTTTGCCGTCATGGTCGAGGACGGGGCTGAGGTTGAGGCTGACCCATGTTCTGGTGCCGTCCTCGTGGTAATGGAGGCACTCGATGGGGCCGTGGGAGCGCCCGTCCATCATGGCATCGGCGAGGGGACTGCCTAAATTCTTATTGTTGCCGGGGGCGTTCGAGATCGATTCTCGGCAGTAGTCATCGATGAGGGTTGAGGGAGTAACGGCGGTGCGAAGGATCTCTTCGGCGCGTGGGTTGCTCATGACGATGCGGCCGTCGGGAGCGTCGGCGATGACGATGCCGATGGGAACGGCGTCGAAGATTGCGCGGAGGCGTGCTTCACTGCGGCGCAGGTCTTCCAATGCTTTTTTGTGGTCGTCGATGTCCTCGAGCGTGCCGTACCAACGGATAATTTTGCCGTCGGAGTCTCGTCTCGGTGCTGCGCGGGCCCTCATCCAGCGCCAGACCCCGTCGGCGTGGCGCACGCGGTATTGAGTATCGAGGAGGTTGCCGGTGCGAAGCGAATCTTCCCATGCCTTGAGCGTCTGCGGAAGATCGTCGGGATGGAGGGCGTGAACCCAACCCGCTCCCAACGACTCCTCTTTGGTAAGGCCGGTGAGCCTCTCCCAGCGCTGGGTGGTGTCGAGGATACTGCCGTCCGGTTCGGCGGTCCAAGGGATCTGGGGATTCAGCTCTACGGCGTGCCGATAGTGGTCTTCACTTTCAGCAAGAGCCTTTTCGGCTTTTTTGCGGCGACTGATATCGATGACTGACATGGAGACACCGATCACCTCGTCCACCTCGTCGCGCGCGGGTTGATAGGAGATGAGAAGAGTACTGGTTTCTCCGGGCTGGTGAGGATTAGGAACGACGACTTCGATGCCAGCGTTGGGTTCGCCGTTGAGGGCACGCAGGAGATAGGGTTCGCATTGAGGGAAGTTGTCGGGGATGATGTCGGCGATGGGCCGGCCGAGGTGCGAGGCGATGGGGAGGTTGTGAATCTCCGCGAGGCGTTTGTTCATGCTGACGAAACGCAGATTGCGATCGAGGAAGCAGAGACCGACGGGGGCGCCGTCGTAGATGGCGTTGAGCTGGGCGAGGCGCTGGGTGGGGAGGGCTTCGAGGCGGAGCGGAAGGCTTGCCTCTGCGGCTGCGGAACGGTACTTGACGGCGGAGGGTGGAAGGGGCGACTTGAGTCTTTCGGCGAGGATCTCGGGGAGTTGGCCGGGTGGAACGGGCCGGCCGTAGAGCCATCCCTGGCCGAGATCGCAGCCTAGCCAGAGGAGCATGTCGGCGGTGGTCTGGGTCTCGACACCTTCGGCGACAGTGGTGAGGCTGAGGCTGTTGCCGAGACCGACGACGGCTGCGGCGATCTTTCTGCTCTCTCGGGTGTGCGTCATGGAGCGGACGAAGCTGGCGTCGATCTTGAGTTCGTCGAAGGGAAGGACCTGGAGGTGGCGAAGGCTCGAGTAGCCTGTACCGAAGTCGTCGAGGGCGAGGCGCGGTCCCTGCTCCTTTAGCTCATTTGCGATGCGGCCGGCATGTTCGGTGTTACCGACCAGGGCGCTCTCGGTGATTTCGAGGACGAGGCGCTGCAAGGGGAAGTTGGCATGCTGGGCGGCCGAGAAGATGTGTTTCGGGAGCGTGAGGTCGGTGAGCTGGGTGAGCGAGATGTTGACCGAGAGGGAGAGGTGTTCGGGGATGTCTCTGGCGGCGGCGAAGACTGCGCTGAGGAGTTTACCGGTGAGCAGGCCATGAAGGCCGGAGGATTCGGCGAGAGGGATGAATTCGTTTGGCGGGATTAGGCCGCGTCGCGGATGCTGCCAGCGGGCGAGGGCCTCGAAGCCGCGGAGGAAACCGGTGCGAAGCTCTACAAGAGGCTGGAAGTACGGGACGATCTCGTTATTTTCGAGCCCTCTCCGGAGATCGTTCGCGTCGCCTACGGTCATGGAAGAGACGATACTACGGCCCCTGGGACTTACCCAGAAAAATTTCGTGCTTTCCAGCGTGAGACGAGATCGCGGGCGGCGGTGGGCCATTGAGGAAAGGAAAACTCGAAGCCAGCAGCGAGAAGACGGCCGAATGACCTGGCGACTCTTCAGAATTAGTTCTGATTCAGTGCGCATAAGGAAGGTGCCGATCGAGGTGGATCATCGCTTAGGCTTCCTCCTTGTGTCAGAGTAAATGTGTGGCTGGATTTTTCTCGGCCAAGCTACCTTATGAGGATGAGTCGATGAGTGTGATTGATATGAGTTTTGTGAAGACGGGCGATGCGAAGAGCTTTACGCCTGAGGCGGGGATGACGCGGCAGGTGTTGGCGCATAGCGATCAGTTGATGCTGGTGCGGCACTTTTTTGAGAACGGATGGGTGGGGGCGCGGCATAGCCATCCGCATCATCAGTTGGTGTATGTGGTGAGTGGGGCGATTCGGGTGGATGTGGGTGGACGAGTTTTTGATGTTCGCGCCGGGGATAGCTTTGTCGTTGACGGTGGGGTGGAGCATCAGGCTTCGGCGCTGGAGGCTTCGGAGGTTCTGGATGTGTTTACCCCGGTGAGGGAGGATTACCGGGAGCTGGTGAAGTGACGTTCTGCGGTTGAATTATTTGAGACGGCGCTGGAGTTAGCGGATTTTTTATTCTGTGGCGGGAGTGGCGTTTTTACAGGGGGGATTGCGTTTTCCATAGGGTTTTAATGTGGTTTTTGGGTGGTTATTTGTGGTGATTGTGTGGTCATAACGTGGTTCCTGTGGGCACATTTTCCGGCTTCTGTTTTTTTCCTCTTTTGTGAGATTTATTTTTTTGGGAGGCTTGCTAACTAATCGATTAGTTGATCCGTCTCAGGTATAGTTTGGGCCTTCTGAGGATGGTTTCCGGGGGCGAATGCGAGATTGGATATGCCACCCAGGAAGTCCATCACATTGACGGAGGCTGAGTTGCGGCTCATGAAGATTCTGTGGGCGCGTGGCGAGTCGGCGGTGGGGGAGTTGGTGGCGGCGATGCCGGAGGGTGAGGCTCTGGCGTATAACTCCGTGCTGACGACGGTGAGGATTCTGGAACAAAAGGGATATGTGCAGCACCGGCAGGAAGGGCGGGCGTTTCTGTATGTGCCCTGCGTGGCGGAGCATGAGGCCAGCCGGTCTGAGATTCGGCATACGATGCAGCGTTTTTTTGGCAATTCGCGGGAGCGGCTACTGCTCTCGCTGCTGGGCGACGATGAGGTGACTCCTGATGAGTTGCAACGCCTGAAAGAGGCGATTGCTGCTGCGGCGGATGACCGCGTGGGGGATGGCGAATGATGGATATCAACCTCATGCAGGGTGTGGAGAGCGCGTCGCGTCTGGTCGCGAACTCGTTCGTGTCGGGGATTTGGGAAGGGATTGTGCTTGCGGCTGGGGTTGGCGTTTGTCTGCGGTTCGTTCCGAAGACTACGGCGGCGGTGCGGTTTGCGATCTGGACGGCGGTGTTTGGGGTCCTGGCGGTGTTGCCGCTGGTGCATGCGTATTCTTTGGATTCCGGCGTTGCTGCGCCGGGGCGCGCTGCGTTGGTGCATGTGGATGTGCGCTGGAGTTTTGTCATTGCCGGCATCTGGCTGGCTGCTTCGCTTGCGCGCGGCATGAAGCTGGCGGTGAGCGCTGTGCGTCTGCATGGGATCTGGAAGCGTGCTGAGGTGGTTGAAGGGTGCGATGAGGTGTTGCAGGCGGCCGGCTTCGATGGAGTGCAGATCTGCACTTCGAGCGAAGTCGATCGGCCGAGCGTGATTGGATTTTTCTCGCCGCGGATTCTGATTCCGAAGGATATCTTTGCGCAACTGACGACTGCGGAGTTTGGGCAGATTGTGCTGCATGAGGTTGGGCATCTGCGGCGGGCGGATGATTGGATCAACCTGCTGCAGAAGGTGAGCCTCGTCGTGTTTCCGTTGAATCCGGTGCTGATGTGGATTGAGCGACGGCTTTGCCTGGAGCGCGAGCTTGCCTGCGATGACGAGGTGTTGCGGTTGACGAAGGCTCCGAAGGCCTATGCTACGTGCCTGACCAATCTGGCGGAGCACCGGTTGGGGCGACGGGCGGTTGCGCTTTCGCTGGGCGCGTGGGAGAGGCAGTCTGAGCTGGCTCGGCGGGTGCAGAGCATTTTGCGAGGCGGCGACGTGATGGGCCGGACACAGGCGCGGGTAGTGATGGGCCTGATTGTCGCGGCGCTGCTGGGCGGCTCTGCTGAGTTGGCGCGGTGCCCGCAGTTTGTTTCGTTCTCGCGGGCTGCATTGCCGGTTGCGGCTGCATCGGTTGGCTCCGGAAAGATGTTTGGGACTGACGGGCAGACCGTGGCGTTTCGTGGGCAGAGCGGCATGGTGGGAGCGCCGCATGAGACGTTGCTGAAGGCGATGATGCCGGTGAGCCGCGGAGCCGCGCTGATGGATTCGCCCCAGCGTCCTGCAGTTCCGGTTAAGAAGGTTGTGAAAAAACGCCGCAGCGCGCCATCGGTTTTACAGAGCCGGGTTGCGATGCAGGCCCGGCGCGCGCAGAACCTGCTGGTGCTGACCTCGTGGGATGAGACGGACGTGCCGCGAGTGGTTTTTGCGGTGGCCGAGGAACGTGTGATTTCAACTTCGTATGCAGCCGTGCGGACTCCTGGCGGCTGGCTCGTCATTCAACTTTAACCAAGCTGTTTTAACCCTTTACCGAGGTACGATTATGTCTCTTGAAACTAATAAACTAGTTGGTAAGGCAGGGCGTGTTGGCGTTCCTGCCGGAGCTGCCCTGGCGCTGGTGCTGGGAGCTGGGATGTTCCTTCATCACGATGGCGTTCATGCGGCGATGTTGCCGTCAGCGGAGCCGATGGATGACAACAGTGTGTCTGCGCTGGTCTCTCTGGATAACGCCGTCGAGGCGGTTGCGTCGCGGGTTTCGCCTGCGGTCGTGAATATTCAAGTGACTTCGCGTGGATCGTCGGAGCGTGAGGTTGGCGGAGAGCAGGACCAGGGCCAGGAGGGTGGCGCACCTCAGGGTGTTCCTCCTGGATTTGCCCAGTTCTTTGGACCGAACGGACCGTTTGGCGGACAGATGCAGCGTCCGCAGCAGCCGCAGATCGAGCATGGGATTGGCAGCGGCGTGATTATCTCTCCTGATGGCTATATTGTGACGAACAATCACGTGGTTGATGGCGCGCTGCAGATGCGCGTGACGTTGAACGATCGGCGCGTGCTGACTGCGAAGCTGGTTGGCGTGGATAAGCTGACTGACCTCGCTGTGGTGAAGGTGGATGCGCATGATCTGCCGAGCATTGCGTGGGGCGATTCGACGAAGCTGAAGCCAGGGCAGACGGTGTTGGCGTTCGGCAGTCCTTTTGGTTACTTCCAGAACTCGGTGACGCGCGGAATTGTGAGCGCGGTGAACCGGGAGAATCCTTACCGGGATGATGCGCGGAAGCCGGGTGGATATATTCAGACCGATGCTGCGATCAATCCGGGCAACTCCGGCGGCGCGCTGGTGAACGCGCATGGCGAGCTGGTTGGGATCAACACCTTCATCATCTCGAACAGCGGATCGTTTGCGGGGGCCGGCTTTGCGATTCCGGCACAGCTTGTGCGCGCGACGGCAGAGCAACTGATCAAGAGCGGAGTTGTTCACCATGGTTATCTTGGTGTCAGCCTGAACGATGTGACGCCGGCGAATGCAGGCTTCTTCAATCTGAAGACGGCGACGGGCGCGATTGCCGCGCAGGTTACGCCTGATTCTCCGGCCAGTCGCGCGGGGTTGAAGAACGGCGACGTGATCGATTCGCTGAACGGTCAGAAGATCGAGAACGGCAGCGCGTTGCAGGTTGCCGTGAGCGAGACGACTCCCGGAACGACGATTGAGCTGGGCATTCTCCGCAATGGAAGTGCGCAGACGCTCAGCGTGAAGGTGGGCGAGTTCCACAAGGACGCCGAGGTTGCCAACGATGGCGATTCGGCTGGTCCGCAGAAGGGCAAGCTTGGCCTGGCTGTTGCTGAGCTGACTCCGGATGTGCGGCAGCAACTGCATGTTCCTCAGCAGGTGAATGGTGTGGCGGTCGAGAGTGTACGTCCCGCGAGCCCGGCGGAGGATGCGGGGCTTGTTTCGGGCGATGTGATTCTCGAAGTGAACCGCAAACCGGTTACTTCGGCGGAGCAGTTTGTGAACGAGGCTCATGCGGTTCCGGCTGGCAAGGATCTGCTGCTTCTGGTCTGGTCGCAGGGCAATGCGAGCTACCGGGTTGTGCATACGGACTCCAGCAACCAGAACGGAGAGTAAGCCAAAAAGTTTTCCCCGGCCGCCGCGCGAGATGGATTCGCGGCGGCCTTTTTTATTTCCGCTCCGGCTGGCTTCCGATGAATTTGCGAAACTATTTCTCGTTTGCAGAAACGATCGTGCGTCTTTCGGTTTACTTTGCGCGTAACCGATTCAACCGCACCTGACCGGAGGCTTGGCGATGTTTTGGCAGCGCATGTTGAACTGTTGTTTGGAGGTTGCATGAACACGAACCGTCGTCAGTTTCTTACGGCCGCACTATCGAGCGGTGCAGTTGCCGCGGCTATGCCTTCGGCTGCAGCGGCACAGTTCTTGAATGCGCCGCGTCATGGGCTGCCTGGCACGCTGAAAGAACGGTACGCGAAGCTTGACGCGATTTTGAAGGAGCCGGTTTTCAAGCGCGAACTGTTTCCTGATCCGGTGATTATCGAGTCGATTGAGCTGCTGCGGAATAAGAAGCAGTATTTGTGCCGCGTGCGGTCGAAGGATGGGCACGAGGGTATCTCTGTCTCGAATGCGCAGCAGATGGAGGTGCTGTATCCGATGTTCGTGAAGCACATCGCGCCGTTTTTTATTGGGAAGGATGCGCGCGATATCGAGGAGCTGATTCCCGCTTCGACGGTTTATGAAAGTAACTATAAGGCGCAAGGGCTGGCGATCTGGGTGCCGATTGCGACGATTGAGTTTGCGATTCTGGACCTGTTCGGCAAGATGTCGAAACGGCCGATTGGGCTTTTGATCGGCGACAAGATTTATAACACCAGGATTTCGGTGTATCAGGCTAACGGTGAGCGCGACATTACGGCGGAGGAGACGATTGAGCATCTGAAGCGCGATGTGGCGATCTCGAACGCGAAGGCAATTAAGTTCAAGCTTGGGGGGCGGATGTCGCACCCGGAGAGTCCTGTGGGACGAAGCGAGAAGCTGATTCCGCTGGTGCGCAAGACCTTTGGCGACCAGATGATTATCTCGGCTGACTCGAACGGTTCTTATACGGCTGCCGAGGCGATTCCGATCGGCAAGCTGATGCAGGAGTATAAATACGCGTTTTATGAAGAGCCTGTGCCGTTCGATTGGTACGAAGAGACGAAGGCCGTGGCCGATGCGCTTGAGATTCCGATTGCAGGCGGAGAACAGGAGCCGAGCACGCATAACTTCCGCTGGCTGGTTGCCAATGGCGGGCTGTCGATTGTGCAGCAGGATATGTTTTATTTTGGCGGGATGATTCGCTGCATGCAGGTGGCGCGGATGGCGAATGCGTTTGGCAAGCAGTGTATTCCGCATATCTCTTCGACGGGACTGGGCTATGTCTATATGATGCACTTCGTGTCGGCGATTCCGAACTCGGGCCCGTATCACGAGTTCAAGGAGTTCAATACGGAGCTGCCTTATCACTGCGAGACGTCGAGCTTGCGAAGTGACAGCAATGGCGTGATCCAGGTGCCTTCCGGTCCTGGGTTCGGGGTTGATATCGATCCGGATTTTGTGAAGAAGTGTACGGTGGTTACGGGGTGATTTCCGTTGCTTCAAGATTAGAGACTTAACACGGATTTACATAGAGTACACAGATTTAAAACGAGCAACAGCAAGTTCGGGGCCTCTTCAAAATGCATTGCGCTGTGACTGCTTAGAGCGGTAGCGGTTCGGCCTGACGGGCGCTGGAGCGATAGGCTGCTTCCACTAGAGCCATGGTTTCGTAGGCTGATTCGAAGCCGATCGGCAGGTCGGGGGTTGATCCCTCGACGTAAGACTGCAACGCTCCCATGCTGCCTATAAATGCGTCCGGAAACCAGTTGCCTTTGACGGGAAGACTCTTCCATTGGGTGCTCGCGCCGCGCTCGGCGTAGGAGAGGGTGTCGGGCACGCCCTTTGGGTAGTCGAGGTTTACACCCATGTCTATGCGGATGGCGCCTCCTGTTCCTTCCCATTGCACGAAGCTGCGATGAGTTTCGCGCGGGAGGTCGTGGCCGTGATTGGTGACGATGAAGACTCGCTTCCAGTCGCCGTAGTCGAGGATGATTGTGGACTTGGTGGCGGCGAGTGCCGCTGTTTGCGGATTTCTGGCTGTCTTTGCGTAGACGCCTTGAGGATTGCCGAGCCAGGAGCGGATGAGGTCGAGGTAGTGAATGCTGTGGTAGAGGATTTCGAGACGAGGTGCGGTGGCTAGAAACGTCCAGAGCTTCCACGGCGTGCAGGTTCGGACCTGCACTTCGATATCGTGGAGTTCGCCGAGCAATCCCGCCTGCTGGAGCGCGACGGCTGCGAGGTTGTTTGGGGAGTAGCGCAGTTGAAAGTTGACGGCGGCGACTAAGCCACGCTGACGGCAGAGGTCGCGGATGGATTGGGCTTCGTCGAGTGTCTCGCCCATGGGCTTCTGGATGAGAACGGCGGCGCGAGTTGGAAGCAAGGGAAGGATGGTCATGATCTGCGAGGCTGGGACTGCGATGTCGAAGATCGCGTCGGGTGGGGCGAAGCGGACAGCTTCCCGGATTGAATCAAATGCGCGTGCGATGCCCTTTTCCGCGGCTAGCCCGGCGGCTTTTCCGCTGATGGGATCGGCAACTGCGATGACCGGGAGAGCTGCCTTGGCGTAGGCAGGCAGATGGGCCGCTCGAACGATGCCGCCGGCGCCGAGGATCACGATGGGCCGCGGCGATTTTGGGAGAGGAGGTCCGGACGACTCTACGGCTTGCCGGTAGCGCTCTTCGTTACTTTCCATCTTCGTTGAATTGCGTGACATGTTCTTCGTTGCTCTCCCAATTTCAGATCATTCCAGATCGTAGACTTTGATGGCGGTCGCACCGAAGATGCTGGCTCGTTCGCTCTCGCTGAAGATCGCGAAATAATTTTGGAGCATCGTCCACCACTGAGGATAGCTGGTTGCCACGAGGCATACTGGCCAGTCAGAGCCGGCCATCAGGCGATCAGGGCCGAATGCTTCGACCGCAATATCGAGGTATGGGCGTAAGGATTCGAGCGAGCAGTTTGACCAGGAGTCTTCCGTGACCATGCCGGAGAGTTTGCAATATACGTGGCTGCGTTTGCTGAGGTCGCGGATATGGGTGCTCCAGGGTTCGATCTCGCGGGCTGCAATCTTCGGTTTTGCGATGTGGTCGAGAACAAATCGTTGTTGCGGATGACGATCGACGAAACGGATGGCTTCGTCTAGCTGGCTTTGCAGGATGAGCAGATCGTAGACGAGTCCGGTTGTAAGCAGGTCGCGGATGCCGCGGTTGAAGTCTGCGCCATCGAGATAGCCTTGTGGTTCAGCTTGCACGATGTGGCGTAAGCCTACGAACTTGGGCTGGGCTGCGAATTTATGGAGTGAGTCCTGAAAATCGGAAGCTGCGATGGGAGCCCATCCTACGACGCCGCGAATCTGTTTGCAGCTTTGCGCAAGTTCGAGGAGCCATCGTGTCTCTTCGAGCGTCTGTCTCGTCTGGATGGTCACGGCGCCGTCGATTCCGGCGTTCGCGAGTTCGACTACGAGGTCGGAGGGGAGGAAGTCGCGGCGCAGCGCAGCCATGCTGTCGTCGATCCATTGATATTCGGAGGCGGAGTAGCGCCAGAGGTGATGGTGGGCGTCGATAACCCGGCTGTTTTCAGTTCGCGATGCGTTCACGACAGTCTTTCCGGTTCCTTTTAAGGTAATCCGCGGTCGCCGGAGCCATGACGATAAATTTTTGCGGATCAATCTTTTGGTTGAGCCGCAGTTGCAGCAAAGAAGCTATGATTTTGTTCGCCCGGGAATCTGCTAATTACCGAGATGGCAAGGTTTCTATCGCGGCTTCGTAACGGTTGTGATGTCGAAACTAACGATACAAGATCGACGCGGTGTGGGGGCGCTTGTCCTGGTTGTTGGGATGGGGCTTGCAGGTATGTTGATGCTCGTCCCGAGCGGAGTGAAGGCCAGCAGCGAGGCGGATGAGGCGGCGGCGGCGCGACAGGAGTACACGGAAAAAGTTGCGGCTAAGTATAACTATCGCTATGGGAAAGAGTTTCCATTTCTGCCCTCCAATGCAACGACCGACAATGGCGAGTTTCTGGATCCGAAGGTCTTTCCAACAGCGGAATATTGCGGCCATTGCCATCAGGAGAGTCATAAGCAGTGGCGCGAGTCGGCGCATTCGAATGCCAATCGGGTTCCTTATTACCTGAAGAATGTTGGGCTGCTGAATGACTCGAAGGGGATTGAGTTTTCGCGTCATTGCGAGGGTTGTCACGATCCTATCGCTCTGGTAGCGGGAGCCTTGACGCAGGCAGGACCGAAGAAGCGTCCGTATGACCAGGACGGAGTCACCTGCATGGTCTGCCACTCGATCCAGAAGGTGGATACGCGAGGCACGGGAAGCTATGTGATGGGCGTGCCCGCGGTTCTGGTTGACGAAGATGGCAAGCCGATTACGCGGAAGGTTTCGGATGGCGAGATTCTTGCTCACCTGGATCGGCATAGCAAAGCCGTGATGAGGGACCTTTATCGTACGCCGGAGTTTTGCTCGTCGTGCCACAAGGCGGCTTTGCCCCGCGCTCTCAACGATTACAAGTGGCAGCGCGCGATCTTTCTTTATGACGAGTGGCAAAACTCCTCCTTCGCGAAACAGTCACCGTTGCCGTTTTATGTGAAGGATTCGGTTTCAACCTGCCAGACGTGCCACATGCAGCGCGAGGGCTTGAAGTTGCCCGACTCCGGTGCGAAGAAAGGGCAGCTTGCCTCGCATCGCTGGCTGGGGGCGAATACGGTTATTCCGAAGATCTACGGTTTTGACGAACAGGCTGCGCGGGTTGTGCAGTTTCTGCAGAACAATGTCTTCAATGTCGACGTCTTCGCTCTGGAGCGCGGAGAGTCTGAGAGCGCCTTGTTGAAGGGAGTCATTGCTCCGCTGGGGCTGACCGATTTTTCCCTTGCTGCTGGCGAGACGATTACCGCCGATGTTGTCATCCAGAACAAGGGGATCGCGCATAGCCATGTGCCGGAACAACGGGATATGTATGAGTCCTGGGTTGAGTTTACGGTCAAAGATGCGACGGGCAAGATTTTGCACCAGAGCGGCTTCATCAAGCCCGGCGGCGATCTGGATGAGCGCGCGCATAGCTTTACCAACCGGCTGGTTAACGTGAACGGCGGTCTCAACGATTTGCACCAGGTGTGGACTAACCGCGTCGTTGCTTATAACAATACGATTCAATCCGGGCGTTCTCAGCTTGTGCGGTACACGTTTGTTATGCCGCCTGCGGAGGTTGGTCCGATCACAATAACGGCCACGGTGAAGTACCGCCGGTTCGATCAACACTTCATGGACTTCGGGATGAGCAAGCACTACGAGCAGCCGATCGTCGACATGGTGTCGCAGACGCGGACGATTCAAACCGGCGGCAACAAGCCTGTTGCTCCGGGGCCGGCCGAGAACAAGGAGTGGATGCGGTGGAACAACTACGGTATCGCTCTGCTCGATGCGCAGCAGTATGCCGCGTCAAACGATGCGTTTGAGCATGTAGCCAAGCTGCGGCCAGATTATGGCGATGCTTACACCAATCTTGGGATCGTAGAGATTCAATGGCAGAGGTACGACGACGCTCGCGTCAACCTTGAAAAGGCTTTGACGCTTGCTCCGGGAAATGCGCGGGCCCTTTATTATCGGGCTCTGGTGGAACGCAATTTGGGAAACATGGATATGGCGATCGCCGATCTGCAGAAGGTCGCAGCTAGTTTTCCGCAGTCGCGGGATGCGCATCGTGAACTGGGATTCTCTTACTACCAGTTCCATAAGTATGATCTGGCCCGCACGGAATATGAGAAGGTTCAGGCGATTGACCCGGATGATCTGTCCGCTCACTATATTCTTTCTATTGTTTACCGGAGGCTTGGCATGAAGGAGCTGGCCAAGCAGCAGTCCGCGATCTTTGCGGACCAAAAGGATGATCCTGGCGCGGGCACTTATGCTCTGGAGTTTTTGAGGAAACACCCGGAGACCGCGAACGAAAACACGATGTGGCACACCCACGAACTCGACATGCCGATGAAGCCTGGCGGTGTTTCGCCACGGATCGTCGCTCCGACATCTTCGTCGATGAGCGGGGACTCCTTCTAGTCGAAACGAAGGTATATCCTAGTCTCGCTCTCCGATATGACGGCTGTCTTCCTCACGATGAACAATTACCGAAAGTTATTTTCTTTCTTAGGGAAGCGCTGCAAAGCTCCCGCGCAATTTCTGATCGCCCTCTGTTTTGTTTTATTTGTAATCGCTCTCCTTTGCGGTTTGCCGCGACGGTCGACACCGGTTGTTCAGGCCTACTCGAGCGAAAGTAAGAAGTCTGGAGCCGCGCTCTTTCATGAGAAAGGGTGTGAACATTGCCACGGAGTGAATGGTCAGGGTGGGGAGCTTGGACCGGATTTGAGCGTTGTGGGGAAACGTTTGAGCAAAGCACAGATCGAACACCAGATTCATGATGGCGGCGCTGCCATGCCTGCATTTTCCGATGTTCTGCAGCCAGACGAGATTACGGACCTGGTTGATTTTCTTCATGCAAAGCGCAAAGCTCCGAAGAAGACGGCTCATCCGGCTGAGACTGCAACGCCTTGATGCAGTAGCGGAGTTGGCGTGACTATGCTCCTTTGAAGCTGGAGAATGGCTTCTCGGCGACTTTTGGCCTGTTGGCAAGAGCGGTTTTGAAGGTGGCTTCGGCGATCTCCAGTTCTTTGCCGACCAGCTCCATGCGCGGGGAGCGGACTCGTGCGGAGCCTACGCCTGCCTGCTCCTGCACCCATTTGATGAGTTGGACGAACTTTGGCACGGTGTCCATGCGGAGTAGAGGGAGGAACCAGCGGTAGAGTTCGAAGGCTTCTTTGCTCTTGCCGGCGTGGGCGAGTTGGAAGAGTTCGACTGACTCCGCAGGGTAGGCGTTGACGAGGCCGGCGACCCAGCCTTTGGCTCCCGCGTTGACGCCTTCGACGAGAAGGTCGTCGACACCGACGAAGATGTCGAGGCGATCTTCAAGGACTTCGCGGATGGCTGAGACGCGTCGGACGTCGGCGCTGGACTCCTTTACAGCGTTGAGGTTCGCGTGTTCTGCCGCGAGTTGGGCGATCTCTGCCGGCAGGAAATCTGTCTTGTAGGCGACGGGGTTGTTGTACAGCATGCAGGATAAGGGCGTTGCCGCGATGATGGTTGAGACGTGATTCTTCATCTCGCGCCAGTCGGAGGTGTAGACGTAGGGCGGGAGAACCATGAGTGCCTGGCAACCTGCCTGCTCGGCCTCTTTCGCGAGGCGGACGGCGTTTGCCGTGGAGAGGGAGGAGATGGCTGCGACGACGGGTGTCTTTCCCGCGGAGACTCGCACGGCCGTTTTGAGGATGTCGATTTTTTCGGAGTTTTCGAGAGTCGCTCCTTCGCCGAGTGAGCCGAGCATGACAAGGCCGGTGCATCCGTTGCCGAGGAGCCAGGCGGCGTGCTGGGCGAGAAAGGGGTGGTCGACGGCGAGGCTGTTGTTCTTGTTGTCAAACGGTGTTGTCATTGCGGGCATTACGCCAGACCAGATCATGCATTCTCCTCAGTTGCGTTGTGTTGGGAATCGTGAAAGCAAAGCGCGCTTACGGGAACGGGGAATAAGGGCGGCCGGATCGACTTCGGGGTCCATCCAAAGAGTGTCAGGGTTGCGGGGCCGCAGATGCGTCCCTGACATGGACCCATGCCACAGCGAGTTTGAAGTTTTGCGTCGGTCCATCCGGTGCGGGCGGCGAGGTTCTTGCAGGTGACGTCTTCGCAGCGGCAGACGATGGTTTCAGGTGTGGGGAGCAGACGGAGTTCTGGCCGGAGACGAAACGCTGTATCGAGGCGAGTGGCGAATTTTTGTTCGGCGGCGTTGCGGGAGTGGAGATGCGTGGTGGGTTCTGCTGCGCAGGCTAGTCCGGCGATCTCTCCCTGCAGGAGAGCTGCTTCGAGTCCGGCGATTCCGGTGGGCTCTCCAGCGCAGTAGATGTTGGCGACGGAGGTTTGTTGCTGCTCGTCTACTTCGACGAAGCCGCCGCGAAGTTTGCAGCCGAGGAGAGACGGGAGCTCGGTGTTGGGGACGAGGTGAAAGCCGCATGCGAGGAGATCGCAGGGCTCGTCCCAGGTTTTCCGTCCGTCGGTGAGCCTGACACTTTTGAGGAGGCCAGTTGTTTCGTTTGCAAGAGTGCTGACCGGCCAGCAGCCGGTACGGTAGGGGGTTTTTCCAAGAGCTGCGCGATAGCCGAGGCCTTGCAGGATTTTTGAGGGATGAGACCAGAGCGAAGCAGCGAAGGGTGCGAGCTGTGAGATGGGGGCTTGTTCCGCGATGCTGGTTATATGCGCGCCAAATTCGCGGAGATGAACGGCAACGGCTAACAGGAGCGGCCCAGAGCCCGCCACGACGATGCGTTTGCCCTGGACGGGATAGCCGCCTTTGACTAGCGCTTGCAGGCCGCCTGCTCCGAAGACCCCGGGCAAAGTCCAGCCGGGGAAGGGAAGGAATCGCTCGCGTGCTCCTGTGGCCAGGATGAGGCGCTCGTACTGAAAGGTGATTACTTCTGTAGCGTTGCCGGTTTCACGCAGGGCGTGTAGGGTTTGCGGGGCTGGGGCATCGAAGACGCGGCAACCGGAGAGAAGAGTTGCACCTGAGGAGGCGAGTTCTTTGAGCGCACTGTCTCTTCTGGCGTTTTCTCCTTTGTTCGTATGTTGGCTGGGTGGTTCGACGCCAGCTCGCCAGATTTGTCCTCCGGCGGCAGAGTTGTCGTCGAGCAGAAGGACACTTCGGCTGTGGCGCGCTGCGGCAGTGGCAGCAGCGATGCCGGCCGGTCCGGCGCCTACGACGATGACATCTGCGTGTTTCATTGTTTCGATTCGACCACCATGCCTTCGCGGCATTGGATCTGGCAAGTGCGGCGATGCCGCGTGCCGTCTACGGTGGCGCGGCACTCGAAACAGATGCCCATGCCGCAGAGTGCTGTTCGCGGTTCGCCGGTGACGGAGCGACGGCATGGCACTCCTGCCTTGAGAAGCGCCGCAGAGATCATCGATCCGGCGTCCATTGACACAGGCGTTCCGTTGACCCATATCGTTACGCTCTCAGGCATGTGCGGTGGCCTGGGTGGTCATCCGTTGGGGCAGGTAGGGAGTGGTGCTGATCTTTGAGGCGCGTCCGAGTATCTGGTCGGTGAGGAGGCGAGCGGCAGCTGGCGCGTTGGTGATGCCGAGCCCTTCGAAACCGGCGGCGAGCCAGAGAGTTCGGTCGCCGCTGAGGCCTTCGGCTGGCCCGATTAGCGGTAACTTGTCGGGTGTTGCTGCGCGGAAGCCGGTCCAGACGCGCAGCCCGGAGAGCTTTGCAAGATCGGGCATGTAACTCTGGGCACGCTCGAGCATGCGGGTGAGGATGCGGGACTCGGAGCTGGGGTCTTCGCTGTTGTATTGACGCGATGACCCGATCAGGAGCTGTCCTGTGCGGCGCGGTTGAATGTTGAACGCGACCGAATCTGTGTCCAGAGTATGAGCGCTCTTGAGGTATCCGAGCTCCACGAGTTGGTGATGAAGGAAGTTGGGATAACGGTCGGTGATGAGGAGGTGTCCCTTGCGTTTTTTTATGGGCAAGTTGGGTAAGAGGGAACAATCTGTTCCGGTGGCAAGGACGATGCAGCTACTCTGCAGGGTGGTGCCGTCGGCCATCCGGAGTTCGCCGTTCTTTGCAGAGATGGCAGGGGAACCGCAGAATATGGTTGCGCCAAGCGCGAGGGCCTGCTCGAGAAGCCAGCCGGATGCGGCGGGAGGATAGATGACTGCGTCGTCGGGGACGAGGAGTCCACCGGAGAGTCCGTGTCTGAGCATGGGCTCTTCGGTTGCTACTTCGGCCTCGTTGAGGACTTCGGCGCGCACTCCTGCAGCGGTGTATGTCGAATGCTTTGCGTGGACTTCGGCCATCTCCGCTTCGTCTGCCGCTACCCAGAGTGTGCCGCGGGTTTCATATTCGACGGTGTCGGGAAGCCTGGGAATTAATTGTTGCCAGAGAGAGCGGGAGTAGCGCGTCAGATCGAGTTGCGCAGGCGAATCGTCCATGACGACGAGGTGCCCCATGCCTGCGGCGGTCGCTCCTCCGGCGGGAAGGTTGGCTTCCACCAGGGCGACGTGCAGACCAGCCTCGGCGCACTCGTGTACACAGGCGCAGCCTACGATTCCGCCGCCGACGATAAGTACGTCGTAGCTCTTCATCAGAATGCAATACCGCCGACGAAGGGATCGGAGTTTTGGAAGAGCAATCTGGATTCGGCGGTGATCCAGGCGCGGCCGGTGATTTCGGGGCGGATGTGACCGTTTGGAGTTCCGATGATTCTGCCTTCGAAGATGGTGCCGAGAATGCCTTCCTGTATCCAGATATCTCCTGGAGCAAGCTTGCCGTCGGCGTAGAGGCAGGCCATCTTGGCGCTGGTGCCGGTGCCGCAGGGTGAGCGGTCGAAGGACGCTCCGGGGCAAAGGACGAAGTTTCGTGAGGAACCGCGGGGGGATCGGGGTGCGGAGAAGAATTCGATGTGGTCGATGGTGGCGCCGCGCTCGCCGGTGATGCCGGAGTCGACAAGAGCGGAACGAATTGCGGTGGAGGCGGCGACAAGCTCGGTGCGGTTGGCGAGGGAAAGATCGAAGGGATCTTCTGCGATGAGGAAGAACCAGTTTCCGGCCCATGCGATATCGCCGGTAAAACGGCCATAACCGGGGACATCAATGGGCACGGACGCGCGAAACCGGTAGCTGGAGACATTGGAGACGGAGACGCGTCCGTCTTGATGGAGAGAGGTTGAGACGGTTCCTACGGGTGTTTCGATTCGGTGCTGCCCCGGGCCGATCCTTCCCATGTAGGCCAGTGTTGTTACGACGCCGATTGTTCCGTGCCCGCACATTCCAAGGTACCCGACGTCGTTGAAGAAGATTACGGCTGTGGCAGACTGGGGATCGATGGGTTCGCAGAGCAGAGCACCGACGACGACCTCGGACCCACGCGGCTCACAGACGACGCCACGCCGGAAGTCATCGAACTCTTGCTGGAAACGCTGCACGCGGCTCGGTATATCTCCTGTTCCCAGATCAGGGCCACCGGAGATGACGACGCGCGTAGGCTCCCCTTCTGTGTGGGAGTCAATCACCTCTACCCAACCCTTTTGCATCATGCCTCCTATCGTAATTTTACATTGTCTACAATTTTGGATACTTTTTAGGATGAGATCCTGGATTATTTTTTGCGACCTTGCGTTAGAGTGGCATATACAAGCTTATTCCTTTGTAATTGTGCTCATTGGAACCGATGAAAAAAAAAGCTAAAGCAGCGCCTCGATCGATGGAACGAGTGAAGGCCGAGCATGGCACGAGCCTTCTGACAGCGTTCCGTGAGATTCGTGAACTGATTGTCCATGGCCGGCTGTCTCCCGGAACCTGGATACTGGAGGCCGATCTGGCGGAGCGGCTGAATATGAGCAGGACTCCGGTGCGAGGCGCAATCCACTGGCTGCAGCGCGAGGGGTACATTCTTGAGCATCGGAGCATCAGCAAATCGCGGATGATTGTTGCTCCCCTGACGAAGGAGGATGCGAATGAACTCTATCTCATCATTGGAACCCTGGAAGGGATCGCGGGACGTGGCGTTGCGGTGTTGCCGGCGGCAAAGCGAACGGAGCTTTGTGTTCAGTTGAGAAGGCTGAACGAACGGTTGCTTCAGATATGCGAAGGCCGTGGCGGGAAACAAGGGGAGATATTCGATCTGGACCGAGAGTTCCATCGGCTGATTGTGCATAAGGGGGCGGGCAGCCGACTACTGACGCTCCACGGAGCGATTGAACCGCAGGCAGAACGGTACTGGCGGCTCTATGCGAGCTCGATCATTAAGGATCTACACCTCTCTGTCGAAGAGCACGAGAACATCATTAAAGGAATCGAGAGAGGCGACGCGGATCGAGTCGAAGCCGGCTTGCAGCAGAATTGGCTGAAAGGCGCTGAGCGGCTGGGTCATGTGATCGACATCTTCGGCGAACGGGGGAGCTGGTAACTCGACGAGCTCTCAGCAGATCGACGCGATCCGCATTGAGCTTCTGGGAATTGGGCCAATAATGTATTCGACCTTCGTCCGAGTACTTGAAGCGGGTAATTTGAAAGTAAATAGTCGGTCCTGGAAGGCGATTAGCGCATAGGGCTTTTATCTCGTATGACTGACGTGCCGGCGCCGCTTCAACGTGCGTTTGGTCCGGTCTTTGTCAACAGTTCAAAGTCCAGCTTTAGACGCGCAGGAACGAGGAACAGCATCTTGCACCAATCGTCCGCATTCACGGCGCGCATTTGCTCAAAGCGCGTATCGAGCGTCTTGCGGTCGCATGCAAACGCGAAGATGCCGTAGTTCCATCGCCTGCACAGGGCGACGAGGTCGCTGGAATAGTCGCACTCCGTCAGGATCAAAGGCTGATAGTTCGCGACTGTCTTCTGCATGCCGCGCAGTACCTCGATATCCTGACCTTCCACGTCGATCTTTATCAGTGCTACGTCCAGTGCGGGATGTGCTGCGGCGAAACTGTCGATGGTGGTGACAGATACTTCGGTCATTTCGCCGCCGACGTCGTTCAGGCTGCCGACGGCAGAGCCCGATCCCATATAGAAGGTTGCCTTGCCCTCATAGGATGAGACCGCGAGGTCAAGAACTTCGATGTTGCCTGCAATCGCGGCGTTTTTGCGCAGGTTGCGCAGGTTCTCCAGGCTGGGCTCGAAGGCGTAGACGCGCCGCACCAGTGGCGAAAGGTACGCCGAGTAGTATCCGATGTGCGCCCCGACGTCGAGACAGTCGCGCCCTGCGTCGGCGAATTTGGCGAAGACCGCCTCGCTTCCCCAATCGGTGTTTGCGCCGGTCACGTAGGCTTCGGAAGCCGAATGGCTTGCCAATGGAAGGATCATGCGCAGGCCGGTAGGCAGCTTCATAGTCATGTCGCGCCGCAGCACGCGCTTATGAAACTGTCGATTGCAATTTCGCAGTAGCCACGAGAACGGCCCTACTTGCCGCACGAAGGTCCAGTTAATCACACGCCTCCATTTAATCGCATACGAACAGGGATCGAAGTAAGAGCAGGTCTGCTTCTTAGACTACATCTTGCTGCCGATCTCGAAATAGGCGAGCTCCGACAAAATGCGGACGAGAGGCGCAGAATGCAACATGTAGAGATTGTCGTTGCCGGTCACCGCCAAGGCGCCAATGTCGCAGGCCAGCATGGACCGCGACATTGACTCTGTAAGCGTCAATGCAACATAGAGAAAGCCCTTCGACATGAATCTTCGAAAAGGCTCGGATGAAAGAATGGTCGGGGCGAGAGGATTCGAACCTCCGACCCCCTGGTCCCGAACCAGGTGCGCTACCAGACTGCGCTACGCCCCGAATGTGTGCTGCGGTGAGATGTCGATAAGAGGGCTTTCCGTGATACTCAAGCGCGGGTGGACTTGGTGGATCGCTGTTTCGACTTGGCTAGTTTAGCAGATTATCGACGTTGAGTGGGTAGGGACGACGTGGGAAGCGACGGTTCGTCGTTGTTGAGTTCATGAAAGAGATTCCGAAATGCTTTTGTCGCAATACGATGCTGAAGTTCTTGTGAAGCCATGAAAAAAATGGAGAGGAGCCCTAGTGACTTCTCTCCATGAGTGGTGCAAAGTCGATAAGCCAAGGTTGGCTAGGGGTGAGGTTTGGTTGTGGTTTTGGGTGCCCCGTAAGGCTGCCCGTGCCGCTTCACCGAGTTCGAATCAAACGTGTTGGTGTCACCCGGAGTGAAGGTTGCTCCGGCAGGTAGCAGGACGCTGTCAAGGCTGCGGCTGAGTTCACCGCCGGTGCGCATCTCGATGCGGGATGGGTCGATGCCCTTCTCGTCAACGAGATATTGCTGGACGTTGAGAGCACGCTGCGCCGCGGCATCCGGTGTTTCATCAGCGGAGTGCTTGCCGACAATAACCAGCTTGGACGTGGTATCGCGGTTTAGAGTAAGAGCGATCTCGTCCAGGCAGCCCTTGGCTTCGTTGTCGACGCGGACGGGGCGCTTCCGGTCGCGCTCGAAGGAGACGCTGCAGAGATTGCTCGGCTGCGGAGCGACGAGAGGCGGCGGAGCTGTAATGGTGACCGAGGTGTTGGCGGTGGCCTGTTTGCCGAGGTCATCGACGACATTGCAGGTGACGGTGATAGTGCCGGGAAGCACGCCGGTGGTGAAGAGAGTTGCGGTTGACGTATTGCTTGCGATCTGGCCCGCGGAGGCAGAGTACGAATAGCTGAGGGTACGGTTTTGAGGACTGCTCGCGACGGACGTGATGGTCGACGGATCGCCCGGCATCACTGTGCTGGGATTCGCTGAGCAAGCGATGGTTGGGGGCTCGTAGGCGTGGACACGGAAGCCTGCAGTGCAACTTGCCTGCTGACCAGGACGGATGCCCTGGGAGACGTGGCCGGAGATGGTGTAGTCGCCAGCCGGAACGCCGGCCGTGGAGACGGTGATGGATTCGCCTGTGCCGGTGATTTTGCCGCCGGTGGTGGTCCAGGTGTAGTTGGCGTTTTTCCTGAGGTCGAGGTTTGCCGGAACCGCAGTGACGATAACCGGGTCGCCTGGGAAGACGTTTGCGGGTTGAGCAGTGCAACCTAACTGGACGGGCGGCGGGGGTGTGACCTGTCCAAGACGGAGAACAAGACCAGCAGAGAGACGATAGGCGTAGATGTCGCCGATGCCGCCGCCAGTTACTCGGCCGGGATCGGCTGGCCCGAAGTTGACGTGAGTGTAGAAAAAGTCAGCTTGAATAGGCCTGATGGCGAGGCGGTTGTTCAGGGCAGGAAGAATGTAATCGAGGCCAACGCCGCTGGTGACACCCCAGCCCCAGGTGCACGGCTGGAAGATCGGGCCACCAACTTTGGCTCCGCCGCCGAGGACGTGGGCAAAGGGGACGAAGCGATTCTTCTGATAGCGAAAGATGGGTCCGGCTTGCGCGTTGAAGACGCAATCGTTGGGGCCGCTGGGGAAGAGGCTGCCTTCAGCCTGGACACCGATATAGCGATTGAAGTAGCCGGTAGCGCTGAAGACCGCGCCAAGGTTGATCGGCTGATATTGGACGTTGAAGATAGTGCTGTCGACTGGGTGGAGGTAGCCGTATCCGGCGTAAAGATCGAAGCGCGAGGGTTCGGGTGGCGGGGTAGAGCCGGTCTTGACGGCCTGCGCGGCGACGGGCAGAGTCGAGGCCATCACGACGGTGATGGCGACGAGAAGGCAGGCCCGGAATTTGACGGAGAGGCCGAGGCGCGCGGGGCTGTCGTTCAAGAGACTGGAGCTCACTGGTTGCGAATGCATAACGGAGTATCCTCCAACTGCGGGGCTGCTTCCGAATTTCAGAGATCTGTCGCACGCCGGGTGAAGGTGAGCGGCAGCCGTTCGGGATTACTGGTTACCGACAGACAGAAGGACCGAAGTCGACTGCGCGGGCGCTGTAAAGGTGGCGCTGGTTGCATTGATATTGATGGTGTAGGTCTGGAATGCAGTGCTGGGGCAGCCGCAACCTGTTAGGCCAAGAATAGCAAGTGAGAAGAGAATGACAGCCAGAAGATGCATCTTCTGAGTGCCCAGTTTTTTACGGCGGCGGAGGCCTACGAAGAAGACCCCGAGTCCGGTGAGTTCGACGGGAAAGACCGCAGCGGCTGTGATGGGCGCGAAGTCGGCAGGGGTCAAGCTACGCGGCAGTGGCTTGCGAAGTTCGGCGTCGGCTGCGGTCGTGTTGACTGTCATCGCAACGGTTGCTGTGCCACCCGCCGTAAGAGTGGGAGTGCTTGCGAAGGAGCAGGCCGCGTCAGACGGAAGGCCGGAACAGGCGAGATTGATCTGGCCGGCGAAGGCTCCCACGGAGGTGAGGGTGATTTGATAGACCGTCGCGCCGGCGCCCTTGATGTACTGTGTTGCGGGCGAGGCGGAGATGGTGAAGGTGCCGGTTGGAGCGGTCATGACCTGAGTGAGGGTCGCGGAACTTGCGTTGAAGTTAGTGTTGGCCTGGAAGGCTCCAGTGATGCTGTGACTGCCAAGACCGAGTGTTGTGGTTGAGAAGGTGGCAACGCCACCGCTGTTCAGGGTCCCGGTGCCGAGGAGGGTCGTGCCGTCAGAGAAATTGACCGTACCGGCTACGACGCCGGTTGTGGTTGTGACTGTGGCGGTGAAGGTTACATTGGCTCCGACGGTTGCAGGTGAACCTGAGCTGGTGATGGTGGTGACGGTAGCCTCGGGGGTGATGGCGAGCGTTCCAGGGTGGATGGTCGCAATGTAGTTGCTGGCAGAGGTTCCCGAGACGTTCGCTCCAATGGGGTAATTCCCGGCCGGCGAGGTCGGGGTTGCGGGGGTGGTGAAGGTGACTATCACATTGTCACCGGGAAGGACGCCGTTGACGGTGCCGGTGAAGTTGGGATTCGGTGCGCCATAGGCACGAGATTTGCTATCGACATTGATGACGAGAGAGTTGAGGTTTTGGGTGATCGTCAACGTACCGTCGACGATGACGACGGTGTAGTTCGAAGAGGCGCCGGAGACGGTGGGGGCGATGGGATAGGTGCCGATCGGCGAGTTGACTAAGGCAGTCGTGGTGAAGGTGGTGGTGACAGTGTCGCCGTTCACCAGGCCGGCGGTAGTGCCGGAAAAGATCGGGTTAGGTGCTCCATAGCTGCGGGTGGCGTTGTTCGCAGTAACCGTGAGTGTCGCCGGGGTGACGGTGAGAACGCCGTTTGTCTTGGTCAAGGTGTAATTGCCAAGCGCTGGGCCAGAGACGGTGGGGACAATTGGATACGTGCCAACCGGTGAGGTGATGGTGGCAGCGGTTGAGTAGATGATGGTGAAGGTGTCGCCATTAAGCGCGCCGGTGATTGTGCTCGCGAAGGCCGGGTTAGCTGCGCCATAAGCACGGGTCGCGTTGTTAGCAGCGATATTTAGGGTGATCGATGCCGTTGTGATGGTCAGTGTCCCTGGTGTGACCTGGATGGTGTAGTTCGAAGCCGCGGGGCCGCCGACTACGTCGTTGATCGGATAGGTTCCGACCGGCGAGGCGATGGTGGCGGTTGTGGAGTACGTGTTAGTGAAGGTGTCACTATTGAGTGCGCCGGTGACGGTGCTGGTAAAGGCCGGGTTCGGCTGACCGTAGGGCCGGGTAGCGTTGTTCACCGTCACTGTAAGAGGTGCCTTCGTAATGGTGAGTGTGCCGACGTTCACTGTGACGAGGTAGTTTCCTGCGGCTGGACCGGAGGCCGTTGCGTTGATCGGGTAAGTGCCGACTGGTGAAGTGATGGTGGCTGGCGTGGAGTAGGTGATAGTGATCACGTCTCCGTTCAGAAGGCCTTGCGCTGTGCCGCTGAATGGGGGATTTGCCTGGCCGTACTGACGAGTGGCGTTGTTGACGTTGATGGTGAGTGACGCTTGAGTGATGGTTAGGGTTCCGGTGTTTTTTGTAATGGTGTAGTTGGACAGGCTAGTCTGGCCCACGGGGGTCAAAGTAGCGATGATCGGATAATTGCCAACTGGGCTCGTCACGGTCGCGACGGTGGAGTAGGAGACCAGGATCGAATCGCCGGGAATTACTCCGGTGAGTGTCCCGGTGAAGGTTGGGTTGGGAGTTCCGTAGGCACGAGAGGCGTTGTTGACGGTTACCGTGAGGGGCGCTGGGGTCACAGTTAGGGTGACGGTGCTGTTCGCAGGAGCGTAGTTGCTGTCACCGCTGTAGCTGAAGATGACTGTATAGGTGCCGACGGAGAGGCCGCTGTTAGGCGCATTGCAGATTGTAGTGGGGGTAAGGGTCGTGGTAAGGGTGCAGAGGACCTCCTTGCCGAGACTGAAGGTGATGGTCCCGGTGGGGGCGGGGTTGGCGTTCGAGACAAGGACGGTCTCGGGGAAGGGTTGGCCATAGATTTCAGTCTGTGGCGGGAGCGTGAATTGGAGCGGTGCGACCAGTTTGCCGGTTCCGGTGAGTTGGATGGGCTGCGGGCTGTTGAACGAGTTCGAAACTAGCGTGACGGTAGCGGATAGCGGTCCATTTCCCGTGGGCGTGAAGATGAAGCCAAGGCTGCAGGTAGAACCGGCGATGATCGTGGTTCCGCAGGTGGTGGAGTTGCTATCGATGGTGAAGTGCGGGTCGGAGGTGGAGAACGGAGCAGTGAGATTGAGGTTGTCAGTACCGAAGTTGCTGAGGTTCTGCTCCATGGCCGGAGAGCTTTGGCCGACCATAATGGTTCCAAAGGCGATTGTCGGGGCCGGGTAAGTGATTTCCCGAATAGAGTTGTTGCCCTTGTCGACGACGAAGAGATTGCTGCTGCCGTCGACGGCCACGCTGACGGGATCGTTGACCTCGGCGAGATTGGCAAAGCCGCCGTCTCCAGTGCTGCCCGCGGTGCCGGTACCGAAGACGGTGGAGATGTTGCTTCCGCTGCTGGTGGTCGAGGCAAAGACGGTGTACACGCGATTCGCCGCCGCGTCGGCGATGTAGAGATCGCCTGCTGCATCGACGGAGAGAGATGAGGGAGCGAGAAGAGCAGTGCCTGTTGCCTGGCCGGGAACAGTAGTGGTGGTAGTGCCGTTCCCTGCGATCTCATGCAGGATGCCGGATTTATCGACGGCATAGACGAAGTGACCGCCGGCATCTGCGATGTAAAGGATGCCGTTGAGGTCGATGCAGAGGCCGCTCGGAGAGACGAAGGTGGAAGAGATGACGCGACTCGATCCGGCAGCGTAGACCTCAATGACGTTGTGGGTCGCGCCGGCCTGGGCGATAAAGAGATTGTCGAATCCGTCCGCGTAGATTGCGGTTGGCGTGTTGAGGCCCGTGACATAGCTGGTGTTAATGGTCCCGTCGGCGCCGAAACGAGCGACTGTGCCGTGGCTCGCGTCGGCGATGAAGAAGTTTCCGGCAGAGTCGATTGCCAGAGCAGAGGGGGTGAGCAGCCCAGCGCCTTGTGGGATCACGATCTTAGGTGAGCCGCCACCTGCAGGAAGCATCAGAAGGTCGGCGGTGCCTGGGGTGGTCCCAGCTTCGAGGACGTACGCATTGCCTGTGGAGTCAACTACGACTGCGGCAGGAGAAGCTAAGGAGCCAGCGATGGTATTCACTGTTCCGGGAGTAAAGACGCTGAGCGAGCCAGTAGCCACGGCTTCAAGGCCCTGAAGGATGATCTTGCCGGAGATTGAGTCACTTAGCGTGACTGGAGCACTACGCAGTCCCGGACGAGTCGGGGTGAAGCGGACAAAGACCTGGCAGGTATTGGGGATTGAACCCGGTGAGGCCGGGCTCAATAGGCCGCTGCATGTGTTGCTCGTAATACTGAAGTCGAGCCCTGAAGAAACGGAGAGATTTACGTTCTGGTTGACGATGAAGGTAATCGGCATCGTAGCGCTGGCGCTGCCAACGGGAGTTGAGGGAAAGATGACGTTGCCACTGAGTTTCCTCGCGATGCTGTTGCCGGAGTCGGCGAGGGAGAAGTTGCCAAAGCTATCGACGGTGATGCCGCGGGGTGCGTTGAGCGGAGTGCCGACAGCGGAGTTACCGTCCTGGGTAGGACTGTAGGGACCGGAAGCGCCGTTGGGGAGCCCGGCAGCGATCGTCAGGGTGGAAGAGCCGAGGATGTAACTGACCACATTATCAGGGCTGGTTTCGGTAATGAAGAGAGATTGCGTGGGCGAGAAGGTGAGACCGTAGGGCTTGTTCAGTGCGGTTGCGGGGTTGCCTGATGTGTCATTAGAGCACTGGCCAACGGCGGTCTTGTAGGTAGCAAGATTGACGATCCGGCGAACGCAGTTGTTGCCGGTGTCGGCGATAAAGAGATCGCCCATACCGTTAATCGCCAGGCCGGAAGGGGCGTTCAGCACGACGCTGCCCATAATACTCGCGCAGGCATTAGGGACAAGCGCGGAAAGGACGCCAGCCATAACACAGAGGCTCGCGGCGGGAGCCTGACGAAGAACCTGGTAGGTGCTGACGGCGGGCAGGGTTTCTGTGTCCTGAATCGCGATGTAGAGATTATTGCTGGCGTCAAGGACGAGACCGTTGGGGCTTGGCGTTGTTGAGGGACCGGAGCCGCAGGTACCTGCAAAGGTAGTGAGAGCTCCGACACCCGCAGACCCGTTGGCGAGCACACGGACGCAGTTGTGTTTTGTGTCAGCGATGTAGAGGTTGTTGGAACTGTCGACGGCAAGGCCGGTGGGCTGGTAAAGGCCCTGGGAGGGGGTCGGAGTGCTGTTGGTGGCGGTCGAGCAGGTGTCGCCCGTGCCGGTGACGGCGAGTCCGACCAGAGTGCTCATTGAACCCGAAGGATCAATTTTGCGGATGCAGTTGTTCTGGGTGTCCGAAATGTATTGATTCCCGTGCGAGTCGAAGACGATGTAGGAGGGTGTGTTAAGGCTGACCGTCGTCGCGGACCCAAAGTCTCCATTGAAGCCCGCCGTAATCGTGCCCGCGTAGCGTGTTCCACTTTGCACGGGGATGAGAGCCTGGGAGTATGCAAAGGTTGGGGCAAGAGTCGATGCCACAGAAAAGATAAGGTTAACGATGACTCGAACGCCAGAGAGACGGGTAGGGCGCATGGGGATACTCCTAGGTAGATGTCCTGCAAAGTGGATCAGGTCGAACACGCCGACTGAGTTGGTCGAGCCTAGAATCTTTTTGGACGTTGAAGCTTCCGCAGACTTGGGTGATGGGCCGTGTGATGCACAGGAAGTGCCAAAGGGCAGTCAATGGGCCATTTTTTTGGCGGATCATTTGCACATGGTTGCAATATTAGGAGAACCAGTCCGCAATAGCATCCTCAAAAACAATGAAATTGCAGGGGTTTGTTGTATTCCTGGGTACTGTCCCTCGATGAGGCCGTGAACGAATTTGCCCAAAAGGAGCAAACTTTTTCCTTTTTTGCATTGATGATTCGAGTACGGCGAAAAAATCGGAAGACTTCAACCGGCGAGCTTCAAAGAAAGCATCCACTCTATAGGCTTTGAAATGGACTAAGCTCTAATCGAGAGGGCACGCGTCGCGGCATGATGGAACGTCGGCAGATCGTTCGACTGTGGCAGCAGAGCGGCGTGACCGTGCTGATAACGCTGGTGCGGACCGAGGGGTCTAGTTATCGGCGGCCCGGCGCTCGTCTGCTTCTAACCGCCGGCGGAGATTATGCGGGGACCGTCAGCGGAGGTTGCCTGGAGACCGAGGTTGTGCGCAAGGCTCTCTGGTTGACTCGTGAAGGGGCGGTGGTTGAACGGTATTCCACGATGTTTGACGACACGGCGGAGATACCGTTCGGGCTCGGGTGTGGCGGTGTGGCCGATTTATTGATGGAGCCAGGCAACACGCCCGAGTGTCGCGCGATGCTATCCGCTCTGGAAGGCAGCCTTGCCGGGGAACAGGCGACGGTTCTGACCAGGCTGCCTGATAACAGCAGGCAGCTTGCGCGAGCGGTGCTTGCTACGAATGGAGATTTCGTGTTCGCCAGCGAATGTCTCACGGAGTCTGAACTGGTGGAAGCCCGTGCAGGAGTTCTGCGAGGGGATTGGGTTGAGAATATGCCTCGGGGTATCTTCGTGGAGCGGATTGGGACGCCGCAGCGGCTGTTTGTCCTAGGCGCGGGAGATGATGCGAAGCCGCTTGTGAGCATGGGTGCGCTTCTCGGGTGGAGCGTTATCGTTATGGACGGACGGATGCAGTTAGCCCGGGCGGAACGGTTTACTGAGGCTGAGCGTGTTGTGGTCGCCTCCAGTTCGATCGATGTGCCGGAGATTCGGACGGAGGATGCTGTGGTGCTGATGACTCACAGCTACGAGCAGGACCGAGAGTTACTGGCAGCTGTTCTGCCGTTACGACCGAAGTATTTGGGACTGTTGGGTGCGCGTCATCGGAGCTCGTTGCTGGTGAGCGAGGTTGCAGTCAAACTGGGTTGGACGGTTGCAGCTTGTTGCGAGCGGATCTATGCTCCCGTAGGTCTTGATCTTGGTGGAGATGGACCGGAGGCGATAGCGCTAGCGGTGATCGCCGAGGTGCAGGCCTGCTGCATGGGGAAGTTGGGGGCCTCGCGCAGACTGTCGCCGGAGGATGTCGCGAGGCATATAGAAGAGGGTGGCTCGTCACGCTATCTGCAGGTGCAGTGCGCGCTGGACGTTGTCTGATGGGAGTTCCAGCACTTGTATTAGCGGCGGGTGCGTCGAAGCGGCTAGGTGAGCCGAAGCAATTGGTTGTGATTGGCGGAGAGACTTTACTGGAGAGGACGGTACGGGTCGCGCGCGAGGCGGGGTGTTCGCCTGTGGTGGTGGTTGTGGGAGCTGACTATGTGCAGGTGCTGGCGAACAGCGTACTTGGGGACGTCGTAACAGTGATCAACGACAGGTGGGAAGAGGGAATGGCGTCGTCGATCCGGCTTGGTGTCAGGACTTTGGAGTTTGTGGCAAAGGGTGCAGAGGGCGTTCTTTTAATGACCTGCGATCAGCCGGCACTTACAGTGGAACATTTATCTCGATTGATGCTGCGAGCCGAGGTGAAGGCTTCACGCTATGCGGGGAAGAATGGAGTTCCTGCATTTTTTCCAAAAGAATACTTTGGTAGCTTGATGGAGTTGAAGGGAGACGTCGGGGCGCGGGAGTTGCTCGCCGACGCTCGATATGAAGAGCTGGAAAACGGCGAGTTGGATGTGGATACTTCAGAAGATCTGGAGAAGGCTCGGGAGTTATTTGGTTAGCGAGGTCAGGGTGTTCCGATAACTACTCAAGCGTATGGAGGAATTCTTCGAGTAGGTTTGCAGCCACGGTGGCGCGGTACTTGGCTGTGCTGCGGATGTCGTCGATCGGGCGCGCTTCGGTAAGAACGGCGGCGCGGGCAGCGGCGATGGTCGCGGGTGTGATGGTTTTGCCGACGAGGGATTGTTCGGCGGCAGTAAGGCGGGTGGGATACTCGCGCAGACTAGCGGCTCCGATGCGTATGTCCTCGATGTAAGCATCATTCATTCGGGCAAGGGCGGCGATGGCTACTTTGGAGATGGCCTGAGCATTGCGTGTGCCTACCTTGCGGATATAGGGTTTGTAACCAATTAAGTTGCGTGAAATGGTGATGCTATGGAGGATCTCGTCCAGTTCGAGGGTGGTCTCTTTGTAGGCAAGATGAAAGTCTCGGTAGGGCAGGGTGCGGGTGCCACGGATGGAGATGAGGGTGAGCCTGGCGTCGTAGGCCAAGAGTACGGGGGGTGAGTCAGCGGCAGGGCTCGCGTTGACGATGTTGCCTCCGAGAGTGCCGCGGTTCTGGTTGGCGACGGAGCCGGTCCAGCTCGCGGCCTCGGCGAGGATGGAGAACTCTTCTGCAATGATGGGGTGTTTGCGGATGTCGGTGAAGGTGGAACCAGCGCCTATGATGATGGCGTCCGGGGCGACTTCAATGAATCGGAGTTCATCGAGGTTCCATAGCGAGACAAGCTTTTTGGACTGCAGGCGTCCGGCTCCGAGGGCGACCATGAGCTCGGTACCACCGGCGATGGGAGTGTAACGGTCCGGTGAGTCGGCGAGGATTTGCAGGACTGCGTCTAACGAGTTCGGCGCGATCAGGTCGTATTGGGTGGCATTCGAGCGCATTATTTTGCCGTTCCGACGAGGCTGGCCTGTTGCACGGCCTCGAAGATACGCATGTAGCCTGTGCAACGGCAGAGGTTTCCGTTGAGGCCTTCCTGAATTTGTAACAGCGTTGGTTGCGTATGTTTTTCGAGAAGGTGATGGGTGGCAAGGATCATGCCTGGAGTACAGATTCCGCACTGCGCCCCGCCTTCTTCAAGGAAACATTGCTGGATGGGGTGGAGTTTTTCGTCGATTGCGAGTCCTTCAATGGTGGTGATCCGTGCGCCCTCGACTTGTAATGCGGGGATAAGGCACGAGTTGACCAGGTCGCCGTTCATCAGGACCGCACAGGCCCCGCACTCGCCCTCTCCGCAGCCCTCTTTTGCTCCTGTGAGCTGCAAGTCTTCGCGGAGGACGTCGAGGAGGCGCTTCATTGGGGGCGCTTCGATGGTTTTTTCGTGACCATTGACTGTGCATCGGATGGTTGTCATGCGGTGGCCTCGCTGAAGACCGGGCCGGCGATGGCTGGGTTGAGGTCTTCCGTGCCTGAGTCCGGAGTCGCGGTCATGCGTTCGAAGATGTCTTCGGGGAGGAGGGGGATCTCGTTGAAGGCGATGTTGGTGGCGTGCTCGATGGCGTTGAGGATGGCGGGGGCGGGGCCGTCCATGGGGAGTTCGCCGATGCCTTTGGCTCCGAAGGCGCCGTGGGGGGAGGGGGTCTCCTCGAAGGTGACGTGGATGGGGGGTAGGTCGGCGCTGGTGGGCATGATGTAGTTGGTCATCTGGTTGTTGGTGAGATGTCCGTTGCGCCAGAGGCACTTCTCGTAGAGGGCGTAGCCGATAGCCTGGGCGATGCCGCCTTCGATCTGGCCAGTGGCGAGGATGGGGTGGAGGACCTTGCCGACCTCCTGCAGGGCGTGGAAGCTGGTGACGGTGGCGGCGTAGGTGGTGGTGTCGACGGCTACTTCGGCGACGTAGACGGCCCAGGCGTAGGCGGGGTAGGCTTCGCCGCTGTAGGTCTCATCGTCCCAGAAGATGTTGCCGGGGGATTCGTAGCGGGCTTCGGCCTTGAGAGGGCCGTGTTGTGCCAGGAAGCGCAGGGCTGCGCGGCGGAAGTCCTGGGTGGAGTAGTTGTCTGAGAGATGGCTGCTGGCGAGGAGTGTGTTGCGGAGGGATTGCGCGGCGCGTTCGACCAGTTTGCCGACGATCATTGCAGTGCGACTGGCTACTGTCGGGCCGGAGTTGGGGACGTGCGTGGTGTCGGGTTGGGCGATGAGGATTTGGTCGTAGGGGAGGTGAAGAGTCTGGGCTGCGATTTGGCAGAGGATGGTGTTGGTGCCCTGGCCGAACTCGGTGGAGGAGACGAGGATGCGGGGTTGGCCTTCGGGAGTGAGCTCGATCTCGACTAGCGAGTTGAGGCGGCGCTCTCCGGAGCCGGTGAAGCCTGCTCCGTGGAAGAAGGTGGCGAAGCCTATTCCTCGTTTGATGGTGCTCGTCGGGTTTTCGTGGTCGAATTGCCGGCGTTTTGCGTGGTAGTTCGAGTCTCTGAGTGCTTTCGTGAGCAGGTGTTGCATGTCGACCGGATCGCTGAGGAGCTGGTTGGTTGCGGTGCGATCGCCGGTGGAGAGCAGGTTGCGGCGGCGGAGTTCTTCCGGGGTTAAGCCTACTGTTTTCGCGATTTTGTCCATGTGGCGTTCGAGCGCGAAGATGCTTTGAGGTGCGCCGAATCCGCGGAAGGCCCCGTGGGGGGGGATGTTGGTGGCCATCGCTTTGGCGCGGACTGTGATGTGGGGCCAGAGGTAGGGGCCGGGGGCGTGGATGGTGCCTCGGGAGAGGACTACCGGGGAGAGGGTGGCGTAGGCTCCGCCGTCGATGGCGAAGTCGATCTCTCCGGCGAGGAGCTTGCCGTCCTTCGATACGGCGGTGCGGTGGCGGGTGCGGCTCGGGTGGCGTTTCGTGGTGGCGGCCATGTCTTCGGCGCGGTCGTAGCAGAGTTTGACCGGGTGGCCGGACTTCATGGCGAGGAGTGCGGCGTGGCTGCCGATGACGGAGGGGAAGTCTTCCTTGCCGCCGAAGGCTCCGCCGGTCTCGGTCTGGATGACCCGGCACTTTTCGGCGGGGAGGTTGAAGACGAGGGTGAGGGCGTGGACGAGGTAGAAGGGACACTGCATCGAGCCTCTTACCGTTACGCCCGATTCGGGGTCGTATTCGGCGATGACTCCGTTGTTCTCGATGTAGAGCTGCTCCTGCGCTCCGGTTCGGTACTCGCCTTCGACGATGAAGTCGGCTTCTTGCCAGATTTCATCGGGGATGGGCGTTTGGTTTTTTTGCATCAGGTAGGTCTTGAAGGTGTTGGCTGTTTCGCCTTCGCCCCAGATGATGTGTTCTTTTTTCTCCGACTCTTCGATGGTGTAGATGGCGGGGAGTTCTTCGTAGGCGATGTGGACGGCGGCTACGGCGGCGGGGAGTACGGCCCGGTCGGGGTGGGCGAGGAGGAGGATTGGTTCTTCGACGTGGTTGACGTGGGTGACGGCCAGGCAGGGGTGGTCTTTGGCGAGGTGGACGATGGTGTTTTCGCCGGGTATGTCGGCGGCGGAGACGATGGTGAATTCGTGCCAGGGGATGGCGGGGTCGAATTTGATGGAGGTGATGCGGCCGCGTGGGATGGTGCTGCGAACGGTGGCTCCGAACCACATGTTCGGGAGGGTGATGTCGTCGACGTACTGGGCGCGGCCGAGGACCTTCGCTTTGCCCTCCTTACGGAGGGGCGATTGGCCGACGATTTGAGGCGTTCTGGCCATTGGATTAGCGTCAAGAATAGAACGAAAGCGGCCTGACGCGAAGCATTGATATGTTGACGGTGTTTGCCGGCAGTCGTCTTTCCTTCCCGGCTGGCTTTATAAGGTACCTCCCCCCTCCCCTCTTGAGGGTATTTTGGACGTAAAATACTTTGTTTCATGCGGTTACGGGGTGGTGGTGTCTGCAAAATATTCATAACAAAGTGGTTGGGCGCAAAATACTTCTTATCAATAAGTTAGCCCCGGAGGTTGTCCGGGGCTTGCTTGTTTTCGATCTATATATACAGTATAGCGGATTGAGGAGAACTAATACGCCAACTCGATCTTGTTTCGTTTGAGGGGGTTAGGTGGTTTCGGGGCTTGACATGCGATTTTTGGGCTGAAAACGCGAAAAAAAGCAAGAGCAATCCCGGTTGTCCATGTTCCGGCTTGTCAGGATGTCTGCTTTCTGTTTGACAGGACGCTGCTTCGGAAGAAGAGCAGGCAGCCAAGGCAAAGCGCCACGATAGGGGTATAACCCGGCTCAGGAACGGAAGCCACGTCCGAGGTTACGAAACCAACGGAATAATCGCGATCAGTAATCGCGGTCGTGGTGACGTCATTGCCCCCCAGAGAGAAGCTGGGAAAAGCAGCAAAGGTGCCACCCTGACCTCCTGTGGGGGTGAAGGCGATGGGGCCACCATCGATGTCGTACCAGCCCAGGTAATCCCCTGTTTCAAGCACATCCGTCGTGGTGCCCTGCGGATCGTAGGCAAAGCTCTGAAAGCCGGTAGACGTTGGAGTATCCGGTTCACCGAATCCGATGACCTCACCCTCCGCGTTGAAGATCACCGGAATTACGGTATCTGTATTGAGGGCAAAGAAATTCCAGGACAGCAGCGATGTTCCGTTGTACTGCGAGGTAACCGGGTCGTATTCGAAGAGGCAGTTCTGGCAAGTGTCCGAGATAGCGCCCGCAGCCGGGGCCGTGGCCGTGGTCAGCTGTACCTGGTTCGAGGTATAGCTGACGGAGTAAGTGCGATTGCCGACTGAAGAGCTGGTGTTAATTTGGGTTGTGCCCGCTTGCAGGCCGCCGAATCCGCTCTCTCCAACGACCGGAACTCCGCTGCCCACGGTGACTGCGATGCTGCCCTTGCCGGGATAGAAGAAGCCGACAGAGTCTCCCGGTGCAAGGACGCTGGTGCCCTGGGTGCGGCCAAACAGGTCGGTCTGCAGGCCTGTTGCCGTGGGAGTGATCGTCGTGCCGACTCCGACGACGACCCCGGCTGAGTTAAAGATCACAGGCGTCACCGGGTTGGTGTTCACCGCGAAGAAGCTCCACGAGACAATCGCCTGGCCGGTAGCGGCAGCAGGAGTGCCCTCGACATCGAACAGACATCCACTGCAGCCGTCGACGGTAGCTCCTGGTGCGGGAGTGGTCAAGGGAGGAAACGTGACCGGGTCTGCCTTGGCATTGCCTGCGGCCAGACCGAATGCTGCCAGCAGAACGGTGACCGCACGGATCACTCCGGTCACGCTGGCCGGCCGAATCATACGGGTTCCCCGGAGAGAGCTGAGTACGCCATGGGCAGAGAAGGGCAAGCTTGACGACGCCGAGGCGCTCGAGCTTCCCGAGAGGTTCATTTGTAGATTTGTCATTATGATTTATTTTCCCGTGTAAAAGCTGGTTGAAGATTCACATTTCGAAAGAGATCTGTTTTAGGCTGTGTTGGTTCAGCATGAGATGGAGAGCGTGCACCTTTATTGGTTAGAGTGGATTCCCTGGTCATTTCCTCCTTATCGAACGGTGCCCGGACTTCTGGCGTGGCGAGCGCTTGCCCGGTTTGCTGGGGTTGCTCTGGTCGGATTCCGCCAGGGCTGCTCGCGTGAGGGCCCGCACTGCCCAAGTCTCCACCTCCGACGCCGCGTCCTCGTCCATTCGCAGCACGTCCCGGAATACCACCATGGATTCCGTCCCAAGCACGAGCGCCAGAGCGGCACAGAGCTTTTGGTAGGCGCTGGTGTCGAACTGATCGCGAACCGGAGCAAGGGCAGCTTCAATCAAGGCCGTACGACGATTCAGACGCAAAGGCTCTGCTGGAACTTCGCCTGCCTTTGCAGCATGTTCGAGTGACCGGGCGAGCATGAGCCGGAATTGAGCCTGATTTCCCCAGACCAACTGGTGCAGGGCGGCGTCAGCCTTGAGAAGTCTTGCTTCAGGATCGATCGATGGGTCGCCGGAGAACAACTGTTCGGCTGTGGGCGCCGAAGCTTCGAGCGGCGCGTCGGCCAGGAGAGCCTCGTCGCTGGAGAAGTAACGGTAGGCGGTGGCCCGCGAAACCAAAGCTTCCTCGGCGACCTCGGCCAGCGTGGGTACCTGCCCCCTCTTCATAAGGCGCGTTGCGGCCTGCAGGAGGTCCTGACGGGTGCGACGCTTCTGGCCGGTGCGTTCCCTCACGGACATTGGCTATGCTCCGGGTGGCAACTGCTGCATTAACGCAGCGAAGTCTACCCAGACGTTTTCGCGCTGGATCTTTCCGTCCTCCGCGAACTCGATGACGTGGAGCATGCGGAATTTGCACGGACGCCCTTTCCCCTCCAGGCCGAATGGACGCCCAACCGCCTTGCTTTCTACGATCGACTCATCCACGAGGAAGTTGTCGCCGTAGAGTCGCTTTGTGCAAGTAACGTTACTCTCTGCCATATCGGCGAAGAGCGCCTGATAGAAAGGACGTGCGTTCTCGCGTCCATGCGTGGGGCCGGTGGGCCAGCCAACGATGTCATGCGTGACGTCCGGAGCCAAGGTTGCCAAAACACCCTCGATGTCGTCTGCGGCCTCGTAGTCAAAGTGCTCCTTGAGAGAACGATCCATTTGTTCTTGTGTCATTGCGATTTCAGTGTGCTCCTTCAAGAGACAGTAAAATCTTAATGAGAATTGTGTCTCATGTAAAAAGATTTCATGGGAGTCTGTTTTAGACCGGTGGCAGGCGGCCAGCCGACGTTCTCGGCTTCACATTGTCGCGGAATTGACGAAGATTGAGCGCTCTGCGACGCATTTGGGTGTTTAATCGCTGAACGGGCTCTGTAGGGGAAATGGAGTCGTCCATGAGCGTACAAATCGATGAGAAGAGCTATGAGATGCCCCCCAAGGAGGGGATCAGCATCGCGCATTTTCTTACAGTCGCCGACGTCGAGCGATCGGCTCGTTACTACGAGAAGGTCTTCGGCGCCCGCATTCTGACCATGGGCGACGGTAACGCGCCTCCGTACCTTCAACTGGCGAATATCTGGATGATTTTAAACGTGGGGGGCGGGCCGACTCCGGATAAGCCGACGGTGACGCTGAGCGTCCCAGACCCGAATCACATTAACAGCTTTATGAACTTCCGCGTTGCGGATATTCAAGCTTGCTATGAGCTATGGAAGAGTCGAGGAGCGGAGTTCCTCACGGCGCCGATCCCCAAGTATGGCGAGATCCGCTGCTATATCCGCGACCCTGACGGTTACATCATCGAGGTCGGACAGAGCACCGACCAGAAGTACGGTTAATGCTCGGCCTGGTTGGGACGCGGATTTAAACGCTTAGCGATGCGGTTGATTGGGTGTGCCCAGGCATCTATCGCTGATTGTGGATGTTTTCCCCGCGGATGATGAGGGTTGTCGTGCCTCTTATGGTTTTCAATGATGGGTGGCTGTTGCCTGGGCGGTGCGGTTGAAGTCGTCGTAGAAGAGGCGGTAGCCGCCGTTGTTGCCTGGAATGGAAAAGAGTAATTCGGATTGGCCGGTGTGGGCGAAGTCGGCGGCTCCGGCGAATTGCATGAGATGGCCGATGTGGCGGACCTCTCCGGAGGGAGAGATGGCGAACCACTGGTCGAGGAAGGCGGCTTCGGGCGGGCCGTCGCAGCGGTAGCCGCTGAGCGTGACCTGGAGGAGGCGCCAGTTTCTGTGGGACTGGTAGGCGGCGTCGATGTGGATGTCGTTGTCGGTGTAGTCGAAGCGCGGGAGTTGCCTGCCGGAGTTGTCGCAGTTGACGGGGTGAGGGAAGAGATGGCGGAAGGCTTGCTGCGTGTGGGTGAGATCGAAGGGGACGGGCGGGAAGTGTCTCCAGTTGTCGGGATCGGTGAGGGTGGGAAGTGTGGTGGCGAGGATGGTGTGCGTGGGCGCGGAGCTGTTTGGGTTGAGGCGTGGTTCGAGGTTGGAGACGGAGGCGGGATTGTCGATGGCCTGAACGCCGATCTCGGAGTTGGAGTGATAGATGGGCGGGGTGGTGGCGGTGACTTTGGCGATGGGTTGACCGGATTGCACGAGATTCCACGTGGTGGCGTGGGGGAAGAGATGGCCGATGGTTTTTAGGCAGTCTTCGTTTTGACAGATTGCGTTGAAGGAGCGCCAGTCGCGGCCGGATTGGCGGAAGAGAACGCGGACGCCCGGCTGGCCTTGGTTGTCGGTTGCGCCGGATGAGGCTCCTTCGTAGATGCCGATGAGCGGGGTTTGGGCGGCGGAGGTGAGCGTGAGGAAGAGAAGCGCGAGGGTGAGCGGTCGAGGCTTCATGGTTGGTTAGTTTAGCGGGTGGGGCCGTTCTCTATGGCAGCAGAAGCTTAATGTTAACCATGCCAGAGTGGGTCTCTTCGGACATGTCCCAGCGTCGCCGCTCGAGTGGCGATGGATGGAACGTCACGTGTGTTTCTTAGACTCCTGGCGTCGCCTTTGGGGTCACCGGGAGTTGATTCACCGTCTCTTCTTGGCAGCTTTCTTTGCGGGCTTCTTTGCGACTGATTTTTTCTTTGCAGCTTTTTTGGGTTTTGCGGCGGCGGCGCTGGTGGCTCCGCCGGGTTTGACTACGGCGATCAGTTTTGTGCCGATGGGAGAGCCGAGGCCGGTGCAGGCGTCCCAGCCTGGGCCAGCTTTGAAGCCTACGGGGGTGCCGGAGTAGTTGGTGCCTTGCGTGATGTCGTTGAAGGCGGCTTTGCCTTTGGCGGCGTAGATGGCGGGTTGGATGAAGCCTGCGGATTTGCCGTTCTGGGCGTTGGCTATGGCGATGAGGCCAGCCCAGAGAGGCGCGACGGCGCTGGTACCGCCGATGGGCATGGTCTTGCCGTCGACGCGGATGATGTAGCCGGTGGAGGGATCGGCATCGCCGGCGACATCGGGGACACCTCGTCCGCCTGCGGGGTTGGTGGGTGCAGGGACGCCGGCGCCCGATTGCCAGGAGGGCAAGGGGAAGAAGTTGCTGACGCCGCCGCCAGTGGCTCCTTCCTCGTTGGTGAGCTCGTTCCAGACGACCTCGGAGGTGATGGTGGTGCCGCTGCCGAGGAGTTTGGTCCCTCCGCAGCCGAGGACGTGGGGGCTGGAGGCGGGGAAGTCGACGTGGTTGTTGCCGTCTGTGAGATTGTCGGTTGAGCCGTTGTCTCCGGCGGCTACGGTGATGGTGATGCCAAGAGCTGCGGCTGATTGGCAGGCGGCGTCGAGAGCGGTCATGGCCTGGGCGGTCCAGTTGGCCTCGGGGCCTCCCCAACTGATGGAGATGACGCTGGGTTTGTTTTTGGTGTCGTGGACGGCGGTGGCGATGGCATCGATGAAGCCCTGGTCGGTGTTGGGGGTGAAGTAGACGACGATGTTGGCGCCGGGCGCAACGGAAGCCGCGACTTCGATGTCGAGCATGACTTCTCCGTCGGCGCTGTTGGCGTTGGTGGGCGCGTTTTTGCCGCCGTCGACGAGGACAGCGGAGACATTGGGAGCTTTCTGACGGAGGGTTTTGAAGTAGGCGGCGAGGTCGGCGGTTCTGTAGCCGCCGCCTAGTTCGATGATGCCTATGGTTTGTCCTGCGGCGGAGGCGTTGGGCGGGAACTGGTAGAGCGCCGCGACCTGGGGTGGAGTGTAGGAGACGTTGCCTCCGGAGGCGTGGGGATGGGCGAAGCCTCCTGCCTGGGCGATGTTTGCGGTGAGGTCTCCGGCTTCGCCGAAGACACGAAAGTGGGGCTGGGCCTGGGGGCGGTTGTCGAGGCCGAGGACTGCCTGGACGGGGCCGACAAGCTCAGAGGGAAGCGTGATGCTGCCTTCGCGGACGCGGTAGGTCGTGCCGTCGTGGGTCTTGTGGACGAGGGTGACGCCGAAGGCCTTCTGCATGGCGGCGATGGTGCCGGTGAGCTTGATGGTGCGGCGCTCTGGGCCTGGAGTGTCTGGCGCGACGGTGAGGCCGTAGTCTTTGGCGAAGGCGCGGACGAGTTTGACGGCTTCGGGATCGGCTCCGTGACTTTGGCGATATTGCGCGTGAGTGAGGCGCTCTTTGCCGGTGCGGTTGGCGACCTTGAGCGGGTTCTTGCGACGGACGACGACGGAGACGGTGATCTTCGTGCTGGGGGGCGCTGGTTTTTCGTCGGCGGTCTGGACGAAAGGCTTTTTTTCGCTGCCCGGCAAAACGGTGCGAGGAGAGGCAGAGGGGTGAGGAACGGATTTTTTTTTCGTTGCCATGATTGGTTCTCCAATTTGGGGATGAATTGTGAGATGGCCGTGCGCGTTGAGCGCGGGAGAGAACCATAGTATGCCCGAAGTGGCGAAGAGGGAAGCCAGAGGCAAATATTTCGGGCGGTCGAGCGGGTGAGCTACTGAGATAGACTTGGCGATTAGCTGTTGAGTCTCAGCGAAGGCCGATGCCAACGGCTGTCAGGTTAATTTGGAGGGTCTTGTGCATGCAGGTTTCGACGTCGACGGGTATGGGCACGAAGTCGCAGGGGGGTGAGGGACGGCACGTGTTTCCGGTGGGGCATATGGTGCTGTTTTCTCTGGTTACAGTGCTGTTTTTTCTGTGGGGGATGTCGAATAACCTGACGGATATTTTGGTGCAGCAGTTTAAGAAGTCGTTTGAGCTGTCGCCGGTGAGCGCGCAGTTGGTGCAGACGGCGAACTTCCTGGGCTATTTTTTTATGGCTTTGCCGGCGGCGCTGTTGATGCGCAAGTGGGGCTATAAGGCAGGGATGGTGACGGGGCTTGTGTTGTTTGGCTGCGGGATGGTGCTGTTCTGGCCGGCGGCGGTGAGTGGGCAGTATTCTGCGTTTCTGGTGGCGCTGTTTACGGTGGGAAGCGGCGCGTCGTTTCTGGAGACGGCGGCGAATCCCTTTATTGCGCAGTTTGGGCCGGCGGAGACCTCGGAGCAGAGGCTGAATTTTTCACAGTCGTTCAATCCTCCGGGGACGATCGTTGGGGTGCTGATCGGATCGCAGTTTATTTTTTCCGGGGTGGAGAAGACGGCTCCTGAGATTGCGCAGATGAAGGCGGCAGGGACGTATGCCGCGTATCTGCATACAGAGATTATGCGGGTGGTGCCGACTTATCTTGCTTTTGGCGCGGTGGTGTTGCTGTGCGCTCTTATTTTGTCGCGGATGACTTTTCCGTCGATGCACAGTGAGCACGAGGGGGAGGCTGGGGATCATGGGAGCTTTGCGCAGCTGTTCCACTATCCGCATCTCTGGTTTGCGGTGTTGGCGAACTTTTGCAATGTGGGAGCGCAGATCTCGAGCTGGAGCAGTTTGATTCCGTATATGAAGCAGTTCACGACGGTGAGCGAGCGGCATGCGGCGTACTATCTGGGGTTTGGTGTGTTGGGGGCGCTGGCGCTAGGGCGGTTCGTTTCGACGCCGTTGATGAAATATATTTCGCCGAGCCTGATGCTCGGGATTTATGGCGTGGTGAATGTGCTTCTGATGGCAGTGACGATGACGCAGCCGGGGATTGTCGGGGCCTGGGCAGTGGTGGCTAGCGGGTTCTTTTTGTCGATTATGTTTCCGACGATCTTTGCGCTGGGGCTGAAGGGGCTGGGGCCGAATACGAAGCTGGCGGGATCGCTGCTGGTGATGGCGATTGTGGGTGGGGCGCTGTTCGCGCCGGTGCTTGGGTTGATTGCGAAGACAACGGGGAGTCTAGCGAAGGGGTATATTGTGCCGCTCTGCGGGTTTGTGGTGGTGGCGATTTATGGGTTTTTGTCGTCGAAGTGGCAGCCGGCGGAGGAGGGCGTGGTTCCGCAGGTTATTTGAGATGGTGAAAATCATTGCGCAGCGAAAAATGGGTTCTTTCCCTTCGACAAGCTCAGAGTCAGAATGACGGCCTCAAAAAGACTAGAAGTGGCGTAGGTTTTCGGTTGGGACGTGTGCTTTGTATTCGGGATCTCCGGGGATGGGGTCAAAGGTGGCGGTGCGCTCGAGGGAGCGGCTGACGATGTCGCGAGAGCCGAGGCCAACGGCGAGAGCGAGGGTAAGGACGATGCCGCCAAAGAGGATGCCGAAGGCCAGCTCGACGACTGCGCCGCCGATCTGAAGGTGGTCGAGGACCATGGCGGCTGTGAGGACCAGGACAAGCCATTTAATTCCGAGCGAGAGGAAGCGGGCGTACTGGAGCTTGGCGTTGACGGCGCCGATGAGGACGGAGCGCTCGAGGAAGCGGGCGATGACGGTTCCGGCGATGAGGAGAAGGACGGCTCCGATGGAGTGGGTGAGATAGGGAATGATGATGTTGAAGATCTGCGAGTCGCCGGGGTAGGCGGAGTCGAAGGCTGAGATGCCGATGAAGCAGCCGAGGAGGAAGCAGGCCCAGAAGACGACGCGCGCGATGAGGGCGGTGGGGCTGTTCGCGGGCGACCAGTCGGAGATGGGGCCGATGGGGTTGCGGGCGAGGCGCTCGTCGAATTTTGCGGCGATGAGGGTGCGGCGAAGAAGGGCGGCGAGGCCCGCCCCGATGGCGGTGAGGACGATGACGGCGAGAAGAAGCGCGAGGAGGCCGGGGAGGAAGCTCGCGAGTTTGACGAGCACTCGGTGAGCGGATTGGCTGAGGGCGAGTTCGACTTGTTGCCACATGGGAGATTCTCCTTGCCGGGCTGGATTTTATGGGTTGAAACGGTCTGGCCAGCGCCAGCGGGATACGAGGTACGGTTTGTCGGCTTCGAAGGCAGCGGCTACGTCCTGGATGTGTTTTTCCGGGGCTGTGCCGCTGCTGATGAGAGTGAGGTGCGAGGCGACCCAGGCGAGATAAAGAGGCGTGAGGGCGCCGAGAAGGTGTCCGCGATTGATGGTGCGGAGACGAAAGGCGAGGATGAAGTCGTAGACGATGCGTGCCCAGAGATTGTCGGGCATGCGGAAGGTCTCGGGCGACATGAGGGAGAGCTTTTTGAGACCGAGGAGCGAGTTGGGTGGAAGGACGAGAGACCAGATTTCGTGGAGGTTGGTGTAGGCGAGACGGAAAGCATCGAGCATGGGGGCGATGTCTGGCGGCTCGGCGATGGGAGCGGTTTGGGTGATGAGTTGAGTGGGTTGAGTGCCGCGTGCGCGCTGCCAGAATGAGGCTTTGGCGTCGATGTCAGTGAAGAGGGAGGTGGCGATCTCGGCGAGGAGAGTGTTAACGTCGGGGGTGACGGGCTGGGGAAGGATGCGCGGGCTGATGGGTATCTCGGCTGTGGTGTAGTTGGCGGTGGCGGCTTCATTGAGCGGCCAGAGGAGCGCGTCGCTTTGTCCGGCGGCGGTGAATCGTTGTGCAACGGTGGCGAGGCGCTCTGCCATGCGGAGGGAGAGGCCAAGGTCGATGGCGAGAGGATAGCGCGGGCGCGTGCCGAAGAGGGCTCGGGTGACTGGGTAGAGCATTGCAGAGTTGACGAGGCCTTCGCGCGGGCCGAGATCGTAGTGGGCGAGGGTGAGGTCGCAGAGGAGTGCGGATTTTGCCAGGGCGCGGATGGACTCGGGATGTAGCGATTGGGCTTCGGCGCCGAGCAGGACGCAGGCGGTGGCGTGGTTTTCCTGGGCGAGCTTGAAGGTGTTGAGATAGTCGGCGGCGGTGAGGACCCAGGGGCTCGCTGAGACGGTGGTGACGGTGTAAGGCAGAAGGCGGAGCGGGCTTCCTGAGGAGGATTGCGGTGCTGCGTCGGGTGTGGCGACGAAGACGGTCTCGCCGGGAAAGGCGAGGGCGAGGTTGGTGAGCGTGGCGTCGAAGGCCTCTTGCGACAAGGGTACCAGGCTGACGAGGAGACCGGTGGTGCCGGTCGCGGGAGCGGAGGCGAGATCGATATTGGTTTGCGCGGAGGCCATCGGACGATGTGTGCTTTCTCTGTTTTCGGTTAGCGGTGGCAGAGGTTTTCTGGTCGGTTATTCCCGGTGTTCCGCCTCGACAGAGAAGTTACTGGAGAGTGTACTGCTGATTTTGGGGATATGTCGGTTGGTCCGTGCATTGTTTTCAAGGCCGTAGCTCTTTTCTTCTTTCCAAAAGTTGGCTGCGCGCATCTTAGGCATTGTGGCGATGCACTAAGACAGATGCGTATTTCGTTGTATGTGGTTGCTGGCAGGACGAATGCAGTCAATGAGGCGAGGACCGGTGAACGATCGCAAGAAGAAGGCGGGAGAGCAACTTCACGGCTCCCCCATTGAAGATTATTGCATTATTGGAGACTGCGAGACGGCGGCGCTGGTGTCTCGCGAGGGTTCGATCGACTGGCTGTGCTGGCCGAACTTTTCTTCTGGGGCTTGTTTTGCTGCGCTTCTGGGGACGCGGGATAACGGGTTCTGGAAGATTGCTCCTGCGGGAAAGGCGAAGGCGATCCGGCGGAGGTACGAGGAACACACGCTGGTAGCGGAGACGACTTTTGAGACGAAAGAGGGTGAGGTGTGTGTGGTGGATTTTATGCCGCCGCGGGCGGAGCACTCGCATGTAGTGCGGATGGTGCATGGTGTGCGCGGCAAGGTGGCGATGCAGATGGATCTTTCGATCCGCTTTGACTACGGCAGGACGATTCCCTGGGTGACGAGTACGGAGCGTGAGCTGCGAGCGATTGCGGGATCGGACATGGTGGTGCTGCATACGGACGCTCCGCTGCGTGGCGAAGGGATGTCGACGCGGAGTGAGTTTGCTGTGCGGGCTGGGGAGAAGGTGAGTTTTACGCTGACGAATCTGTCGTCGTTGGGGAAGGTGCCGAAGGTGCAGGCTGCCGAGGAAGCGTTGAAGGAGACTCAGGTTTTCTGGAAGGAGTGGAATGAGAGGAATCGATATCGAGGTCCGTATGCTGAGGCGGTGGAGCGGTCGTTGATGACATTGAAGGCGATGACGTACAGGCCTTCTGGTGGGATTGTTGCTGCGGTGACGGCTTCGCTTCCGGAGAAGATTGGCGGGACGCGCAACTGGGACTACCGATATTGCTGGCTGCGCGATACGGCGTTTACGCTGCTGATTTTGATGCAGGCGGGTTATGTCGAAGAGGCGGTGGAGTGGAGGAAGTGGTTGATGCGGGCGATCGCTGGGGCGCCGGGGCAGATTCAGACGATCTACGGAATATGCGGCGAGCGGCAGATTGTGGAGTGGGACGCGGACTGGCTGCCGGGATACGAGGGCTCGCGGCCGGTGCGGATCGGCAATGCGGCAGTGAACCAGTTTCAACTGGACGTGTTTGGCGAGGTTGCTGCGGCGTTGAACCGGATACCGCCGGCTGAGGAGGAGATTCGCGTGTCGGCGAGCGCGGTGCAGGGGGCGCTGATCGATCGCTTGTGTGACGTGTGGCAGGAGCCGGACAGGGGGATCTGGGAGGTGCGCGGGGAGCCGCAGCATTTTACGCACTCGAAGGTGATGGCCTGGGTGGCGCTCGATCGCGCGATCAAGAACCATGAGCAGTTTGATGGGAAGGGCGATGTGAAGCGGTGGAAGAAGAACCGCGACCTGATTCACAGGGAGGTTTGCGCGAAGGGTTTCAATAAAAAACTGAACAGCTTTGTGCAGTCGTATGGGTCGAAGCAACTGGATGCTTCGTGTCTGCGGATTGGATTGACGGGATTTCTTCCGATGGACGATCCGCGGATTGCGGGGACGGTGGCGGCGATTGAGAAGCGATTGATGAAAGATGGATTTGTGGCGCGGTATGACACGAAGACGACTGATGATGGTTTGCCTTCGGGCGAGGGTGCGTTTCTGGCGTGCAGCTTCTGGATGGTTACTTGTTTATGGTTGATTGGGCGGCGGGAGGATGCGACGAAGATGTTTGAGCGGCTGCTCTCGCTGCGAAATGATGTTGGTTTGTTGTCCGAGGAGTATGACGCGGTGGGGAAACGGATGGTGGGAAATTTTCCGCAGGCGCTGTCGCATATTGCGCTGGTGCATTCGGCGTTTGCAGTGTCGGGGCTTTGGCGGCCGGAACCTGCTGGTTAGATTTGACGAATGGATACAACCATCGGCGCGCTAAGCGCTTCTAATCAATCATCTGCGTGACTTTTCTGCTGCCTTGTTTTCCTGAACGAGTTCTTCGATCGGTCGATAACGATGCTACGGATTCCTTGCTCTACCTACAGGCTGCAGCTGCATAAAGATTTCACATTCGATGATGCGGCAGCGATTGCAGATTATCTGCGCGCGTTGGGGATTTCGCATGTTTACAGCTCTCCTTATCTGCAGGCTGCGCCGGGTAGCACGCATGGGTACGATGTTGTCTCGCACCAGATGGTGAATCAGGAGCTGGGTGGGTCAGAGGCGCATGAGCGCTTCTGCACGAAGCTGGGCGAGGCGGGGTTGGGGCAGGTGCTCGATATTGTGCCGAACCACATGTCGCTCGGAAAAGAGAATCGATATTGGTGGGATGTTCTGGAGAACGGGACTTCGAGCCGGTATGCTTCGTTCTTCGATATCGATTGGCAGCCGCAGGAGGAAAGGTTGCGGGATAAGGTGCTGGTGCCGATACTCGGCGATCAGTATGGGAGAGTGCTGCAGAGCGGCGGGATCAAGGTGACGCGGCGGGGAAATAAGTTTCAGGTGGAGTGCTCGGGGCAGACGTTACCGGCGGCGCCGACTTCACTACCGGTGATTCTTGCGCGGGCAGCGGAGTATGCGAAGTCGGACACGCTGAGTTTTCTTGCGGCGTCGTTCGGTCGCTTGCCTCAGCCGGAGTATGTCGATCGCAGGACGATTTTGGCGCGGCATCGGGACAAGGTGGTTCTGTATGGCTTGCTGGAGCGGTTGGGAAAGGAAGAGGCGGAAATTGCGGGGTCGATCGATCAGTCGGTGGCCGAGCTGAATGGAAATATGGATGGGCTGGATGATTTTCTGAACCAGCAGAACTACAGGTTGGCGTACTGGAAGACGGCGGATCAGCAGTTGAGCTATCGACGGTTTTTTGATGTGAATACGCTGATCGGACTGCGGGTGGAGCGGGAGTATGTGTTTGAAGAGACGCATGCGCTGGTGATCGATTGGTTGAAGCGGGGTGTGATCGATGGTGTGCGTGTGGACCATCCGGATGGGTTGCGCGATCCGCTGGAGTATATGAAGCGGCTGCGACAACATGCTCCGGATGCGTATGTGGTTGGGGAGAAGATTCTGGAGCCGGGTGAGTTTTTACGGGAGAGCTGGCCAATTGAAGGCACGAGTGGGTACGACTTTCTGAATGTTGCCATGGGGGTTCTGGTGGCTCCTGAAGGGATGGTGGAGCTGGCGTCTGTTTATGGTGAATTTACCGGTCAGTCTACTGAGTTTCCGGCCATTGCGCATGAGAAGAAGATCGCGGTTTCGCAGGAGGCGCTGGGGAGCGATGTGAACCGGCTGACTTCACTGTTTGTGGAGATATGCGAGGCGAATCGCGACCGAAGGGACTACACGCAGACGGAAGTGAGGCGAGCGATTCGTGAGGTGGCGGCTTGCTATGGGGTGTATCGGACGTATGTTGTACCTGAACGGGAAGAGATTACTGAGGAAGACCGGCGGCACATTGAGGAGGCGACGGAGTGCGCGAAGTCTCAGCGGCAGGACATCGATGGAGGGTTGTTCGATTTCATGCGCGATGTGCTGACGATGACGGTGCAAGGGAAACAGGAGAGCGAGTTTGTGATGCGGTTCCAGCAGTTCACGGGGCCGGTGATGGCGAAGGGGGTGGAGGATACGGCTTTTTATTGCTTCAACCGGTTGACGGGAATGAATGAGGTGGGGAGCGATCCGGGGCGCAATGGTTTGAGTGTTGCGGAGTTTCATGCGTACTGCGCGAAGATGCAGGCGACGCATCCGGCGACGTTGACGACGCTTTCGACGCATGACACGAAGCGCAGTGATGACGTGCGTGCGAGGATGGCGGTGTTGTCGGAGATTCCGGGTCGGTTTGGGTCGGCGGTGCAGCGATGGTCGCGGATGAACAGCGCGTTTCGCACGGTGAAGCGTGGAGCGGCAGCGATGCCGGATCGGAACACAGAGTATCTGTACTACCAGACGTTGATTGGGGCGTGGCCTCTGCCGATGGATCGCGCGCAGGCTTATATGTTGAAGGCGGTGCGTGAGGCGAAGCAGCAGACTTCGTGGGTTGCGAATAACAGGGAGTTTGAAGAGGCGTTGCGGATGTTTATTGAGCTGACACTGAACTATGCGCCGTTTTTGCGGGAGCTGCAGCAGTTTGTGGGGCGAGTGCAGGACGCGGGACGGGTGAACTCGCTGACGCAGACGCTTTTGAAGTGCACGGCTCCGGGTGTGCCGGATTTGTATCAGGGTGGGGAGTTGTGGGATTTGAGTCTGGTTGATCCGGATAATCGCAGGCCCGTGGATTATGCGTTGCGGAAGCGGTTGCTGTGCGAGTTGAAACATATGAGTGTGCAGGATGCTGCGACTCAGGTGATGTTGCGGGCTGATGAAGGTCTGCCGAAGATGTGGACGATTCATAAGGCGCTTGAACTGCGACGTGAGCGACCGGAGTGCTTTGGTGCGGACGCGGAGTACACGCCGCTCGAAGTGGATGGGGATAAGCATGATCATGTGATTGCATATCTGCGAGGGGAAGATGTTGTGACTGTGGCGCCGAGGTTGACGTTGAAGCTGGGCGGCGCGTGGAAGGATACGATTGTCGTGCTTCCGAAGGGCAAGTGGAGGAACCGTTTGACGGGTGGGAGCGTTGAGGGCGGTGTGATTACGATGAAGTTGTTGCTGAAGGATTTTCCGGCTGCGCTTTTTGTGCGCGAGGGTGTGAGGGCTGACGAGAACGATGCATGAGTTTGCGGTGTGGGCGCCAAATGCGCGCAAGGTGGCGGTGACGATTGGCGAGACGGCGTATCCGATGGGCGGACCGGAGCGTGGGTGGTGGCGTATTTGTGTTGAGCAGGCGGGGCCTGGGATGGACTATGGGTTTGCTGTGGATGATGATTCGAAGGTCTGGCCTGATCCTCGCTCGGAGTGGCAGCCGCATGGAGTCCATGGGTTGTCGCGGGTTTATGACCAGGCTGGGTTTGCGTGGAGTGATGAGAAGTGGGATGCGCCTGAGCTATCGCGTGCAGTGATTTATGAGCTGCATGTCGGTACGTTTACGCCGCAGGGGACTTTTGATTCGGCGATTGAGCGGCTGGATTTTCTTGTGGGGTTGGGGATTACTCATGTTGAGTTGATGCCCGTTGCGGCGTTCCCAGGAGGTCGTGGGTGGGGGTATGACGGGGCTGCGTTGTTTGCAGTGTATGAGGGTTACGGCGGGCCGGATGGATTGAAGCGGCTGGTGGATGCTTGTCATGCGCGCGGGCTCGCAGTGCTGCTGGATGTGGTTTACAACCACTTTGGGCCGGTGGGGAATTACAGCGGGAAGTTTGGGCCTTACATTACGGAGCGGCATCGGACGCCGTGGGGCGGGGCGGTGAACTTCGAGGATTGGGGAAGCGATGAAGTGCGGCGGTTCTTCTGCGACAACGCGTTGATGTGGATGCGGGACTATCACATCGATGGTTTGCGGCTGGATGCGGTGCATGAATATTTTGACCGGTCGGCGATTCATTTTATGGAGCAGTTGTCGAGCGAGGTTAAGGAGCTGTCGGCGAAGCTGGGACGGCGGCTGGTGCTGATTGCTGAGAGCGATTTGAACGATCCGCGAGTGGTGAAACCGATTGAGCGTGGCGGTTATGGGATGGATGCGCAGTGGAGCGACGACTTTCATCATGCGCTGTTTACGGTGTTGCAGAGACAGAAAGAAAGGGGATATTACGTTGACTTCGGAACGATGGCGAAGTTGGCGAAGGCATTGTCGAAGACATTTGTGCAGGATGGCACGACGTACTCGCAGTATCGCGGGCGGAGCCACGGTAGATCGGTGGATGATCTTTCGCCGCAGCAGTTTGTCGGATATATCCAAACTCATGACCAGGTGGGGAATCGGGCGCTTGGGGATCGGGTGGAGCAGATTGTCGGGATGGACAGGGCGAAGGTTGCGGCGGGGCTAGTGTTTACGGCGCCGTTTGTTCCGATGATCTTTGAGGGGGAGGAGTTTGCGGCTACGACTCCGTTTCTTTATTTTTCGGACCATGATGATCCGGAGATGGCGCGATCGGTGAGGGAGGGTCGGCGGGGTGAGTTTGCGGCGTTTGGGTGGAACCCGGTGGATATTCCTGATCCGGGGAGTGAAGAGACGTTTCGGCGGTCGAAGCTGAGGTGGGACGAGGTGCATGAGGGGCGGCATGAGGAGATGCTGGAGTGGTATCGCAGGTTGATTGCGCTGCGGCGTGGCTCTCCTTCGTTGAATAACGGAGAGCCTGGGCAGACGAAGGTGCGGTTCGATGAAGAGAGAAGATATCTGGTGATGGAGCGCGGAGCGGTGACGGTGATTTGCAACCTGGGAGACGAGCGGATGGAGTTCGAAAATCCGAAACGTATTCCTTTAGTGATGGCTTCCAGCCCTGACATCAAGGTGACCAGGAGCGCGGTGATGGTTCCTCCGGATAGGCTTGCGATTCTTTCGACCGAAAAGGTGTCGAAGCGGAAGTCTTCGGGGGTTGTGTAGAATTTCCTATCTGCATATTTCCGATTGAAGGAAGTGTCTGTCATGTCCCTGGTTTTTCGCCGTTCGCTCCTTGGTGCGTTTGTTTTCTGGGCTCTGCTGGTTGGAAAGGGTGCGATGGGGCAGACGGCTCTGCCGTCGTTGAGCGAACCGGCGATCTCTCCCGATGGGAAGGAGATTGCGTTTGCGTCGGGTGGCGACATCTGGACTGTGCCTGCGTCGGGCGGTGAGGCGCATCTGCTGGTGACCGATCCGGCGACAGAGTCGCGGCCGATGTATTCGCCGGATGGGACGAAGCTGGCGTTTGTTTCGACGCGCACGGGAGCGGGGAATATCTATGTGTTGACGCTGGCGACGGGCGAGTTGATGCGGTTGACGTACGCGGACCGGCCTGATTCGCTGGATGGTTGGTCGCACGATGGCAAGTGGATCTATTTCACTTCGGCGGTAAATGATATAGCGGGGCAAGGCGATATCTTTCGCGTGAGTTCGGGTGGGGGTACGCCGCTTGAGGTGAGCCATGAACGGTATCTTGGCGAGTTTGAGAGTGCGCCTTCTCCCGATGGGCAGACGGTAGCGCTGGTGGCGAAGGGGATAAGCTTCGCGCAGTGGTGGCGCAATGGGCATGCGCATATCGATGAGACTGAGGTTTGGCTGAAGCCGGTGGCTGAGAGTGGGAAGTACCAGATGCTGCTGAAGGCTGATGCGAAGCATGCGTGGCCGATGTGGTCGGTGGATGGCAAGACGCTGTTCTATATGAGCGATGCGTCAGGTGCGGAGAATATCTGGATGGTGCCGGTGGCTACGCCTGCGTCGGCGAAGGAACTGACCCACTTCAAGGAAGGCCGGGTGTTGTGGCCGAGCATTGGGGATGGTGGGAAGGCGATTGTGTTCGAGCGGAACTTCGCGATCTGGAAGATGGAGACGGCGACGGGTAAGGCAGAGCGCGTGCCGATTGCGCTGCGTGGAGTTCCGGCGTCGCCTGGTGTGACGCATGTGACGGAGACGAGCTTCAACACGATGGCGCTGTCGCCGGATGGGAAGAAGATCGCGGTGATTGCGCATGGAGAGGTGTTTGCTGCTTCCGCGAAGGATGGCGGCGAGGCGCAGCGGTTGACGCATACGCCGACGGCGGAGAGCGATCCGGTGTGGTCGGCGGATTCGATGAAGGTGGTGTATCGGTCCGAGGCGGGGGCTGGTGAGGCGAGCGGGCACAACCTGGTGATGTACGACTTTGCGGCCGGGAAGCAGACGGTGTTGACGCAGCCGGGCAGTGACGATGGTAAGGCGAAGTGGTCTCCGGATGGCAAGAGCGTGGCGTATCTGCGCGACGACAAAGAGCTGCATGTGCTGACGGTGCCAACGCAGGCGGGAGTTGCGGTTGCGGATCGGACGGTGGCGAGCGGGGCGCTGCCGAGGTCGTCGGTGGCGTGGTCGCCTGATAGCCAGTGGGTGGCTTACACGGCAGATGATAGCCGCTCGTTTAGGAATGTGCATGTTGTGCAGGCTGCGGGCGGCGAATCGCATGCGGTGAGTTTTTTGGCGAACGGCGAGATTGGTGATCTGGCGTGGTCGCCGGATGGGAAGTACATTTTGTTCGATACGGCGCAGCGCAGTGAGCAGGCCCAGATTGCGCGTATCGATCTGCTGCCGCATGTGCCGAAGTATCGCGAGGATGAGTTTCGAGAGTTGTTCCGTCCGTCGAAGACGCCGGGTACTCCGTCTACGCCGGCTGTGACGCCACAGGGCGAAGAGAAGCCGGAGGCGCCTGCTGCTGCGGCTGATGCGAAAAAGAAGCCCGAGCCTGTACCGGTGAAGATTGTGTTTGAGGGCATCCACGACCGGCTGACATTTTTGCCGCTGGGATTGAATGTGGAGGCGCCGGTGATCAGCCCGGATGGTAAGACGCTGTTGTTTGCGGCTCGCACGGCAAATCAGCAGAGTCTTTATACGTATAGCCTGGATGAGCTTGCGAAGGAGGCTCCGGTTGCTCGGCAACTGACTTCGACTCCGGGACGGAAGAGCGATTATGTCTTCACGCCGGACAACAAGGATGTGCTTTATCTCGAGAACGGTACGGTGAAGTCGATCACGATCGAGTCGCGGACGCCGAAGACGATCGCGGTGACAGCGGCGATGCAGATCGACTTCGACGTGGAGAAGAAGGTTGTGTTTGAAGAGGCCTGGGAGACGTTGAACCGCAGGTTTTACGATGCGAAGTTCAATGGGCACGATTGGCTGAAGCTGCATGATGAGTGGGCGCCGTACATCGCGGGCGTGAGGACTTCGGATGAACTGCGGCGGGACATCAACCTGCTGATCGGCGAGTTGAACTCGTCGCATTCGGGGATCAATCGGGGAGGTGGTCCGGGAAATGGACCGCAGCCGGTGCAGGTAGGAAATCTTGGATTGCGTTTTGACCGTGAGGCGTATGAGGCGGGCAAAGGGCTGGTGGTGCGTGAGGTGATTGCGTTGGGGCCGGCGGCGATTGAGGGTTCGATCAAGCCGGGTGATCGGCTGGTGAGCGTGAATGGCGAGGTTGTGGGCGCGAAGAATCTCGACAGCCTGCTCGAGGATACGGTGGGTAAGCGCGTAGTGCTCGGCGTTGAGACGGCGGGGAAGGCGCGCGATGCTGTGGTGCGGCCCGTCTCGTCGACTGCTGCTGTAGGGTTGTTGTATCGGCAGTGGGTTGAGGATCGGCGCGCGCTGGTGGATCGCGTGAGCGGCGGCAAGATCGGCTATGTGCACATTGCCGATATGAGCGATGCTTCGCTGCAACAGCTTTATATCGATCTCGATGCGCAGAATGAGGCGAAGCAGGGCGTGGTGGTCGATGTGCGGAACAATAACGGCGGCTATATCAATGGTTATGCGCTGGATGTGTTTACGCGGCAGAACTATCTGACGATGACGCCGCGCGGACAGCCGCCTGTGCCTTCGCGGCAGAGCCTGGGCCAGCGGGCGTTGGGTTTGCCGACGGTATTGGTGACGAACGAGTCGTCGCTTTCGGATGCAGAGGACTTTACGGAGGGATACCGGTCGCTGAAGTTGGGCAAAGTAGTAGGAGAGCCGACTGCGGGCTGGATTATCTTCACAGGTGCGCAACAGTTGATCGATGGGTCGGCGGTGCGGGTACCCGGTGATCGGATACAGGATATGCGCGGGCAGACGATGGAGATGCATCCGCGGCCTGTGGATGTCGAGGTGGAGCGTCCTCTGGGTGAGACGGAGACGGGCACGGATGTTCAGCTGGAGCGCGCCGTGAAGGAATTACTCTCGTCAAGATAATGAGTTGAGGCCGCGACGGTATCATGGTTGGTATCCCATGTGTCTGTTCCCCTGTTCGCTTTAGTTTCGTGCGGTCCAATCCGAAAGTATTGTTTTTCAGCGGAAACTTTTGGGTTACTGAATCGTCTTCCTTAGTGACCGGCGACTTCAGCGGGCTGATCTGAAGCGACCATAACAAAATTTTGGATCAATTTTGAGGGTAGGGACGATGTTGAACGAAGTCGGCGTATTCCGTAGCGCAGTGCTAAGAGCAGGCCTGATGTTGCCGTTGGCGGTGTCGTTTGGCGGTGTCTCGAGACTGATCGCGCAGGCTCCAGCAGCAGCACCGGTCGCGGGACGTCAGAGCGGTACGGTGACAGCAGTTGCTGGAGGCAGCCTTACGCTGAAGACGGATGCGGGGCAGCAGGTGGTGATCAGCGTGGCGGACGGAGCCCGCATTCTGCAAGTTGCACCGGGCAGTACGGATTTGAAGTCGGCGCAGACGATCACACTGACGAATATTGCTGTGGGTGATCGGGTGTTGGTGACCGGGAAGGCTGGTGGCGATGCTGCGGCGTTTGCGGCGTCGCGCGTGATCCTGATGAAGTCGACCGACATCGCGCAGAAACACGAGACGGAGCAGGCGGACTGGCAGAAACGCGGGACCGGCGGCATTGTGAAGGCGGTGAATGCAGGCGGAGGCACTCTGACTGTTTCGGTGGGCGCGAAGGAGGTCGCGGTTAACACGTCCGGTACGACGCAGTTCCGGCGCTATGCTGGCGACTCGGTGAAGTTCGAGGATGCGAAGCCGGGGACGCTGGCTCAGATTCAAACCGGCGACCAGCTTCGGGTGCGTGGCACGAAGTCCGACGATGGGTCGTCGATTCAGGCTGAGGAGATCGTCAGCGGGTCGTTCAAGAATCTGGCGGGGACGATTGCAACGATTGATGCGGCGACCGGGACGATCACCCTGAAGGATCTGGCGACGAAGAAGACGGTGACGGTGATGGTTACGGCGAACTCGAACGTGCGTACGCTGCCACCGGAAGCCGCGGCGAGATTTGCTGCGAGAGCCAAGGGCGGCGCTGCTGGTGCGGCTCCGACGCAAGGAGCGGGCCAGGGGAATGCGCCGGGCGGTGCGGGACCAGGTGGGGCGGGACGATCTGCCGGGGGGGATCTCTCGCAGATGGTGAGCCGTTTGCCCAACAAGACGATTGCCGATCTGAAGGTTGGCGATGCGGTGATGATCGTGGCCTCACAGCCAGATCCAAGCAATTCCACAGTGACGGCGGTGACGTTGTTGTCCGGCGTTGAACCGATTCTGGCTGCGACGCCAAGTGGCGGTCCCGCGATGACGTTGTCCCCCTGGAATATTGGAGGCGGCGAAGGCGCCGAGGGCGGCGGTGGGCAGTAACGCTTTCTACGAACGCAACGATAGATAAATCTTTAGGAGTAGTAATGTCATTTCGCGCCACATTGAAGATTGTTTTACTTTTTTTTATGGCCTGGACGCCTATGATTGCGACTGCCCAGCAGACTGGAGCCACGGTACATGGGTTGGTTGCCGATCCTGAGCAGGCGGTGATTCCGGGGGCGACGGTAACTTTGACTCCGTCGTCGGGCAAGCCGCTGGTTGCGCAGTCGCAAAGCGATGGAACATACGTGCTGCGAGGAGTTGCACCGGGGACCTACTCGATGACGGTGACGATGCAGGGTTTTGCGTCGTTTGTGAAGACGGGCATACGGATTACCGCGGGACAGAACCTGACGCAGGATGCAAAGCTGGCGATTCAGGAGCAGAAGCAAGAGGTGAATGTGACTGCTTCGACGGCGCAGGTAAGCGTGGACGCCGACAGTAACGCGAGTTCAACGATACTCAAAGGCGCGGATCTCGATGCGCTTTCGGATGATCCAGATGAACTTTCGTCGGAGTTGACTGCGCTTGCCGGGCCTGCGGCGGGGCCGAACGGCGGACAGATTTATGTGGATGGTTTTACGGGTGGGCAGCTTCCTCCGAAGTCGTCGATCCGCGAGATTCGCATCAACCAGAATCCTTTTTCCGCGCAATACGACCGTCTGGGTTATGGACGCGTGGAGATATTCACGAAGCCTGGAACGGACAAATTCCATGGCCAGTTCAATCTGCAAGGCATCACCTCTGCGCTGAACTCGGGCAATCCTCTGCTGAATGCTTTCAACTCGCCGGGCCAGACTCCTGAGACGCAGCCGCCGTATCACACGATTTTTGTATTGGGAAATATTACCGGGCCGCTGGCGAAGAATGCTTCGTTTACGCTGTCGGGCTCGCACCGCGCAATTCAGGACAACAACCTGGTGAGCGCGACGGTTCTTAGCGGGGATCCAATTATTGGAGAGCCTTTCACCTGTCCTGCAACAGGTCCAAGCTTCTGTAACTACGCCATAGCGAACCCTGAACCGCAGTCGCGTACCGATATCAATCCGCGCGTCGATCTCGCTCTTGGCGAGAAGAACACGCTGGTGACGCGGTTCCAGTATGTGCAGAACGATCAGAACAATCTTGGGGTTGGCGGTCTATTTCTGCCGAGCACGGGGCAGAACCAGAGCTTCTCCGAGACGACGGTTCAGATGAGTGATACACAGGTCCTGAGCCAGCGCATCATCAATGAGACGCGGTTTGAGTTTCAGCGCGACTCCACGACGCAGACTGCTTTAAGCACTGCGCCGACGGTCACTGTGAATGGCGGCTTTACAGGTGGGGGGTCCAATAATGGCGGTGAGCAGGACCACCAGATCCATCTGGAAGAGCAGAACTATAGCTCGATCCAACTGGCGAAGAACTTCATCCGGTTTGGCGGACGTCTGCGGTCTACGCGCGACGCGAACAGCACGACGGCGGGGGAGAACGGCGAGTTTATTTATAACTGCCTGGAGCAATCGCTGTGCCCTACAGGTTCTACCGCGTCCTATCAGGCAGGTATGCCGAGCCAAGTGCAGCTTGTTCAGGTGCTGCATCCGGTGACCGCGACAGTGTGGGATCTCGGCCTTTATGCGGAGGATGACTGGAAGGCGAAACCGAATCTGTCGATCAGCTATGGTATCCGCTTTGAGACGCAGAACCATCTTTCGGGTAATCATGACTTTGCGCCGCGCGTGTCGCTTCGCTATGGCGTTGGAGCGAAGAACAATCCGAAGACCGTCCTTAACGCTGGCTTCGGCATTTTCTATGACCGTTACATGCTTGCCAACGTGATGAATGTCCTTGAATCCAACGGCTTGAATCAGATACAGACGCAACTTTCGACTATCCCTGCCGGGTGCTCGCCGGAGAATATTGCCGCTTGCACGGGAGGCACTGGAACCGGGGGCAATAAGACGTATTCGCAGGCCCCGAACCTTCGAGCTCCGTATACGCTGCATTACGCTTTCGGCGTGGACCAGCAGCTCTTTCGCGGAGCGACTTTATCGGTGAACTATATTCGCGCCGATGGTGTGCATCAGTTTTACAGCTACAACGCGAACTCGCCGATTGGCGGCAACTCTACGAGCGGCTTCATCTATCCGATACAGCCTGCGCCTGGGAGCTCACCCTTGGTGCAGGATACATACGAGTCCGGCGCTGTCTTCCGGCAGAACCAGCTGATCGCTAATTTGAACATCCGTCCGAGCCGGATCTATTCGATCTCCGGCTACGGCGTGCTGAACTATGCCAAGTCGGATTCGGGTGGGCTCACGTCGTTTCCATCGATCGACCCCTACGATATCGGTAAGGATTTTGGGCGGGCGGTCTTCGACATTCGTTATCGTCTCTTCGTGTTTGGCTCTCTCAACCTGCCGCACGCGATCCTGATCAGCCCGATCGTGATTTTTTCGGCAGGCACACCGTATAACATTACGACCGGTACCGACCAGAATGGCGACGGCCAGTATAACGATCGGCCGGCGGCTGCCTTGTCCACCAACGAGACAGGAGCGAAGACGATCGCAGGTTGCGGAAGCTTCGTCACACCGACACCGGGTACAGCGTATACCCCCGTTCCTATCAACCTCTGCACCGGACCATCGCAGTTCACGACAAACGTCCGTCTAACCAAAACCTTTGGCTTTGGGCCCCCGACAGGGCCTCCGGCTCGGCCAGATGGCGGTGGCGGTAACAACCGCGGTCCTGGCCCTGGTGGCGTAGGCGGTCCCGGTGGTGCACGTGGCGGTGGCGGTGGTAATCCGGGTGGTGGACGTGGGGGTTTCGGCGGCGCTGGCAGCACTGGCAGGCGTTATAACCTTGCGCTCGGCGTCCAGGTGTTGAATTTGTTCAATAATCAGGATGTCTCAACGCCGATTGGGACATTGACATCGAAGCAGTTTGGTCAGTCGACCCAGCTCGCAGGTATGCCGTTTACCAGTAACTCTGCGTTGCGACGGGTTACGTTGCAGATGGGGTTCACTTTTTAACCAAAGATTCTGACGAAAGGCGCAGCCGGCTGATTCCGGTTGCGCCTTTTCTGTTTGAGATGATTTGGCTCGTCATGGGCCCGGGTTGAAGTTCTTCTTCAGGGTCTGCCAGCAGGTGTAGTACTCGTGCTGGCGGGCTGCGGTGTCCATGGCAAACTTGGTGGGACGGCAGACGAAGCGTGTTTCAAACATGAAGGCCAGTGTGCCGTCGAGCTTGACTGGCTTGAGCTCGGCGGCGCTGGCACGGGCGAAGGTCTCGGCGTCGGGGCCGTGGCCGCTCATGCAGTTGTGGAGGCTGGCTCCGCCGGGGACGAAGCCTTCGGCTTTGGCGTCGTATTCGCCGTGGACGAGGCCCATGAATTCGTTCATGAAGTTGCGGTGGAACCATGGTGGGCGGAAGGTGTGTTCAGCGACGATCCAGCGCGGCGGGAAGATGGCGAAGTCGACGTTGGCAGTGCCGGGAATCTCACTGGGCGACGTGAGGACTGTGTAGATGGATGGGTCGGGGTGGTCGAAGCTGACGGTGTTGATGCAGTTGAAACGGGCGAGGTCGTACTTGCAAGGGGCGTAGTTGCCGTGCCACGCAACGACGTCAAGCGGGGAGTGGTCGAAGTCTGTGGCCCAGAGGTTGCCCTGGAATTTGGCGACGACCTGGAAGGTACCGTTGTCGCGGTCGTCGTAAGCGGCGTGAGGGGTGAGGAAATCGCGGCTGTTGGCGAGGCCGTTTGCGCCGATCGCACCGAGTTCTGGCAGGCGGAAGCTGGCTCCATAGTTTTCGAGGAGGTAGCCTCGTGCCTGAGGCTCAAGGAGCTCGACGCGGAACTTGATGCCACGGGGGACGAGGGCGATTTCGCCGGGCGTAAGGTGGAGGATGCCAAGTTCGGTGTGCAGCTTGAGACGGCCGAGCTGGGGGACGAAGAGCAGTTCGCCGTCGGCGGAATAAAAGAAGCGGTCGGTCATGCTTTTGGTTGCCGCGTAGATGTGGATGGCGGCGCCGGAGTGCATGGAGAGGTTGCCGTTGCCGGCGAGGGTGGTGAGGCCATCGACGAAATCAGTGGGTTTGGTTGGCAGCGGGAGCGGATCCCAGCGGAGTTGACTGGGTGTGGTTTCGACTTCGTCGAATGGGCTGGAGCGGACCATGCCGTTGGCGATGCGCTCGTAGGGCTTGTGCATGACGGAGGGGCGGATGCGGTAGGTCCAGGTGCGCCGGTTGAGCAGGCGCGGGGCGGTGAAGGGGCTGCCGCTTAGTTGCTCGGTGTAGAGGCCGAGCGGGGCCTTCTGGGGAGCGTTCTGGCCTACGGGTAGGCCGCCTGGATGGGCCTCGGTGGCGAACTCGTTGCCGAAGCCGGTGAAGTACTGAAGATCGGGCATGATGGTCCTCTTTGGCGAAGGTGCGTGTGCGTTGACGAAGTTTACCTGACGAGCGAAGGGCACTTCGCAGGAACCACCGTAGCTTAACCGAAAAGAGGCGTCTTGTGCTTGCGGGCTTATTGGCGGTTGAGGGAAGCGTCCGCGGCGGATCGCGGTGATAGCTTGGCAGGGACGTCGCTCGCGGAGCCCGCCGAGGCAATGACCACGGTTTTGGCGTTGAGGAACTCGCGCATTCCTGCGGCTGAGAGTTCGCGTCCATATCCAGAGCGTTTGATGCCGCCGAAGGGGAGACGTGGATCGCTGGCTACCATGGCGTTGAGAAAGACGCCACCGCATTGCAGCCCGGAGACGAGGAGCTGCTGCTCGGCAGGGTCGCGTGTCCAGGCGGAGGCGGCGAGGCCGAAGGGTGTGTCGTTGGCGATCTCGATGGCCTCGTGGACGTCCTCGACGTGGAAGAGCATGGCGACGGGGCCGAAGAGCTCTTCGCGATAGACGGTTGAGGTGCGCGGAATCCCGGTAATGACAGTGGGTTCGAAGTAGTTGCCCTCGCCTACCATGCGCTCGCCACCGGTGAGGATACGTGCGCCGGCGTGCGTTGCTGCTTTGATCTGGGCTTCGAGTTGTTCCACCATGCGTACTGTCGCGAGCGGGCCGATCTCGGTTTCCTGCTTCATGGGGTCGCCGACGCGCACGGCTTCCATGCCTGCGACGAAACGCGATTCGAAGGCGTCGTAGATCTCGTCGGCGATGAGAAAGCGTTTGGCGGCGATGCAGGATTGGCCGCTGTTGACGCAGCGCGCGCGCACGGCAGTTTCGACGGCGAGGTCGAGATCGGCGGAGGGCATCACGATAAACGGATCGCTGCCGCCAAGCTCGAGGACGGATTTTTTGATGAGCCAGCCAGCCTGAGCTGCGATGGCGCGGCCGGCGGCCTCGCTGCCTGTGACGGTGACTGCGGCAATCCGCTCGTCGGCGAGGACGGTTTCGACTTGATGGACCTCAAGCAGCAGCGCCTGAAAGGTGCCGCGGGGAAAGCCGGCGCGGCGAACCAGGGATTCGATTGCGAGGGCGCACTGCGGGACGTTCGGTGCGTGTTTCAACAGGGCGACGTTGCCTGCCATCAAGGCAGGTGCGAGAAAGCGGAAGACCTGCCAGAAAGGGAAGTTCCACGGCATTACGGCGAGCACAATGCCGAGCGGATCCCAACGCACGAAGCTGTAGTTCTGGCCGATGGGGATCGACTCCGAGGCCAGGATGCGTGCTGCGTTGTCGGCGTAGTAGCGGCATGCGTCGGCGCACTTCTGGATTTCGAAGCGAGAGGCTTCGAGAGGCTTTCCCATCTCGAGCGTGATCAGGGTGGCGAGGTCATCGGTCTCGTGTTCCAGAATTGCGGCGAGCTTGCGCATGCACAGGGCGCGATGTTCGAGCGGGACATTGGCATAGGAACGGAAGGCGTCGTCGGCGAGCGCGACCTTTTGACGTGCGTCTTCGTCGGTGAGGGGGTCGAAGCGGCGAAGCAGCTTGTTTGTTACAGGATTGATTGATTCGATAGCCATATCTCAGCGTGTGTGGCTCCCTACTCCGATGCTAACTTAGCGAGCGCTTGTGCGAGCACCTGAGTACCCGTGGCGATATCTGTTGGCGAGGCATATTCGTCGGGACGGTGGCTGACACCGTTGCGGCAGGGAATGAAGATCATGGCGACGGGAGCGATTTGGGCCATGAAGAGTGAGTCGTGGTAGGCGCGGCTGACCATCTTTTTGTACGTGATTCCGTTTTCTTTGCTGATATCTTCCAGAAGTTCGATGGTGTGAGGCGATGATTGCGCCGGAGCGTCGGCGTTGATCAGCTCTTCGGTGATGGTGAGTTTGCGGCGTTGGCGGAGTTCTTCGCAGTCGCGGCGAACGGCCTGCATGACGGTTTCGCGGCGGTTGGGATCGGTGTCGCGGATGTCGAGTTGCAGGACGACGCGGCTGGGAACGCTGTTGACTGCGCCGGGGTGAACGTCGCAGGTGCCGACTGTGGCGACGGTGTCGATCGCTCCGGTGGCGAGGGCGTGTTTTTCGATGGAGAGGATGAGTTCGGCGGCGGCGCAGAGGGCGTCTTTGCGGGCAGGCATCAGGAGCGCTCCGGCGTGGCCGCCGAGGCCGGTGATGGTGAAGCGATAACTCGCAGGAGCGGCGATGCTGGTGACGATGCCGAGTGGGATTCCTTCGCGTTCGAGGAGAGGGCCCTGCTCGATATGGAGCTCGATCCATGCGTAGTAGTGGTTGGGCGGCAGACGGACTGATGAGAGTGAGCCGGTAAAGCCTGCGGCAGTGCGGACGATGCTGAGTCGAGTTTCGTCTTTGTCCTGCAGGGAGTCGGCGCGTGTGGGATCAAGTGTTCCGGACATCAGGCGGCTGCCTAAACATCCGATGCCAAAGCGCGTTGGCTCTTCCGAGGTGAACATGACCAACTCGATGGAGCGGCGGGGGCGCAGGCCACTGCGTTTCAGCGCGCGGATTGCTTCGAGGCCGCCGAGGACGCCGACTGTGCCGTCGTACATGCCGGCGTGGGGGATGGCATCGGTGTGGGAGCCGGTGGCTACGGCAGGCAGCGTGGGATCGGAGCCGATCCAGCGGATGAAGATGTTGCCTACGGCGTCGTCGCGAACTTCGAGGCCTTCTGCTATGGCTAAGTCTTTTAACCATGCGCGGGCGCGGAGATCGTCGGTGGAGAAGACGATGCGGGTGACTGTGGTGCCGTTGGTTACGGGCTCAGCGCTGGTGAGTGTCGCGAGGGTCTGGAGTTCGTTGAGGAGACGCCCTGCGTCGATCTGAATCTGCATTGTTTACAACTCCTGCCTTCGTGTCGACTTTCAGTGCGGATGTTATGCCAGAGGGTGCCTGTTCCAGTCTTTGTAGATGAGATATTTTGCGGGGCGTTTGCCGATTGCGGCGAACCATTGCGGGCAGTAGGGGCCCATCCAGATGAAGTCTCCCGCTGTGACTGGATACCAGCGATCGCCGAGACGATAGATGCCGCCGCCTTCGAGCATGAGCAGGCCGTGCTCCATGACGTGCACTTCAACCATGCTGAGCGCGGCGCCGGGTTGATACGTCATGGTGTTGACGGCGAAGTCGAAGGATGGAGAGCCGGGCAACAGGCTGCGGACTTGCAGGTCGGGGTCGTCATTGAGCGGGATGGAGAGTATCTTGTCTTCGTGGCCTACAAGGACTTCCGGCGCTGGTGCGGATGCAAGCGGCTCGTAGGGTTTTTCGATGACTGCAAGCCGCGCGGCCTGTTGCGCCGTGACGGTGTGGGTTGTGTCTTCGGGGATGTGCGCGAAGCTGCCGGAGATTAATGTGTGAAATGTTGTTTCTGTTGCGAGGTCGATTGCGCCTTCAAGCGTATAGATAAAGCGTTGATTGGAGGTTGAGCCGAGGCTGCCACCCGCATCGAGCTCTGCGGTGTACTGTGTAAAGGCCGCGCCTCCAGCGGGTGAGATGTGCACGATGGCGGCAGCGCGTTCCATGCCCGGCAAGACGGTTCGGATGAAGGTATCCGGTGTGTGCACGAGGTGATCGCGCTGATTGGTGCTGCGAGTGTGTCCAAGCTTATGCATGGCCGTCCTTGAGGTTCGCCCTATCATCGCGCAACTGGGCAAGGAACTCCATTGCTGTTGCGAGTGCGGCCTCGACATCCTCGGGCAAGACGTTCTCGTCGGGATGATGGCTTAGGCCGCCTGGGCTGCGGAGAAACAACATGACCGAAGGGACGAGTGGAGCTAGAATCATCGCGTCGTGGCCGGCTCCGCTGGTCATATTGCGAGCGGAAAAGCCTGCGCGGGTTGCGGCTTTGTGCAGCGAGCTGACCAGGTGTGGATCCAACCGGACAACAGTGTGCTCAAGCTGGAGCTGTATCGCGACTTTTACCCCGCGACGTGCAGCGGCATCTTCAGCAAGTTTAGTCATCGCGTCAACAGCGGCTTTACGAATGTCGTCGTTAGCGTGACGAACATCAAATGAGGCTGTGACGCGTCCCGGTATGACGTTTGCGGCTCCGGGCAAGACTTCCATTTTGCCGACGGTGGCGACGAGACCCTCCTGAGCGCTGGCGTACTCTTCGAGCGCGACGATCCAGTCGGCTGCAGCGACAATTGCATCGTGCCGCAGGGACATCGGAGTTGTACCAGCATGATTGGAGTGGCCGGTGAAGGTGAGTTCCATGCGAGTCTGGCCGACGAGTGCTTCGACAACTCCGAGAGGAATGTTCTCGCGCTCCAGGATGGGACCTTGTTCGATGTGAAACTCGAGGTAAGCGAAGGCATTGTCAGACAGAACTGCTGCGGGAAGCTGCGTGGGATCGAGGCCATAGTCTTGAATCGCCTGGCGCATGGTGATTCCGTTCCGGTCGGAGCGGTTCAGGGCATCCTCGCCCAGCTTGCCTGTGAAGGCGAGGCTGCCGAGGAAGGGTTTGGCGTAGCGCACGCCCTCCTCTTCCGAGAAGGCGAGGACCTCGATGCCGAAGGGGAGGCGTTTGCCTTGAAGTTCCTCAATTACGGCGAGTCCGAGAACAATGCCGAGGATACCGTCGAAGGCTCCGGCGTTGGGTACGGTATCGAGATGCGAGCCGATGAGGAAGCGCGGCGCCGTCGGGTCGATGCCGGCCCAGAGCCCGCGCATATTGCCGATGGCATCGACGTGAACTGTCATGCCTAAGTCTTCCATCCATCCGCGCACGAGTGCGTGGACGTCGTGCATTGGGGGCGTGAGGAAGAGGCGTGTCGTCTCTCCGGGAACCTGAGTGAATGCAGCGATCTCCCGGCAACGGGCGATGATATGGGCGGCGCGATCTGTATATGTAGCTGTCATGGTTACCTATTTTGCGTGGTTTGGGGTTTGCGGCGGATACGTGCTTCGATCAAGCCTTGGGGCTCATCGGTGGGGATGAAGATTTCGTTGGGGTTGTCTTGCCCGAACCGTGAGAGATCGACAAGGATGCAGTGTTTGTTCGGCATGGTTAGCTCGATCTCGTCGATCTCTGGGATCTCTTTGAGAGCGCTCTCGGCCATTGCGTAGAGTGTCTGCTGCACGGATTTGCTGTCGTGGCCGGCAAAGGTGCGGAGCATCGCCTCGCGGAGTTTGATGCGTATGCAGTCGAAAGGAAGGTTCGATGAGACGTATCGCCAGTTCGCGCTGACTGCTGTGCCGAAGAGGCGGTCTTTTGTTTCGGGAAGCGTGGTGAGGGAGTCCTTGATGTAGCCTTCAAAGCCGGAGTTTGCGGTCTTGAGGATCACCAGATTATCGAGACCGGAAAGGATATGGAACGATCCGTTCTGCGCGCGCTCTACGGTTGTGATTTGAAGTTCGTTGCTGCCGCGCATGAAGGCGCTGGGATGTGGGTTGCCATCGACTGTGAGACGTTTCCAGAGTGTGCTCTCGACGCGCACGGAGACTGATTCGACCTGAGGGTTGCGGCTGAGGAAAAAGTCCACAAGCTCCTTGGCGAAGTTTTCCATCATTATCGATTTAGAGTTGCGCGCGATGGAATAAACGGTGTTCTTCATCGTGTCGGTTGGCAGAATTTTGCTGTTGTCGCCGAGGAGATGTGCGGAGTCGAAGTCGCCTTTCAGGAGTACCTGCACGGTCCATTCGCGCAGATCGTGGCCGCCATCATTGCGCATTACCTTCATCAGGCGAACGCGGGATTTCCCGTAGCGGTTCTCGGCAAGCTCAATCATCGGTTCAGCTTCCTCGGTACGTCGTGTAGCCGTTGGCGGTCAGGAGCAGCGGGATGTGGTAATGCTGCTCTCCTTCTGACACTATAAAAACAACCTCCACATAAGGGTAAAGCCCTTTGAGGTTGTTCTGCTTGTAGTAGGCAGAGGTTTCGAAGTGGATGCGATAGGTCCCCGGTTGCAGCGCCCGTGTGTCCGGCAGCAGGTTTTTGCAGCGGCCATCTGGATCAGTAATCGCATGGTTGATGGTGGACCAGGCTTCGTTCGTCAGGACGGCAAGAGTGACGGGAACTTGCGCGGCAGGACGGCCGAGTGAGGTGTCGAGAATGTGAGTTGAGATGCCCATGGTTACTCTGACTCCAACCAGCGGTGAAGGCGAATTTGGGTGATCTGACGTTGTTGTTCGGCGGCTTCGCAGAGTTCTGTTGCCGCGTCGTTTTTCATTCGGTCTTCAAGGGTGATGAGCATCTCGGCTGGCGTCTTTCCTGTAGCACAGACGATGAAGATGCGACCGAATTTCTCTTCGTAACGGCGGTTGGCGTCTGCGAGCGCAAGTTTGGTTGCATCGTCCTGCGAGAGGACTGCGCGCTGCTCCTGTGCGGACCAACGCAGTGATTCTTCCGTTGCGTATTTCTGCGCGTGGCTTTGTCCGATGCGCGGATGACTGTCGAATGCTTCTTGCCAGTGTTCGAGAGGCAGGGAACGCCAGACTGAGATGGAGGCTTCGAGCAATGCGGACTCGTCTGCGATTGGCCTTCGTGCGGCAAGTGCAGCGGCCCATGCACGTGAACCGCAACAGGGAAGCGCCTCGCGAGCAGCGGCGGCGGGATCGAGCGAGTTCCATCGTGCGAGTACTTTATTCATCCTCGTTCTGCCTACTATAGCTTGATCTCACGTCCGGACGGGGTCGCGGCGAAGGTGCCTTCGCGATAGACCGTCTGTCCGCGAAGGTAGGTGGCTTTGACTACTCCGCGTAACGTCTCGTTCAGGTAGGGCGAGATTGCGTGACGATAGTGCAGCTTGTCAGTGGTGACGCGAAACTCAGCCTCGGTATCGAAGACGACGAAGTTCGCTTCGCGTCCGGGTGAGAGTGCTCCCGTTCGATGGCCTAATCCGGCAAGCGCTGCTGGTGCGCTGCTCATCCAGCGAACCATGTCGTTGAGAGTGAAGCCGCGACGGCTGCACTCGGTGTGGATGATGGAAGGAGCGAGTGAGATGCTGGCGATTCCGCCCCATGCGAGATCGAAGCGGCCTGAATCTTCTCGTTTCATGGGGGGAGGACAGGGGGAGTGATCTGTGACGATCAGATCGATAGTTCCGTCGTGCAGGCCCCGCCAGAGTTGTTGCTGGTTTTCTTGGCTACGAATTGGAGGCGCGCATTTCAGCAGAGTCGATCCATCTGCGATATCTTCGGCGGCGAAGTGGAGATAGTGTGGGCAGGTTTCGACTGAAACCGGCAAGCCGTCTGCTCGCGCGGAGCGGAGTTCCTCTAAAGCTAACGCGGTGGAGAGATGCACGATATGGAGACGGAAGCGGTACTTGCGGCAGAGACGGATCATCAGGCGGATGGCTTCGAGCTCGGCCTGATCGGGGCGCGATGCGAGGTAGGTTGCGTAGCTTCGCCAATCGGCGTCACGCAGGGTTTCGGTTGCTGCGTCGATCGGCCCGGCTAGCTCGGCGTGAACGAGCAAGGGGAGGCCTGATTCGGCGATCGCGGGAAGGGCGGCCTCGAGTTGTTGCTGATCGACCATGGTGAAGCCGTTGCAGCCTGGGTAGATGAGGAAGCATTTGAAGCCGAGGACGCCGGCTCGTGCGAGGGGCAGGATGTGTCGTTGGTTGTCCGCAACTGCTCCGCCCCAGGGGGCCCAGTCGATGAAGCACTCTCCCTTCGCGGAGGACCGCTTTTCTTCGAGGGCTGCGACGGTGGTTGTCTCGGGCAGACAGTTCAGCGGCATGTCGACGAGCGTGGTGTAGCCGCCTGCCGCGGCGGCTTTTGTTGCGGTGCGGAAGCCCTCCCATTCTGTGCGCCCGGGTTGATTGATGTGGACGTGCGTGTCTACGAGTCCTGGAAGAAGTGCATCGTTACCGCAGTCGTGAACGATGGCGTCGGATGGAATCTCCGAGGTGTGGCAAATGGCGCGTATTGTTTCTTCTTCGACGAGAAGCGCGCCCGGTTGCGTGTCTTGCGGGGTGACGATCCGATTTGAGAGGAAGGCATGTGCCATAATTTGATTATTCCGTGACTCTCGCCGCGCAATGCGTGCAATAAGGATACCGAGCCAGATGCAAGGCAACCCAGTTTTTATGGAAAAAGCGATCGCGCTGGCGACGGAGAACGTCACGTCCGGGCGCGGTGGGCCGTTTGCCGCGGTGATTGTGCGCGGCGGGGAGATTGTCGGGAGCGGCGCCAATCAGGTTACGGCTATCAATGATCCCACCGCACATGGCGAGATTGTGGCGATTCGCAACGCTTGCGCAGCGCTGGGAACATTTCAACTGCATGGCTGCCAGATCTATACGAGTTGTGAGCCGTGTCCGATGTGCCTGGCTGCTATTTACTGGGCGCGATGCGATGCGATCTTCTATGGAAATCGTGCCGCCGATGCGGCGGCGGCGGGATTTGATGACGCCTTTCTGTACGAAGAACTGAAGCGGCCCATTGGTCAGCGCAAAATTCCTGCAGTTAATCTACTGCCTGAGAAGGCAATCTCGAGCTTTAATGCATGGCGCGCTCAGGCCGGCAGAATCGACTATTAAAAATTATGGCGACAAAGCAAAAGAAGCAGGTTGCAGGTGGGAAGGCGAAGACTGGTTCCATGGCAAAGGTTGCGGTGCTTGGATTTGGAACGGTGGGTAGTTCAGTGGCGCGTGTGCTCGCAGCATCCCGGTTTCCGGGAATCGAGCTGACGCATATTTTCAATCGGAATGTTGAGCGGAAGCGGAATTCTTCTGCTGCAAAGACGGTTCCACAATCGGTCGTATGGACCGACAACATCGATGTCATTCTGCGCTCCAATGTCGATATCGTCATCGAGCTGATGGGCGGTTTGAATCCTGTTGAAGGCTGGATTCGTAAGGCGTTGACTGCGGGCAAGTCGGTGGTGACGGCAAATAAGCAGCTTATCGCATATCGCGGCTCAAGCCTTGCGAAGCTTGCGGCGCAACACAATGCGCACCTTGTGCATGGCGCGGCGGTCGCGGGCGGCGTGCCGGTGATTCCGGGCATGTTGCAGGGGCTTTGCGGCGATCAGGTGACTAAGCTTAGCGGAATCGTGAACGGCACTTGCAACTACATTCTTAGCCGCATGGAGGCAGGAGCCGACTACGCGACCGTGTTGGCCGATGCGCAGCAGCTTGGTTATGCGGAGTCTGACCCTTCGGCAGATGTCGACGGCTTCGATGCCCGCGCCAAACTTTGCATTCTGTCTCGCATTGCTATGCATGCTGAACTTGATCCGGATGGGGTGGCTACGCAGACCATCTCGACGATCGAGGCGATTGATTTTTCGTATGCGAAGGAGCTGAACTGCACGATTCGGCAGGTCTCCCGCGCGGAGCTTGACGGCAAGCTGGTGCATGCGCGGGTTGCGCCGATGCTGGTTCCGCTGGCTTCGCCGATGGCGTGGTCGCATGGTACGCAAAACATGGTTGTCGTCGGCGGAAGGTTTGGGGGCGATGTCGTCTTCTCCGGTCACGGTGCTGGTGGAGAGCCGACGGCGGTCGCGGTAGTCTCGGACCTGCTGGCCGTCGCCCAGGGATGCGAGACTGTGGCACTCCCAATCCGGAGACGACAGGTGACGGGGGATTTTCTGGCGCCGCACTATCTTCGCTTTGTCGTTGATGATAAACCTGGAATTGTCTTTGCTATCTCTGGGGCGCTGTCCAAAGTTGGAGCTAACATCGATTCGCTATTGCAACGTCGCGGCTATCCGAAGCACAGATTGCCGTTCGTAATAACGACGGAGCCATGTTTAACCTCGACGATTGAGCGCGCGCTTGCGTCGATTGCACGGATGGACTGCATGTTGGAGCGACCACTCTGTCTGCAGATGCTTGAAATTGAAGACAAGGCGGAGTAGGGAGCATGCAGATTCGAAAGGCCCTTGCAGTTGCGGTTCAGTGTTTCCTGCTGGCTGGCGTTATTTTTACCGGTTCCGGGGTTGCACAAGATCCGACGCCAGTCGTCGTTGTGCCGAATCCGCCGAATACTCCGGCCCAACAGGCGAAACATTACGTTATCCTGATTTCGCTCGATGGTTTTCGGTACGACTATCCAAGAAAATATGGAGCGCCGAACCTGCTGCGGCTTGGAATGAAAGGCGCGAGCGCTCCCGAGGGCATGTTGCCTTCTTTTCCGTCGCTTACGTTTCCCAATCATCTCAGCATCGTCACGGGGCTATATCCGGAGCACCACGGAATCGTTGCCAATAGTTTTTGGGATCCGGCACGCGACGAGACTTATGTTTATACGCAGCCGAAGTCCAACAGTGATGGAAGCTGGTACGGTGGTACGCCGCTCTGGGTGCTGGCTGAAGAGCAGGGGATGCGGTCGGCGTGTCTGTTCTGGCCTGGCTCCGAGGCGGAGATTCAAGGAAAACGACCCTCTTACTATCTGCACTATGACGACAAACTGGATGATGAAAAGCGTGTCGATCAGGTTGTTGCGTGGCTGAAGCTTCCTCCTGTGCTTCGCCCGCACTTCATTACGCTCTACTACTCGAACGTAGATCATGCGGGGCACGGCTATGGGCCGGACTCGGACGAGGTGAGGGCGGCCGTTCATCATCTCGACATCATGGTCGGCGATCTTCAGACAAAAGTTGCTGCACTGCATCTTCCGGTCGATGTCATTGTTCTTGCCGACCATGGCATGGTGACATTGCAGAGCACTCCGGTGACGCTCTCCGATTTCGCCGACCTCAGCGAGTTTCGTGTGGAGGGCTCACTGCTCTATGCGAAGCCGGATGCAGATGTCCAGGAGGTCTATGAGGAGTTCCTTTCTCATCCGGATCCGCGATTCAAGGTCTATCGCCGCGCGGACGTACCGGCGTCGCTTCATTTCGACGCAAATGCGCGCGAAGGGGACCCGGTGATCTTGCCGACTGGTCCGTTTACGATCCGTGCGCAACCTTCTTCCAGGGGCGAGCCCTCGAACAACAAGCCTCATGGAGGTCACGGTTTTAACCCGCGCACAATGCCGGAGATGAAGGCGATCTTTTTTGCCGCGGGGCCTGATATTCGTCACAACGTCCAATTGAAGCCGTTTGAGAATGTGAATGTCTATCCGTTCATCGCGGAGATATTGGGGCTCACGGCGCCGGAGGTTGATGGATCGCTCGATGTCCTGCGTCCTGCATTGAAAGCGCAGCACAACAAACGATAACCCCTGCAGGCTAACAGAGAAAAGCGGCGAACCTGTTTGGGGTTCGCCGCCTTTTTTCCGGTGTTGCTCTTAGTACTTCGGCATCGATGGGTCGATTTTGTCGGCCCAAGCCAGAATGCCGCCGGTGAGATTTGAGACATTCGTAAATCCAGCCTGCTTCAAGATCAGCGCGGCCTTCTGGCTGCGTGCGCCAGAACGGCAGTGAACGATGACCTCGTCGTTTTTGTGGGCTGCGAGTTCGGAGATGCGGCTCTCGACGGAGCCTACGGGTATCTGGGGAGCGCCGAGATTCGCGATGAGGTACTCGTGCGGCTCGCGCACATCGAGGACGAAGATGTCTTCTTTGTTGTCGAGCTTGCGCTTAAGTTCTTCAACCGTGATTTGTGGGATACCGTCAACGACCGGATGATCGCCGACTGCCTTGTCGCGGGCGACTTCGAGCGGGCCAACCTCGCTCGGAGGCGCGATGCCGCAGAACTGGTTGTAGTCGATCAGCTCGGTGACGGTGGGATTGGGGCCGCAGACCGGGCACTCGGGATTCTTGCGCAGCTTCAGTGTGCGAAAGCTCATGCCCAGCGCGTCGACCAACAGCAGACGGCCAATCAGGGGCTCACCGATGCCTAGGATCAGCTTGATGGTCTCGGTTGCCTGAATCACGCCGACGAGGCCGGGCAGGATTCCGAGCACGCCACCTTCGGCGCAGGAGGGAACCAATCCCGGCGGTGGCGGCTCGGGATAGAGGCAGCGATAGCAGGGGCCTTCCTCGGTGCCGAAGACGCTTGCCTGGCCTTCGAAGCGGAAGATCGAGCCGTAGGCATTTGGCTTTCCGAGCAGGACGCAGGCGTCGTTGACGAGGTAACGGGTCTGGAAGTTGTCCGTGCCGTCGGCGATGACGTCGTAGTCCTTGAAGATCTCCATCGCGTTCGCACTAGTGAGCATCACGTTATGCTTCACGACGTTGAGAAACGGGTTGAGGCCTTTGAGCATGATCTCCGCAGAATCGACCTTGAGCTTGCCGACGGTTGCGGTGGAGTGGATGATCTGTCGCTGCAGGTTGCTGGCGTCGACCGTGTCGAAGTCAACGAGGCCGATTGTGCCGACTCCAGCTGCTGCGAGGTACATGGCAAGCGGCGCACCCAGGCCGCCCGTGCCGACGCACAGCACTCTGGCTGCTTTGAGTTTCTGCTGGCCCTCCATGCCGACCTCCGGCAGGATCAGGTGGCGGGAGTAGCGGGCGATCTCTTCGTTGGAAAGCTTTGGCCGTTGCACGGCTTCTTCGATCACTGTGTGCATGGTTTAATTCTAGATGTTTTCGGGGTCGAAAGGCTCATTTTGAGGCTTCGACCCATTCGCAAGGTGAGATTTTAGGAGTTTTATTGTCCGAATTCAGGGAAATCGGTCCAGCCCTCAGGTTTTAGCTCGGGGTGTGTCTTGTAAAGAGGTTCCATCATCCTGAAGATGAGTTCAATAGAGGACATTCCCGACCTGCTGGAGATAGTTTTTAGTCTCCTCTTCGCTGCACCGTTCGCGAACCAAGGCCGCCGAGTCATCTAGCAGCCGGTATGCCTCGCGGATGGCGATATTTACCTTGGCTGCGACTTCGGGATTCTCAATCATCGAGTCCCACCTGCGATTGAGGGAATGATCGTGAGCTCGTCGGTGTCTTTGACTGCGGTCTCCTGCTTGCTCTCGAGGTAACGAATGTCGTCGTCGTTCAGGTAAACATTCACGAACGAACGCAACTTGCCGTCTGGAGTGAATAGATGCTGCTTTAGGTCCGGGTAGTTGATCGTGAGCTGCTGAAACACGGCGTCGACGGTTGCGCCGGAGATGCTTACGGTCTCAAGTCCGCCCGTGTACGAGCGCAGCGGCGTGGGAATGTGAATCTTCATGCCTGACCTTTCTGGTTGAACATTACTGGTTCAGCGACGTGGTTGGCGATATCGATCTCGATGGGCTCGTCCTCAAATCTCTTGTTGTCTTCTTCCGTTCCAGCGAGCAGAAATGAGTTTGTTGTCGCGGCCTTGCCTTGTTCGACGCTGGTGATGATGTAAGAGCAGCCCAGCCAATGGGCCTCGGCAAAGTCGGTCTTCGACCACTGCGCGGGATGGTCCGGGTGCGAGTGGTAGAAGCCAACGATGTCCAACCCCAGGGCACGTGCCTGCCGCTGAATTTTCACCAGCTCTTGCGGAGCGATGTTGTAGCGGTTGTGTGCGGAGTCGGTGCGAGTGTTGCCGGCGCGAACGATCTGACGTACGTCGTTCGTGGCCTCTGCTCCATCACCGGAGCTCGCGAAGTTCTTGCCGAGCAGTACACCGCAGCACTCGTGCGGGTATGTCTCTTCGCCATGCTTTCGCAGGGCTTCGTAGTCGGCAAATTGAATGCGGAGCATGGCTAATCCTCCGACCAGAAGCGTTCTGTCATGTATTTGTCGGCGCCGTCGCACAGGATGGTGACGATTACGGCTTCGCGTCCCTTCGCTGCTTCTTCTTCGGCCACTTGCAATGCTGCTGCAGTCGCCGCTGCGGCGGAGACGCCTACCAACACGCCAAGATTGCGGCCCATATACTTCGCCATGGCATACGCGCGTTCGGTCGCCATCTCCATATTCCGGTCGGCGAGGTTAGGATCGTAGATCTTCGGGACGATGGCGGTTGCCATATGCTTCAAACCTTCGAGCCCGTTGAACGGCGAGTCCGGCTGCATGGAGATGCATTGGATATTGGGGTTCAACTCCTTGAGGCGGCGTGTGGTGCCCATGAAAGTTCCCGTGGTGCCCAGGGCTGCGACGAAGTGCGTGATCTGCCCCTCGGTCTGCTCCCAGATCTCATTGCCGGTTGTACGGTAGTGTGCGCGCCAGTTTTCGTCGTTGGAGTATTGGTCAGCGTAGAAGTAGCGGTCCGGTTCAGCGGCAATCAACTCGCGCGCCTTACGAATCGCTCCGTCTGAGCCATCGGCAGGGTTCGTCCAGACGACCTCCGCGCCATAGGCTTTCAGATATCGCTTGCGTGCTTCGGAGACGTTCGACGGCATGCACAATGTGACTGGAAAGCCCATCGCCGCGCCCAACATGGCATAGGCGATGCCGGTATTGCCGCTAGTTGCATCCAGCAAGCCACGGCTGCTATTGAGCAAACCACGGCGTTGCGCGTCGGTCACAATGGACGAGGCAGCGCGGTCTTTCACGGAACCACCGGGGTTGGTCCACTCTGCTTTACCGAGAATCTGGACTCCGGGGAGATGTGCGGTCAGCGCGTCCAACCGCACAAGCGGAGTGTGACCGATACGTTCGAGGATGCTGGTTCCAAGCGTTTTGACGGATGTGATCATGCAGCTTCGGTCTTCCCTCGTCTCGTTTCGCGCCCACCCGGATTGATCGACATCAGTGAATGTGCGACAGTTAATCAAGTCTAACGTATCGCTCTTATGGCAAAGAAAACTCCGCGACACACTTTCAACGATGTTCTCGCCATCCTTGGCGGTCAGAGATTCGATGTTGCTCCCGTACAGGACGGTGCAAAGCGCATCGCAAATGCCGTTCAGGTAAGGAAATACGGCTGTGCGGCGGATATTGCCGCTGCTCCCGATGGCACGGTCGAGATTCTCGCTCGACCCGGCTGGCTGCTGAACGGCGAGATTGCGCGCCTGCTGGATCGCGGCTACCAGAAGTTCCTCAAGACCGGCAAGCTGGAGATTCCCGCTACGGCCGACCATCTGAGGGCAATTCACGAGTTCATCGAAGAGTTGAACGAAGCTACTGGCGCTACGAGTCTGTACAACGAGGCTCTGGGGACGGTCAGTAACGTCTACAACTACGATCGTGTCAAAGGCCGCGAATAAAGGGCGGGAATAAGGGCTTAGCGCAGGCGATTCTGTTCGCGCTGCAATTCGCGATAGGCTTCGCTCTTGCCCATGCCTCGTTCGCGAGCGATGCGCTTCAGAGCATCTTTCTCGCTGATTCCTTCCGATGCCATAAGAGTTTTTACCTCCGTTACGAGGCTCAGGGTCTTCTTTTCGGAGGAACTCTCAATCGACGATGGCGCAAACATGAGCACGATCTCGCCGCGAACGGCTGAACGCGCGGCAAGTTCTGCCCGTAGCTTGCTAGCCGGACCCCGCAGAAACTCCTCGTGGATCTTCGTCAGCTCGCGCGCGATGACGACGTGTTGCGAAGGGCCAAAGACAGATTCGACGTCCGCGAGAGTGTCCAGAATGCGGTGCGGTGCTTCGTAAAAGACATGCGTCACATTGCCACGAATGAGGTCTTCAAGCGCTGTCTTTCGCTGGCCTGCCTTTGCCGGAAGAAAGCCGTGGAAGAGAAATCGATCGGTGGGGAGGCCGCTTGCGATCAAACCGCTGATGGCGGCGTTCGCTCCGGGAATAGGAAAGACGCCGATGCCGGCGGCGATGGCCGCTGCCGCGATTTGTCCACCTGGGTCGGCGATCCCCGGTGTTCCAGCATCGCTAACGACGGCGATCCGCGCGCCTTGCTTCAACTCCGCTGTGAGCTCCTCCGTGCGCGGCCCTTCGTTGTGCATGTGATAGCTGACGGTCGGTGCTTGAATGTTGAAGTGGTTCAGTAGCTTTTGTGTCTGCCGGGTGTCTTCGCAGGCGATACGATCGACGTTGCGCAACACACGCAATGCTCGCAACGTAATGTCTTCAAGATTGCCGATTGGCGTGGCTACGAGGTAGAGTCCCGGCGCGAGCGACCGGTCGTCGCTTCTCTCGTCTTCGGCGGACATCTATTCCTGGAGCCTCATCTTGCGGCGCTGGTTCAGCATTCCCATGGAGTGAGCGAGATTCTGCGGCGTAATGATGCCGACGATGCGGTCACCTTCGAGCACCGGAACCATCTGCGCGCCTTGGCCAGCCATGATGCGGCGCAATGTTTTGACCAGCGAATCGTCCGGTTGTGCTGTTTGGAACGAGCGCGTCATGACACCCTGCACATAACCATTGCCATCGGCGTGAAGCGCATCAACGATGCTCTGCCGCGAGACTGCGCCGACGAGATTGGCTCCGCGCACTACGGGAAAGACATCCTGCAGGGTGTGCACCGATCGCTGCAGCGCGTCCTCCAGCGTATCCGAGGCCGAGAGCATACTGAACTGCGTCAGCATCACGTCGCGCATGCGCACGGCGTCGACATCCGTCTGCAACAGCATGCCCTGGTCTTCCATGTGTGCGCCGATCAGCACGAATCCGCCTAACATGATTAGCCAGATATTCGGCATCACAAATCCGGCGATCATCAGGCCGATGGCGATGATCTGGCCCAGTCCAGTTGCCGCTCGCGAGCCCTTGATTCCGTTCTTGGCAAACTCGCCGCGAAAGACTTGGCCGCCATCGAGCGGCGAGGCCGGCAACAAATTCACCGCACCCAGCAGGAGATTCATCCATACCGCAGCGCGCAGCAGGTAAGACGGCGACAGCCAGGGCCGTTCGACAAGGTTGACCTCAGGCGAAAAAGTCAGGGCGATCGCTCCTAGCAGCAAGCCGAATACGATGTTCGTGATCGGTCCGATCACGCCCATGCGCTTCTGCATCGCGGGGGTTGCGGCGAGTTCGGTGGCCTCCGGGGTTGCGTAGCTCATCAAGCCGCCTGTGGGCAGAAGCAGGATGCTGCGAAGCTCCAGGCCGAACCATGCGGCGCCCACGGCACGCGCGATCTCGCGAACGAAGACGGCGAGCAGCAGCAGGGTCCACAGCGCAAACCCTCGCCCGCCGGTCGCGCCTGTCATCGAGGCGTAGCTGATCGACAAACCAAGGAGAAGCAGGAAGAAAGTGTGGATGCGAACATCCACGCCGAGGAATCTGCCGATCGGAAAAGACCACCCACGCATATCTGCTATTGTATGCGCTGCTGCAAGCCGCTTCGAATGGAGTCGGCTTACGATGTTAAAAAATGCGCGTCATTGCAGGCACTTACCGCTCACGCCCACTCTCCGCTCCACGCGGCGACAAGACACGTCCGACGAGCGATCGCCTGCGCGAGACGGTCTTCAATATCCTTGCACCACGCATTGCGGATAGCCGCTTCGTCGATCTCTACGCTGGCACAGGAGCGGTCGGAATTGAAGCACTTAGCCGCGGTGCTTCCCACGTCTGGTTTGCGGAGAATGCAGCTCCTGCGCTGGCTTCGCTTCGGAAGAATCTTGCAACCCTGAAGATCGAACGGGGGTTCACGCTGGAGGAGCGCGGCGTTGGAGCCATGCTGCAACAGCTCGGCAAGTTACAGCAGCCCATCGATATCGTCTACCTCGATCCGCCCTACGAGGCTGAAGAGGAATACTCGGGAACGCTGAATTTTTTCGGCAGCGTGCGAGGCCGGGCGATTCTCGCTCCGGATGCCCTGGTCATCGCGGAACATAACAGCAAGACGAAACTCGCGACTCGTTATGGTGCGTTCGAACACACTCGTCTGGTCAAGCAGGGCGATGCAGCGCTTAGCTTTTTCTCTCTTGCGGCGGAGTAAAACCACCTCCCTGATGCTGTCCAGTGTGGAGATCGAGCGAAAAATTAACTTCACGATCGGTCAACAGATTCCATCCGGTTCCTTGTAGCACATTGTCTTCGATGCTTGTGATGCGAATACCTTCCCAACTCAGGCGGGCGGACTCCCACACTACGCCGTTCCGTCCCCAGGCCACGATAGAGTGAAAGCCGACGAAGAGCAGCAGGTTCTGAGCGACTAACGTTCGGACTTCAACCACCGGCTTCAGCGCGATATGAGTGCAATGCTCAGGTTGGCCGGTGTCGATGACGTAGGCATAGCCGCCTGCTATGGCACACATCTCCTGCGGATCGGGACAGGCAAACACTCCTGTGGGCATCGCGGCTTCAGTGAAGCCAAGAGCACAGGTTGCGAGAAACATTCCGCCGCTTGCCGGCCTCACCATCAACTGCAGCGCACCTCGCGCTAACGCATCTTCTTCGCCTGCGATCTGCTGCGGATAGATAAACTGTCGCGCGGGAGCGATCAGCGGCGGTTTTTTCAGAATCTCGACGCTCCAGTCATGGGAAAACTCCTGCACGGTTTGAATCGGTTGCGCCATTACCGAACGGCATCCAACGCTTGAGTCATATCTTCGATCAGATCTTCAACCGCTTCGCAGCCGGCGCTCATGCGGATGAAGCCTTCGGCAACCGCATCGCCGCCCCATCGCGCGCGCCGTTCTGCAGTGGTTGCGACGCCGCCGAAGCTGGTCGCCTCCGTCAGCAGCTTCGACTCTGCCAGGAACATCTCCGCAGCGGATCTGTCGCGCAGCACAAAGCTCAGCACGGAGCCAAAGTAGCGCATCTGCTTCTTCGCAATCTCATGCCCCGGGTGATTCGGCAACCCTGGGTACAGGACGCTGATGACTTCCTTGCGCGTCCTGAGAAACTCAGCGATGCGCTGAGCATTCTCACAGGAGCGTTCGAGCCGCAGGGGCAGCGTGGCGATCGATCGCAGCGCCAGCCACGCCTCCATCGGCCCCAGGGCGGCGCCGGTCAGGGTTCGCCACTGATCGATCTGTGCCCACAGCTCCTTATCGCGTACAGCAACGTGGCCGAGCAGAAGATCGCTGTGTCCGGTCATCGACTTCGTGTCCGAGGCGACGGAAAAATCAGCGCCGAGCTTCAGTGGACGCTGTCCGAGCGGCGTCGCCGTCGTGTTGTCGACTGCGACCAGCGCTCCCGCACGATGCGCCGCGTCGCTCAGCATCGCGATGTCGCAGATCTCCATGCCTGGATTGCTTGGCGATTCGAGCCACAGCAGCCGCGCGCCTTCGAGCAGGTCCGCCTGAGCGTTCCCAGCGGTCGGCGCCATGCGCAACACCACGCCCATTTTGGTGAAGTACTCCTGCATCAGCACGCGCGCCGTATAGTACGAGTTCGATGGCAGGACAACAATGTCTCCTGGCCGTAGCACCGCACCGAAGACCGCCGTGCACGCGGCCATGCCGGATGCAAAGACCAAGGCGCTCGCGCGATAACCTTCGCCTGACTCCATCTGGCCAATGGCTTTTTCGAGCGAAGTCCAGGTTGGGTTGTGCGACCGGGCATACGTGTAGGGCGTGTCCGCGGGGTCGCCGGGCGTGTGATATGGAGCGGCGAAGACTGGCCCTGCGTGCAGGGGCTCGCCGGGAGCGGAACGGCTCAGAGTGGAACGAATGATTTTTGTGGCTTCACGCATAAGTTTCAGGATATCGGCCGCAGAGCCGAACCGATTGATGGTAGCAGGGTTAGAGCGTCCTCTTCTTCCTGCTCTTCGGGGCTTTTGAAAAGTGCTCCCAACCGCCGGCTTTCAGCTCCATTCGGTTGTCGTCGGGTGTAAGCAGGGAGATCAACGGGCGCCCGGATCGCCGGTTTTTGAGGCTGCCGATCCGCGTGACCGGCACACCCGCGAGCGACGTTGGCATCATGACTGAAGCCGGTGCCGCAAACAGCAGCTCGTAGTCTTCGCCACCATGCAATGCGGCGTGCAGTGCCGCGCCTTCTCCCAGTTTGCGTGCGAGCGGATGAATCGGCAGCGAGGCCTGGTCGATCTCCGCGCTCACGCCGGAGGCCTTGCAGAGATGCGTCAGGTCGGTCGACAGGCCGTCGCTAAGGTCGATGCATGCCGTTGCGAGCTTGCGGCGCAGCAGGGCTTCTCCCATGTCCAGGCGCGGCTCGGGAAACAACTGGGGATGGTCTTCGGTCGTGGCGACACTGAGGATGCGTCTCTGCCGTTTCAGCATCGCTGCCAACTCAGCAGCGGCTCCGCCCAACTCTCCCGTTACATACAACGCGTCGCCAGGGAAACCTCCGGCTCGTCGCAACGCTTGACCTTTCGGCGCGGTGCCGACCAGTACGATGTCGGCGAGGATGAACGCATTTTTTCCACCGGGCGATTCCGAGGTGTCGCCTCCTGCAAGCGGCACCCGGTGCATCTCGCTGAGGGCGTGCAGGCCGTCGAAGAAGCGTTCTACCCAGTCGCGACCCTCCGCTTTTGCGAGCATGGACGCGGGCAGCGCAAGAGAGAGAAAAGCTGCGAGTGGCGTGGCGCCCATTGCGGCGAGGTCGCTGAGGCCGCGGGCGAGGCAGCGATGACCGACCGACTCAGGAGGATGGAGGTCGCGACGGAAGTGACGGCCTTCCAGCGTTAAGTCGGTTGTGACTAGGACTTCACTGTCGGCAGGCGGTTGCAGAATCGCGCAGTCGTCACCTATGCCGAGCGGGACGGATTTGCCGCCGGCTGGAAACTCGCGGCGAATCTGTTCGATCAGGCCGAGCTCTCCCAGCGGTTTGAGCGGCTTTTTCATCCTGAAGGCAGCATAAATGGTAGGCGAAGAGTGGCACTTTTGTGGGAGTTACAGTATCCCCCATCGGTGACACTCTTGTTGCACGAGGGTTACTCAGTTTGGTACCCTTTCAAAGGACGCTCACGAGATTGCCGTTCTGGAATGACGATTGGTGAACTTCATTTGCCTTAGTCCTTCCAGCGATTGCAGACCTCTCCGAGCCGCGGCTTTTGCTTCGCGGTCAAATTCTGGGCCAGGGTTACTGCTTGAAGCTAAGAAAACGCTACTACATCATGCTTGTCAGCCGCGACGACGACGGCAACCTGAAGAAGGTTCCAGTTCCCCTTCATTATGCTTATCTTTTCGTAGCCGCCGCGGCCATCGGCATGTTTACCATTACCGGACTGGCGGGGTCTTACTCGCGGATGCTGATCAAGACCGCCCGCTTCAATCAACTCCGGCAGGACCACAACTCTCTCCAGAAGGACTACGCGCACTTAGAGAAGGCCGCGCACGAGAAGGACGTCGAGGCGGCTTCGCTGGGCTCTCTGGCGACTGAGGTCTCTGCCCTTTACGGCCTGACGACGAGCAAGCTGGCTATCCCGATGGGCAGGCTCACGGACAAGCGCCACGGCAAATCCGCCGGCACTGTCGATTCGATTGCCACGGCACCTCTGGCGAATGCAGCCGACTCCTCCGACGAGAGCTATTACAAGTCGATCGATGCCTTCAACACTTTGCGTAACACGGCAATGAGCGGCATGGCGATCCGTCCGTTTTCGAATCTTGGCGGTACCGGAGACTCGTCGAGCGATCTCCTTGGAGCCGGCTCCGGATCGGATCTTGCGTCGTATGTTCCGACGCTCTGGCCGATCATGGGCCCGATTACGAGCAGCTTTGGTGAACGCGAGGACCCGATCCTGGGCAATGGCGAAGGAGAGTTCCATACCGGGATCGACATCTCCGCGCCTAATGGCGTTCCCATCCGCGCGACCGGCGACGGCATCGTGCAGACGGCCGAGATGTCCAACGGCTACGGGCGCGAGGTGGTGATCGACCATGGCCACGGGATCGAGACTGTCTACGGACACATGTCCGGCTTTGCGGTAGTCGCCGGGCAGACGGTGCTTCGCGGCCAGGTGATCGGTTACGTTGGGCACAGCGGACGCACTACTGGTTCGCATCTGCACTACGAGGTTCGCATCCGCAACACGCCGGTGAACCCGCACAAGTATCTGCGGGTGACGCTGGCTGACCTCGGCAGCACATCAACAGTGGGGCAGTAGCTTCCTTCAGAATCGAGAAGACGTCAGGGTTGATACCAGTCAGCCCTGACGTCTTTTTCTGCCTCGTAGTTCTGCAGGGGAGCGGCTTTCCGGTCACGATCTCAGCGCTTCACGTGCCCCGTCTTTTCGCTGGGATATGAGTTGGAACCTGTCATCTGATTCGGTTAACGTGAAAGTAAAAGGAGCGGCCAAAGTATCGGCTGCTCCTTTTTTGAGTCTCTTTCGTTTGAATCGCTTATTTACCGGTGTAGGTGACGTGCCAGACGGAGCGTGTGCCGTCGTCGGTGACGAAGAGGCTGCCGTCGTTGGCTACGGCTACTCCTACAGGTCGGCCCCAGACTTCGCCGTCCTTGGTGACGAAGCCGTCGAGGAAATCGTCATACTCGCCGGTAGCCTGGCCGTTCTTCATGGGCATGAAGATGACGTTGTAGCCGGCGCGGTTCTTGCGATTCCATGAACCGTGCTCGGCGGCGAAGGCTCCGCCGTCGTATTCCTGCGGGAATGCGCCCTTGTTCGGATAGAAGACCATCTCGAGCGACGCCATGTGGGGCTGGACGAGGACGTCGGGGGTCTTCACCTTGGCGGCGAGGCTCTCGCGTTTGCAATCCTTCGCCTGATCGGCAGTGAGGGGAGCGGCGAGCTGCGGATTAGGGCCGGAGCCATTGGCGCAGGGGTCCTTCAGGCGCGGGTCGAGTTTGCCGCCCATGTAGTACCAGGGCCAGCCGAAGAAGCTGTGCTCGGGGACCGAGGTGACATAGTCGGGGACGAGGTGATTGCCGAGGTTGTCGCGTTCGTTGGTGGAGCACCAGAGTGAGCCGGTGATGGGGTTGATGGCTTCGCCGACACAGTTGCGGATACCGGTGGCGTAGACTTCGACGAACTTGCCTTCGGGGGTGTACTCGAGGACGTCGGCGCGGTGGAACTCCCTGGGGTGTGTGTCCATGTCGTCGACGTTGGAGCCGGAGCCGACGGAGACGAGCATGAACTTGCCATCTTTGGTGAAGGTGACGTCTCGCGTCCAGTGGCCGCCGCCCTTGAGCTGTGCGTAGCCTGGGATATCCGGGATGATGGTCTCGGCTGGGCCGGTCGATTTGAGGTCGCCGGCTTTATAGGGGAATCGCTGGATGGTGGTGGCATTGCCGACGTAGATCCATTTGGGATTTGCTGCGGGATAGAAGGCGATGCCGAAGGGATGGTCGAGTCCTTCAGCGAAGGTCTGGATGACTTCGGCTTTGCCGTCGCCCTTGACACCGCGGAGAACCATGAGGCGGCCGGCGCCGGAGTCTGCGAGGAAGAGATCGCCGTTTGGCGCGACGCGAATAAGGCGGGGCATGGTGAAGGTGCCGCCGCTAAGAGTCATATTCTGCTTGTTGTCGGCCCGCTGCATTGGCACGGCATCGCCGCCGGCGTAGAGCGTGACCTTGAAACCTGGAGGCGCAGTAGGCCAGGCATCGGCTGGCTTCGGGATGACGTGCGGGGTGTTGTCTACGGCCTCCTCGGGGTTGGGCTGGGGCAGGTCGGCGAGGCTGATCTTGTGGCGGACGCCTGGAGTCTGCTGATTCCAGTCGGTGAAGGCGGCCTGGCCGGTGAGGACAGTGCCTGATTGTGCGGAGAGCGAGACGGGAAGGGCAGAAGCCGCAATCGTCAGGGCCAGACCCTGAATGAGAGAGATGGTCAAGTTACGCATGAGACGTTTCTCCTTGAAGCGTGAAGCTGGCGGAAAGCGGTTGTCCGATCAGTTGAAGTTTACCGCCGTGAACTTCAAATTCGAGTGAATCGACGTTATGGATAAGGTTGACGAGATGGAAGCGCATAAAGTTTGCCATCAGCTCCGCGTCCGTGGCGTTGGGAAAGAGCAACACCATTCGGATGGCCTGCATGAAGTATCCATGGCTGAAGATGACGATGCAGCCGCCCTGGTCTCCATTCACAAGCTCTCCATCGACAAGCCGCCGCATGGCTTCGCGGGCGCGATCGAGAAACGAGGTAAATGACTCGGCTCCGGGGCCATCGACGTAGGCAGCATCTCGCCACTGCCAATAGTTAGATACATGCGGGTCTCGATCGGTCTCGCTGGTGTTGCGGTGAAGCGAAGGCTCAAGAAAGGTGAACTCCTGAATGGGCCACTCTTCGACCGGAACATTAGGGAACCTCTGCCGTAGCGGCTCGGCTGTCTGCTGCGCGCGCAAAAAGGGGGACGTGACGATGAGCGTCGGCGTGCAGTCGATGTGTTCGGCAAATTTTTTTGCCTGGACGCGGCCGAGTTCCGTCAGAGGATTCGTGTCGTGGTCCGCGGTTTTGCCGCCGGCGTTGGCCAGGCTCTGGCCGTGACGTACAAGGATGATCTTCGTGGCGGCCGACGCTGCGGATTCGGTCATGGTCTCTCCTCAGGCGAGGGCGTAGTCAGCTTCTTGACGAGATCCAGAGGAATATTCGCTGTTAGCACCGTGCGGTCCTTGTGTTGCTCGATCTTCGCGGAATCGGCCAACTGCTGAAACTCGGCATCTGTCGCAGCCTGTGGGTGCATCTGCGCTTCCACCTTTTCCACCGACCTCACAAGTTCCAGCAACGAGGTCAACGTTGCCGTTGCCTTGGATGCATCGGCTTCGCTGGGAGCGATCTGCTCGACCCGCAGATGAAGTGTGCCGAGATAGCGCAGGCTCGCAACGAAGGTGGTGTCTTCTGGAAGCGGCAGCTCAAGCCCGAAGACGCTGATGAAGCCGCGATCGGAGAAGGGAAGTCCAATGCGGCCGATCGCCCATGCGCTCGAGAAGGCCGGCACATCGCGGTAACGCGCCGACAGCAGCGACGAGCCTGAAAATGGCGATGCCGCAGCGCGATGCCGGTCGAGGATGGAGTGAATCTGCTCTGGCGTCGGCATATTTGAAGCGGCGATGGTGTCGTATCCGAGCTGCGCAATCCGCAACGGTCGCGTTACCTTTCCGTCGCCGACTGCGATGGTGTAGATGTCGTGGCCGGAATAACTTTCTTTCGATGTAGCAATCGTCTCGAGATAGCTTGCGAGTCGCCCTCCATCGAACCGTCCCTCAAAGACCTCGGAGTAGCCCACCGGTCCATTCGGCCCATTCGGATCATCCATGCGATGCAGCGCGAAGGCGGCCGAGTCGAGGTCGCGCTCCGGCACGATGCCTGTTGCGTCGACGAAGCGCTGGTAGTCAGGGTTGCGCGTCACCTGAGTGCGGTCGAAATGGGTCGCTACTCGCAGCGGTTTCAGATTGGCGTAGACGATCGCGTCCGACTCCGGCAGCAGGCGTGCAGCCTCAGGTGGAGCGGCCTTTCGCAGCACCAGCGCAACCACCAGCGCAACCATCAGCGCCAGCATCAGCAGCAGCGAGTAGCGGGTGCGCCTACGCATCAGGAACCACATCAGGGACATGGCCGGTCAGACAAGGTATCAGCATAGTTTGTTGCGAAGCCGCGCGTCGTCAACGTCTTCGCTTTTAAGCATAGACCATACCTGTGGCTGGGACCGAGGCCGCCGCTCTATTCCACGATGGCGAAGGTGTAGATCTTGCCGCCGTTCGTGACGTTGCCTGTACCGGGTGGCAGAATACCGTATTCGCCACCACCTGTGTCCTTGTCGACGGTGAACTGGTAGGTATGGGGTGCTGTTTTGACGGGATTGAACTTCACCTCGTCGCGATCGGCGCCACCTGTGGAGTGGAACACGCCGCCCGTAAGGACGCGAAACTCACGGTTGTTCGAATTGATGCGGAAGCGGAGGAAGTCGTACTCAACTGCGGTGACGCCCTCGGGCACATAGATCAGAATCTCGATCGGACATTGCAGCGCAAGCTTCGATTCGCGGCCGTTCAGGTGGCCGTTACGGTCTTCCCTGATGATGCCGTGCGTCGCGGTCGACTTAAGCCAGCCGCCCGACTTGATATGAACGATCTCCGGGTCAATCGCGATCCATTTTCCCGTGTGGTCTTTGTAGTAGACGCCGATCTCGTTGACGTCGGAGAGCTCGATCGGCTTATCGGCAACGTTGGTGAGCTGTCGGCGGCTTTTGTTGATCATTGCTGTGATGACCCGGTCGGAAACTCCTGCGTCTTTCAGAAGGACGAGCGAGTCAGCGTCGGTGGCGTAGTGGCCGGGCTGCGTGTTGATGGTCTCAACGATGAGATCATCGCCAAGCCCTGCCTTCGCCATCTTCACGACGGACTGATTGTCCATCGATGGTCCTCGTGTCGCTGTCAGTGGGCCATCGACTGCCTGCGGAGAATCCGATATGTGGGGTTGCTGCGCGCTCACAGCGAAGGGAAGCAGTGAGACGCCAAGAACGAACGGCAGAGATCGAAGCAGTGTTTTCCCAAGGGGCATAGGACAGGCGAATCCGGGTCGTCGATAGCCTAGCATGGCCGTGATTTTGGACGCATTAGGAGAAGCAGGAGTGAGCCAGGATGGGGCCATTGCTTGAGGGTTGCTGCTATGCTAAAGTTAGCTCTGCGGCGCACTCTGCGCGGGCACTGCTTCGCGTCGTGCGGCTGGGCTTACAGAGGGCAAAATTGCTGTTTGGGCTGGCGTAGCTCAGCTGGTAGAGCATCTGATTTGTAATCAGAGGGTCGGGGGTTCAAGTCCCTTCGCCAGCTCCAGTTCCCCGCAGCAGGGAAAAAGAAAGACGGATTTGGTTGTACTGCTCGACCGTTCTGGCGTTGCAGACCTCCGGTCACTCCTTCAAGGTAGGTGTTCCCGCTCGATTCGCATATTGAATCGTCGACGGGCTTGATGGGTCGAGTTGGGTGCTGCGCGCAGGGCTTTCAGGCAGAAAGTGCACAGGTGGCCGAGTGGTTAATGGCAGCAGACTGTAAATCTGCCGCGTTATGCGCTACGGAGGTTCGAATCCTCCCCTGTGCACCATTTAGCTTTGAGTCGTGAGTTTTTTGAGCAGTGAGTTGTTATCGGTGAGTTTTGTGGATCTAAGCCCGGCTGGCAGCGGAAGAATGTGGATCGCGCTGTTCGTCCTGGGGTTGTTAGCGGTTTTGGTCTGGCAGACGATGCAGCCGGACAAGTTGAGATCGCTTACTTGGATACTGTTAGGTTTTTTTGCCTTTCGGGTCATACTCGGACGGCTGCGTTCGCGGTAGGATTGTGAGGTTGGGTTTTTCAGGCTGGCGTAGCTCAGTGGTAGAGCACTCCCTTGGTAAGGGAGAGGTCGAGAGTTCAAGCCTCTCCGTCAGCTCCAGATTTAAGCTTTATCCAGTCGGGCGGGAGTAACTCAGTGGTAGAGTCACAGCCTTCCAAGCTGTTGGTCGCGGGTCCGATTCCCGTCTCCCGCTCCAAATATTGAACGCGATCCAGTACCAGGAAGATCGCAGGAGAACGTTTTGAGCAGTTTGTATGAGCAGCCCGTACTTCCCATCTCCGATCCGCAGACCTTCAACGCGGTCAAGGGAGCAGTTGAAGCCTCTTTTGCTTCGGGCCATGTAGCGAAGTTTTTGAAATCGCTCGAACGCTCGAAGCTGCGCATCCGCGAATTCGAAGTCGTCCTCGGCAAGGGCATTCTTGGACCTAAGACTGCGGCGGAGTACAACCGACTCAGCAACGGCGATCAGGGCCAGATCCGCGAACTTTATCTCGCCAGCCTGGAGCAGGTTGCCCCTGAGCTGCGGGAGAAGTTCTTCAGGCTATACGCCTACTACTAAGCCTCAAAAGTTTAGCTTTCGTTTGAAGTATTCACCTGAACTCCGGTGCAATGCGCCGGCCAACACAAAGAGACGGAGAGAGCAATGGCGAAGGAAAAGTTTGACCGGTCAAAGCCGCACGTAAACATCGGGACGATCGGGCACATCGATCACGGCAAGACGACGCTGACGGCGGCGATCACGAAGGTGCTGTCGAAGCACAACCCGAACAACAAGTTTCGTTCGTTCGACACGATCGACAACGCTCCGGAAGAGCGTGAGCGCGGTATCACGATTGCGACCTCGCACGTCGAGTACGAGACGCCGAACCGCCACTACGCGCACGTCGACTGCCCCGGCCACGCCGACTACATCAAGAACATGATCACTGGTGCAGCGCAGATGGATGGCGCGATCCTGGTGGTTGCGGCGACCGACGGCCCGATGCCCCAGACCAAAGAGCACGTTCTGCTCGCCCGTCAGGTTGGCGTGCCGTTCATCGTGGT